>Ga0208624_1000733_pt1 | contig 16306 bp, 8 predicted proteins | sample Knorr_S23_td_DCM_FD_185607 | JGI IMG/M metagenome (GOLD analysis project Ga0208624, IMG submission 185607) | Marine microbial communities from Southern Atlantic Ocean transect - Knorr_S23_td_DCM_ad_71m_LV_A (SPAdes) (version 2) | ecosystem: Environmental > Aquatic > Marine > Oceanic | place...
GTTGAATATCTTGGAGACAATTCCAAATCCTCATAAGGAATTTGAATCTCAATTGTAGAATCAATTGCGAGCGTCCCTGGTAAGGAGGTTCCTCTTGAGACCCAATTTTCCTCTCCAGTTGCTTCAAATCTTGTGTAAGAGCCTCTACCATCTGAAAGTATCATATCCCATTGGATTGCTAACATCCATTTAGCAGGAAATCCTAAGACTGTGTCGTCGTAATAAGTTCTAAAATTAGTGTTTACTTCGTTAAAGTTAATTGCATTCGGCTCCATGAAGTATAGTGCGAGATCAACGCTTGGATTAGAACTTGTGGGATTTGAATTATAAGATTCTGATAATTCTAATGGTGAAGTCAATGTATCAATCCTTACAAATACAGATTGTGTATCGTAGCCCACCCACAAATCTTTAATTTGATTATCATTATCACTAAAAGAGAATCTAGCTGCACCATCCCATTCACCTGGAAGTGCTGTACCATCTATTGATGGTTCAATTACAGAACTGTCTTGAATATCTGGAATAGCTGGTGAGGTCCAAATATCTTGTAGATAAACTGGTAAATCCAAATCAACTGCACGATAAATATTGGATAAATGAGTTTTGAAGAGTAAATCCCATAATTCATCGTAACCTGAATCTTGGTCTAATCCATACCACCAGAACCAATCACTTCCCTCAGCTATGTACAAGCTTTCCCATGCAGTTGGCAAACCTGGGTGTGTGGGGTTGGCAGATTCAAATTCAACAAGTGACTTTCTAGCTTCCACGAGTCTCTTCCAGCCAAGAGACTCGTCTTCCTCTCCAGCCCATGTTGAAAGAGTTCCGTCAATCCATGAACCAACAGCTATCTCTGATAATTCTGGGAAATCACCTTTGTCATTAATAAAATCAGTAGGAGTAACGGTAACAACTGAAGGGTGGGATTCTAGCCTTTTGTACCACTCATGAACAAATGGACGGGCATTATCATTTTGTTGAAATTCTGACATGAACATCCAATTTTCGCCGTCTAGAGCCACTGTTATCAAATGCTCAGAAGGATTTTCACCTAAATCTAAAAGCTCTTGCCGGACATTATCCATGTATCCAAGAAAGTCGTCGACAGCGTCAACTGGCTCCATAGAACCATACTCGAATGCTATTCGGTCACTAATCACTCGGTCGCGAAATATAACTGAAACTTCACCACCTTCGTCACCTGTAGCCTTCCAAGGTGTAAACAGGACCCGCGGATCTTCGACGTTAGGATTTAAACCATTCACGTCTTTGGATTGCTCTAGTATCATCTCATCGCTGACCATCCAATCTATTCCTACGTTACTAACTGGCTGAACCATAGCAGGACTAACAGCTTGTTCAGATGGCCACATTCCTGATGGAACTACACCTGTGTGCTGTTGGAACAGTGAAACTCCTTTGTTAAGATGCATCTCTACATCTTCAGGCCATGAATCTTTTCCAACATATATCCCATCCTCAAAGGTCCATCCGTCCATCATTAGTAGAGGCATTATAGGATGATAATATGGAGTTGTGGTAAGCTCAACCTGACCACGCTCTTCAAGTATTGAGTACATCGGTAAAACATCAGCAAGTCTTTCATGTTGCAAATCTAAAACATACTCCAAATCATCTCTTGTGTAATTTCCATTTTGATTAAATAAATCGACCAGTCTGTGATCGAAATGTTCTGAATTATATTCACCTGCAATATAAGCCGGAGAAAACTGAAATAAAAACCATAAAACTTGCAAATCAAGGAATTCTTGAGGTGGTAATAATTGATCGTTCATTATAGTATCAGGTTTTAAGTTGTGAAGAGTTTTATCCCAAAGATACTTGTATCTTTTACTTGATTCGAGTGAACTATTGTATATCCATCCTGAATTCCAAAAATATTCAAACTGCATAGTATGCAGTTCTAATTGAGTCATTTCTGGATACCCTGTTTCGTTATTGAGCGGACGCTTTGCCCAATCTGTATGCCTATCTAGAGTTTCATTTTCATTATAATCGATAAGTTGCTCTATGAGTGAAGGGACAATATTGTACGTAATCTTTGTTCCAGGATATTGCGATAAAATTCCTGGTGAATCCACATACTCAACAAGTGCATGTGTTCTCACCCAAGGTAATTCATAGAAATTTGTAACTTTATTTTTGTAATAAGGTTGGTGCTGATGAAAAATAATTGCTAGGTTAATGGCATCATCTAACTTAAGAGAATTACTTAAAATCTGTATCTCACTAGATGAAATATTTTCTTCTAAAGCTGTACTGTAATAATGAGTGAAGTATTCAGCTCCGGTCTCTGAAGCTGAATTCAGCATCGGAAATGAAGACCAAACATTTGCTTCATGCTGCCACTGAGCCCATGCCATCAAAGAGATATTAGATGGATTTCCAAGATATGACAGAGGAAGTTTAATTTCTGAAGCTTTGTTGCCGCTCCAACCTATGTACATCTCTATATCACTAGATTCAATAACGTTCCACGAACTTCCGTTCCACTGCACAAACTCATAATAGTTTGAGTCTTCAATTGAAAGTCCATAATTAGCACTAAAAGGTAAATTATGCTCAACAAAATTCCAAGATTTTGACAAATTGCTACCGTTATTAGATGTAGAAAAATATAGGAAAATATCTGCTCCTTCTATCTCATTGTAAAAATCAGTCCCATTCCAATAGAAATACAGATTATCCTCACTCCATGTAAAAGCAAATCCAGCTCCGTTTCTTTGTCCAAGGAAATCCGATGCGGCCCAATCTGATAAATTGCCGTCGATTTGAATATCTGAGTAACTTGTACCTGAAATGTTTGGAAATGTGGACATAAAGAGGGAAAAAATAATTACTATTGTTAATGCCTTGTTACTATGTTTTTTCATCGTTTATGTTCCCCTTGTATATATGAATGTTATTAATAATGATAAAAACGTTATAAATAATAAACCCCTCAGCAAGAGAAAGCTTTCTGACTCTTGCCCATCATCATTTGTTAAAGTATCTATATTCTCTTCTTGGGTACCTGATTCTTCACTTTCACCTTGATTAGTATCTGAATCACCATCAAGAGATAAATCTGGAGTGGAATCTTCCACCTCGTTATTGTCTACAATATCATTTGTTTCGTTTACCAATGGAACTGATATATTATTTTCATCATTAAAAGAAATATCTGTTAAATTATCATCATTATCAGTAGATTCGTTGACGTTTACAGTTTGTCTATTATACGTAAAAACTGAGAAATCATTTGAATCTACCGAAAAAGTTAAACTGTCATCTAATGACGAAAATGTCAAATTGTTACGAACATCCAAGTAACTATTGTAGAATATATCAATACCCTTGTTGAGAGTTACTTCTCTGGTATTATCTCCAGAATTAATCATTACTATCGTTTCAGAGGACGAAGTTTCTCTGGCAAAAACAAGTAAATCACTATCTGAATAAACAGGACGGTATGACCCATTTTTCAAATCATTTGAATTCTTCCGAACCATCCCTAACTCTTGAATAGAATGTAATAGCTCTTGTTCATTTGAATTTAATTCGTTGTACATACGAAATGAATGTCTATTGTCTGGGTCTGAGCCACCATACTCACCATATTCATCGCCCATGTATATTACAGGAAGACCAGGGATAGTCAGTAACCATGAAAAAGCGTTTTTAGATTTAATGTATGGAGAGGAGGAAGTTGGCTGTTGAGGTAAAGATTGTTCAGCCCATTTGTTGTCAGGATTACTACCTCCGCTATCCAACCTACTAATTAACCTAGAAGTGTCGTGGCTACCGAGATATGGAGTCATTAATGAACCTTCCAAATAATTTTCTTGTGATTGAAGAGTCCAGTAACCTAAATGGTTATAATCTTTAAATCCAAACCTAAAAACGTTATCTACAACTGCATGGTACAATACGAAATCTCCCTGTCCATCGAGTCCCCCTTCTCCCATGTACTGATTAATTGCATTATATTGAGGTAAATTATCAATCAAATTATCACCGCTCCAACCCATTGCAGTTTCCCCAATTAGGTAGTAATCTGTTAAAGAATTTTCTAATTCTTCATCGAACTTCACAACTAAATTTGAAATAGCCGACGGTTCGACATGCTTGACTGCGTCAATTCTAGAACCATCAAGGTCGTATTCCTTTTGCCACCATATTGCATCATCCAAAAATTTTTCAGAAACGTCAGGATTTTGCCAGTTTACATCTGGCATATAAGTACTAAAAACACCATCAAGTGCTCTTTCAGTCCAATCGCATCCGCTAGTTCCGAGAACGCATCCGTCCCTAAACCAATCAGGATTGCTTTGGTAATATTCATGATCTTCGTGAACATGATTTATTACAAAATCATTTAGGATTCGGATGCCCTTAGAATGTGCCAATTTAATCAATTCTTTAAGTTCACTTTCAGTTCCAAGTCTACTATCAATTTCTCTAGAATTAATTGGCCAATAACCGTGATAAGCAGAAACTCGATGTTCGTTGTCTGAAGCGACAAAAGAACCGTCAGCACCTCTGTTAAATGGTGTTAGCCAGATAGCTGAAACTCCAAGTTCTTGAAAATAATTCGATTCAAGCATTGAAATTATACCAGCAAAGTCCCCACCGTACCAATCTGCGCCTTGAGATGCATCTGCAATTGGAACTGGGTCATTTGATAAGTTACCGTTAACAAAACGATCTGTCATGATCATATAAATTAATGCTCCATTCCAATCAAATTTAGATTCTTCAAACCAAAAGGGATAAGAAATATCATTAGACACGCGACCCTCAGAATCTAATGCTCGAACATTTAGCGTGTATTTACCGTAATCATACAAACTAGCTGAAAAATTTACATTAATATCGAAAGTCCAATCTTCTTCATTCCAAGTGTAGGAAATATTTTGCCTTTCGAAATTATGCATGAGATAAACATCAACCTGTGAAATCACAGAGCCATTCATACCTGCCGTGTAATCAAACTTCAGATTCAAAAGTTCTTGAGATTCATCAATAATGCTAATTCTAGGGTTTGATGAATCTTCAATTATAATACCTGAGTTCAGAATTCCATCACAATATTTGCGGTATCCGTTAGAAGGATCTAAAATCCAAGCAGTTTGATCTATTATTATTTTGTAGCAATAAAAACCTGGATTTATTTCTAAATCTATCGAATAAATACCGTTTGAGTATGTTAAATTATGACGCAACCAGCCATCCCACTCACCAACGACCTCTACAGTATCAACATTACTAGCAGCGTAATAAGAAAATTTGGTAGTACTTGAGTTAATACGTGAAAATGAGGAGGAATCATCCTCTGCCACAACAACAAAGTTTGAAAAAATAATAGCTTGGCTAAGCATAATTACTGCAGCAAAAAAAGTTGATTTCATTTTTATTCCTTTATTGAATTACCCTCAATGTCAAATATTCGTAAACAATCGTCATCGATTTTGATATCAACCTTTGAATCACTACCGACTAACTCATGTCCAAAGCTTGAATCTGGTTTGTGCATGATTGCTGAAATTATAACGCCGTTGCAGTCTACGTGAACAACAGTTTCAGAACCTAAAGATTCAATGCCTGTAATGTCGAACTTACCCTTTTTTGAATTTAGCAATATAGAGGTATTTTCCGGTCTGAAACCTAACACACAATCTCCTTCAACAGATTTTAGTGTAGTTGGAATTTTATTTTTAAAAGTTGTTTTAGATTTGCTATTATTGGTTGCTTCAAACATTCCTTTAGAGACATGGCCTTTAACCATATTCATAGGTGGTGTCCCTAAAAATGAAGCTACAAATGTATTTGAAGGATAATGATAAGAGTTTAGAGGATTGTCAACTTGCTGAATTTCTCCACCGTCCATTACAACAATTCTATCAGCGAGAGTCATGGCCTCAACTTGATCATGAGTTACATAAACAGTCGTCATACCTAACTCATCGTGTAAACGGCGAATTTCAATTCTCATCTGACTTCTTAGTTTAGCGTCTAAATTGGAAAGAGGCTCATCCATTAGAATCACTTTAGGCCTTTTGGCAAGTGCTCTTCCTAGAGCCACTCTTTGACGCTGACCTCCGGAAAGAGATTTAGGCATTTTTTCTAATATTTCACTTAGGCCTAAAATTTCGGATAACTCATGTACTCTAGATTCTATTTCTGCTTCATCAATTTTGCTCTTTCCTTGTTGAAGCTTTAATCCAAAACATAAATTTTCCTTAACATTTAGATGAGGATAAAGTGCATATGATTGAAAAACCATACCTATGTCTCTCACGCTAGGTGGTAAATCATTGATTATTTTATTACTAATCAATATATCTCCTGAAGTCATATTTTCCAATCCTGCTAACATCCTAAGTGTTGTTGATTTACCACAACCTGAGGGGCCAACTAGGACAACAAATTCCTTCTTTTGAATCTCTAGATTAAAATTACTGACTGCTTCTGTACCGTCATCATATGTTTTGCTAACACCATCGAATTTTACGTAGGTCAATTTGACACCAATTAAACCTGCAAACTGTCTGTAAAGCCTGAACAGTTTACTAGTGCATGGCATCATACACATTTATTTATATAACTATTTTGATTAAATTTAGTGCCAAAAAAAGGAATACTTTTGCATTTGTCTCATGTAAATAGAGTAGATGAAATTAAACCATTTGAACTAAAAATAATCGACGCATTAAATGAATCTGACTATTCAGTCTGGCAGCATCTTCCAATAAATCCCCCGGGAAAATATAATTCACCATATTCAGCTCTCTCAACTTTTGCAGGTGATTTAACATTATTAAGCGAGAAAATTGAAATAAAAAAAGATAAAGAAATCTTTGGAAAATGGGTTCAAGAAAATAGTTTCTGGATTTATGATTGGACACTTTTCACTATTTTAAAAAAAAAATTTAACAATAGTGAATGGTTTAGTTGGCCTGATGAATATAAATTCAGAAATAAAGAAGCGTTAAAAAATCTAAAAAGTAAAAATATTGAATATATAGATAAATTAATACTAGATCAATTTGAATTTGAAATGAAATGGCAAATAATTAAGCAAAAGGCTAACTCAAAAGGGATAAAACTATTTGGAGATTTACCATTTTATGTTGCCATGGACTCTGCTGATGTATGGACTAATCCAAATCTATTTGACTTAAGTGAACAATTAGAACCCTTGAAAATTGCCGGCGTCCCGCCTGACTATTTTTCTTCTACCGGACAAATTTGGGAAAATCCAATTTACAACTGGAAAGAGCATCGACTAAATAGGTTTAAATGGTGGAAAGAAAGAATTAAAGTAAATGAAAAAAGATTTGATCTGCTCAGGATTGATCACTTTAGAGCAATTGTTAGTGGATGGTGTATAGAATACGGAAGTGAAAATGCAATAAATGGATACTGGAAAAGAGGGCCTGGTAAGTCTCTGTTGGAAGAGATTTTAACAATAATACCATCCGAAAGGATAATTGCTGAAGATTTAGGGCATATCACTAATTCGGTAAAAAAAATAATGAAGAAATACAAGCTAAAAGGAATGAGAGTGTTACAATTTGGATACGGGCACGGGAAGAAGAACGAGCATCACCACAAGAATGTAGATAAGGATACTGTATGCTATGTAGGAACTCATGATAATAATACTGCTAAAGGTTGGTTTAATGAAATGAAATTGAAAGAGCGAACTACAAATTTCCAAAGCTTGTTAAAAGAATTTAAAATTGAGGAAACTAACATTGGTAGGAAGATGATAGATATTGGTATGAATACAAATTCTGAATATTTTATAGCTACTATTCAAGATGTTATGAACCTTAGTGAGGAGTTTAGGACAAATATACCTGGAAAAAATGAAGGAAATTGGATATTATCATTTAACCAAGAGAAAATTATTGAGAGTATAAAAAATGAAAAAGGAGACTTTGGCACCCATTTGTAAATACTGCCTTCCAAATTATGTGCTGTGCATACAAAATGAGCAGTTCTGATATATTTTATTTTAGTGCAGAAATTGGACTAAGTAGCAGCATTCCTACTTACAGTGGAGGATTGGGAGTTTTAGCAGGCGACCACGTAAAAGCTGCGGCAGATACAAAGATTCCAGTCGTAGGTATGACCTTGTTGTACAGACATGGTCAAGGTATTCAAAGAATCGATAAAGAAGGAGACCAAAGAGAAAGATGGAATAGCTTTAACCCTAATGGAATTTTAACTAACGAAGATTGTGATTTCGAAATTGAACTCGGAAGTCAAAAAGCTATTGTTCAAGTTTGGTCTAAGACAGTATCAGGAGTCACTGGCCATTCGACAAAAGTGTACTTTCTAGACGTTGGTCATGAACGTAATAAATCGAGTATTCGTGAACTAGGGAACAGATTATATGGTGGGGGTACGGATGTAAGAATACGACAGGAATATATTTTAGGAATAGGTGGAGTAATAGCGATTAAAAAATTAGACCTATGGCCTATTAGAGGAATCCATCTCAATGAGGGGCATACTGCATTTGCGGCACTTGGACTAATGGATGAGGGACTTAATTTTGAGGAAGTCAAACAAAAATTACACTTTACAACACATACACCTGTTCCTGCGGGGCATGACGTTTTTGAATTTAGTGAAGCCGAAAAAATATTAGGTAAGCAACATTCATCCTTTTGCAAGAAATTTGCTTCTAATGGGAAACTGTCCATGTCACATTTAGCTATAAATGTGAGTCAAACTTGTAACGCAGTTTCAAAACTTAATGCAAAAGTCGCTTCTGAGATGTTTCCAGATAAAAAAATTTCACCAATAACTAATGGAGTTCATCATCTTACTTGGACTTCTGCACCTCTAGCTAAACTTTATGATAGAGAAATTCCGTCGTGGAGAGAAAATCCTTCAGAGCTTAAAAAAGTATACGATATAGATGATGAAAAAATATTTCAGTCCCATCTAATTGCGAAGAAGAGTCTTCTTAGATATGCAAATTCAATGTCAGGCAGAGGCCTGTCATCTGATTTACTTACAATATGTTTTGCCAGAAGAATGGTTGAATACAAAAGACCAAATTTAATACTTAAAGATATAGAAAGGCTAACTAAGATATGCGCAAATAAAGTTCAATTTGTATTCGCAGGATATGCGCATCCGAATAACACTGCAGGAAAAAGAATAATTAAAGAATTAAACCAAGCTACTGAATTATTTGGAGAAAATATTAATTTTGTTTATTTGGAAAACTATTCCATGTGGCTAGGATCAAAGTTAGTTTCGGGAGCCGATATATGGCTAAACAACCCAATTAGGCCCCTAGAAGCATGTGGTACTAGTGGGATGAAGGCCGCGATGAACGGGGGATTGAATTTATCAATTTCTGATGGTTGGTGGGATGAGGAAGCAAAAGATGGCGAAAACGGATGGATAATTGGAGACAAAAGCGTTAGTTCGACTGATGAAGAGGATGCCGAATCTATTTACAACAAATTGGAAAACGAAATAATACCATTATGGGAGAATAACAGAAATGGATGGATTAAAATGATGAAAAATGCAATTGCAACAAGCTCAGTGATGACTGCTGAACGAATGGTTAAAGAATACGAAGAATACTACAAACTCTTTTCTGATAAAAATTAACGTTCATATTAAATCCCCTTGTCTGGTAGCAAAATAATTGGGCCCGTAGCTTAGCCTGGTTGGAGCACCCGGCTGATAACCGGGAGGCCATCGGTTCAAATCCGATCGGGCCCACCATAATTTCAAAAAATATCATAACAATACTACTATAACCTCGGCGTAATTGAAATATAATGAAAATTTTACGGTTTAAGTCAGGTGATGAAACCCGAATTGGTTTTTTGTCGAATGAAAAAATTATACCCTTTCCCTCAAAATTTGGTAACGATATTATAAGTATAATCTCAAAGTGGGATGATATAGGGCTAGAGATTGAAAACCATATAGGTATTGAGGATGAAAAAGATTTATCCAATGCAGATTTACTAGCGCCTATTGAGTCTCCTAGCAAGTTCTTAGCCATAGGATTAAATTACAAGAAACATAGACAAGAAACAATTGATGCAGGGATAACACCACCAAGAAATCAAATGTGGTTTACTAAACAGACATCTTGTATCAACTCGCCATATGGCAATATTATCAAACCTGATGCAACGATGATGTTAGACTATGAGGTTGAGCTGGCCTTTATTATAGGTAAAAAATGCTACCAAGTAAGTGCTGATAACGCACAAGACTATATTTTTGGTTATATGATATGTAATGATATTAGTATGAGGGATTGGCAACTTCATAATATGCCAGACAGACTAGAGTTAATGATTGGGAAATCACACGATTCACACGGACCTTTGGGGCCTTGGATTGTTACTAGAGATGAAATTGAAGACCCACATAAATTAAAACTTGAATGTTTTGTCAACGGAGATTTGCGCCAATCTAGCAATACTGATGATATGATATGGAACTGCTACCAACAAATTGAATACCTATCTACTGCGATGACACTTAACCCTGGAGACATAATTGCTACTGGAACCCCTCCCGGCTCAGGATTCAGCCCAAGAGGTGCATCTGGAAAAGCTGATAAAGAGAGAAAAGGCAATGTATTTTTAGAGCCTGGTGACGTGGTAAAATGTGAAATTGAATCTATAGGCTTCATCGAAAATAAAGTTATTTGAATACTATGAAAGGGAACATGTCTAAACTTGGTCTAACGACTAATATGCTAATAAGTCATGCTGAAATAAACCATAGTCAAACTGAAGTAATATCGGTCGACGTAAAGGGTAATGTAGAAAAAAGTACATGGAAAAAAATAGGCAAAAATGCTAGAAAAATTGCAAGCGCTCTTGTTAAATTAGGATTAAAAAAAGGCGACCGTTTAGGCACAATTTCTCCAAATAACAAAGAACATCTCGAACTTATATATGCTATTTCTGGGTTTGGAGGTATTACACACACAATTAATCCGAGACTATTTCCTGATGAAATTGTTTACATTGTAAATCACGCAGAAGATAAAATTTTGTTCGTTGATACCTCCTACATTGCAATTTTAATTGGACATCAGCATCTATTCGAAACTGTTGAACATGTTTACTTAGTGGGGCCGAAGAAAAATGAAGTTGCCGCAAAAATGAATGGATTCAAATTCCTTAATGATTTGGTAGAAGATGGCGATGAAAACTATAGTTGGCCTGAATTAAATGAGAATGATGCTGCCGTACTTTGCTATACTTCCGGCACGACTGGCAATCCTAAAGGCGTTTTGTATTCACATAAATCTATTGTTATTCATGCAAATATAGTATCCTTGCCAGATAATTTTAATTTGAGTGCAAGGGACTGTTTACTTCTTGTAACACCCATGTTTCATGTTAATGCGTGGGGAGTAACATATGCTTCTGCTATGGTTGGAAGCAAACTAGTTCTGCCAGGCCCTAATTTAGATGGTAAAAGCATTGTATCTTTGATTAATAATGAAAATATAACAATGTCATTTGCGATTCCTACCATCTGGGAAGAAGTTTTGGAAGAACTGGATAGAAACGGTGAAAAATTAGATAATCTTGATAGAATATTATCTGGTGGAACTACGGTTCCAGAATGGATTATAAAGAAATTTAAAAATGATTACGGCGTTCATCTTATTCATGCATGGGGGATGACTGAAACCAGTCCTTTGGGAACAGCAAATTCCCCTCTCAGAACTCAAGACAATCTCTCTGACAATCAAAAAATTGAAAAGATGTATAGTGCAGGAAGGCCAAATTGGTCTGTGCAAATTAAAATAGTTGATGAAAACGGTAAGGAATTGCCTAGAGATGGAGAAAGTGAGGGGGATTTACTGGTCAAAGGACCTACTGTTATAGACAAATACTTGCATGATAAGAAATCATCTCTAGATAAAGATGGATGGTTCAAAACTGGAGACGTTGGAAAAATTGATTCGGAAGGTTACCTTGAGATTACAGACAGATCTAAAGATCTAATCAAATCAGGTGGAGAGTGGATTAGTTCACTAGAACTAGAGGAAATAGTAAGAAATCACGAAAAAATTCACGACGCTGCAGTCATAGGAGTTGAACACAAGAAATGGAATGAGAGACCTTTGGTAGTCGCCGAGGCTGTGAAGGGAGCAAATCCTAAAGAAAAGGAAATTTTAAATTTCTTTAAAGATAAGATTGCCAAATGGCAAATTCCAGACGCTGTTGTATTTGTAGATGAACTACCTCTTTCATCAACTGGGAAACCTATAAAGAGAGATTTAAGAATAAGGTTTAGGAACTATTTAACAGATGAAAAAAATGGATAATGAATACGACGCCATAGTAATGGGCTGCGGTCCAACCGGAGCAATCGCTTCGATATTATTGGCTAACAAAGGATTCAAAGTGGCAGTTGTAGAAAAAAGTGCAAAGCCATACCCCTACCCCAGAGCTATAGCATTAAACGAATTTACGATGGATTTGCTAAAGAATCTTTTAGGAGAACTATGGGACAAATTTAATTTTACTACAGCAGTAGAAGTAGGTTACGTTTTGAGTAAAGAAAAAATAAATGAACCATTCGGTTTAATGCAGCCACCAGAAATAGATGGAAAGGTTCTCGATTTAGATAATTTTGGCTTCATTAATTGGATATATAGCCCTCAATTAGAAGAATTACTGAGAGAGAAGATTAAAAGTAACGAAAATATTACCACCTTTTATGACCATAGCGGATTAATTTTATGGGAGGATGGGAAAAACTATTTAAAAATCGAGAACTCAACAACCGGTACCCAAATTGAATTGTCTTGTAAATATCTTTTAGGTGCAGACGGAGGCGGAAGCTTTGTTAGAAAACAGATAGGAGCACCTCTTAAGAAGCTAGGTAACGCTATTTCATTTTTGATTGTAGACATAAAAGCTTCAAGAGAAGCTCTACAACCGGGAATGGAATTCGACAGTGGAGGACATCAGATAATTGACCCTTCCGGTGAACGTCCAACGACCTTCATTCATTGTGAAGGCAAGAATCATGGTACTCACAAAAATCACTTTAGATTTGAATTTGCCCTTAAACCAGATGAAAATTATGCATCCATCCAATCTCCTGAATCAATTAAAGAATTGGTAAGTCCATATCTTAATGATGAACAAATTGAAATTGAAAGATCAACAGTTTACAAATTTAACTCTCTAATCTCGACTAAATGGCGAGTTAATAATATTTTTACGATTGGAGATGCAACTCATCAAACCTCCCCATTCCTTGGTCAAGGGCTAAATATGGGAATTCGAAATTCTTATAGCTTAATTAATAAAATCGAACTTGTCGAAAAAGGAATGTCAAAAGATAAGTTATTGGATACATACCAAATAGAATGCTATCCAGACTCTGAATACATTATTAAGCAATCACTATTCATGGGTGGTCTTCTATTCAATACTAGATTCTATGTTAATTTCGTACGAGGATTAATACATTTTTTTAATGGAGGCAGAGGTAAACCAATACAACTTTTCCCTGAATTTGTTCCAGAAACAGTTACAGTACCTAACGGATTCAATCCCAATAAGTACAGCCAAAAAGGATATCCCATGTACAACTACACAACTAAGGAGGGCTTTCCTCGCTCTCTGAGAAGTTATAATTCGACAAAATACCGAATATTCTGCAAGGATAGTACAGAAGCGGTTGATAGCCAGATTTCAGAAATACCCGAATTAATACGTCCTAATGTCACCGCCTTATCTGATGGTCGGAACGGAGAAAAAACTGGAGACAGATTACTAGTATGTTGTCAGCGTAAAGACGATTTGAAAATGCATGACAAACTATTCAGTCGAGGCATTATAAGGTCAAATGTTGACTACGTGGTAATGGCTCCTTGCTACACTATGCTCGGAACATACAGTAAAGGTGAAGAGAATAAAATGGTTTCTGACTACCTATCAGTTTTCAAATTAGTTAATTAGTTATCAACTATAAAGTCCATGCAAGCATATGCAACGTTTTCAGGTCTTTCAATGTGCGTCCAATGCAAAGCATCTGTTATAATGGTGAATCTAGCAAATCTTCCACCCTTTTTAGTTTTTAGAGTCGAATATCTACCATCCGCCTTCTTTTCAACATACTTCGAATAGTTTTTTTTCCATGTAGGGTTAGACCTATCTTGAAATTCTCCGTTAGGTAGTAAATCTTCAACATCATCAGGCCAAAAATTCCACTTTCCCCAATAAGGTTGATCACCAGTGTGGTTAGAAATTATACCAAAATCTTTAGGTAAATCTGCAAATACGTACGTTGGAGATTTAAGTCTGAATAATCTGAAAATACCTGTTACATGGCCTGCACCGAATAGACCTGCTAACTTTCTCATAAAAGGCATTTTTTTAGCATTAGGAAGATCTTTAGCTAAAATCATTTCATCTGATCCTTGAAACTGCATCATAGGGAATGAGGTATTACTAATACTAAAACCTCGAGACATATCTGTCCGACGTTTTCCTTCGTCTAAAAAGTCGGTTTGCCTGAATATTTGTCTTGTTAGTTTAAAAAAATACTTGGACTGCTCAGGCATATTTTGGATTGCAGCCCATCTCTCACCGAGCTCAGAATCTGAATCTGCAACAGATGCCTCTTTAGCAAAAGATGGTGAAATAAAACCAAATGGAGCTCCTCCATTTATTGCACTTTTTAACAATGGGGGAAAGGAATCTGTAGCCATAATTCTATGAGGGGGACCCAAAAATATCCCCTGGTCAACTAGCTTAGTCCATTCTTCTTCAAATTTAGTCCAACCTTGAGATCCTCTAGAGTAGCTTAATGCCATATCTGGGTTCTCCGCTAGCATATTATCCATAATTATACAACCCCTATCGTGTCCGACAAAATGCGCCCGCTCAATTTTTAGACCATCAATTAAAATTGAACGAAGAGTATGTGCGCAGTTCTCCAAATCGAATCTGGGATCAACTGCAAGTGTATCTTTCATTGGAACAACTCTATTAGGAGGCCTTAGTCCATCATACTTTGAAAGTGTTGAACCATCAATCTTAATTTGGGTGTATTCTTCAAGGAATGGAACTGTTATTGTGATAAATCGATAGTTATTTCCACGTGGGTGATTTACCATACTCGAAACTAACCATCTTGCGTCTAGTAAACTGTCTTCAAAAACGCCCATCATTACAACTACAGGAATTCCTTCTGGATTTCCAGCATATGCTATTCTATGCCTATGGCCTTTAATTTCTATATAATCCACATCAAAATCTACACCATTGGTTGAAGGGATTTTAAAATCTGAAATATTATCCATTAATATCTCTAATTTTTTCGATGATATAATCTACATTGGATAGGTCGCGGTTGATTAATGATTGCTGTGTTTCTTTATCGAGATCCTTGTAAAAACTTGCAGCTGCAGGACCGTCAAGATTACGTATTCCGGATTCCTTAACCGTTGGCCCCCACTGATTATGACCATTCGGCCCTAAACCACTTATTTTATGAATACGCTGGCCAAAATTCCTTGTCATTCTATCACCATCAGACATATGTTCATGAACGTGGCCATAGGGATCGTGCCAGTAATCATAAATGTGAGACCCCAAAACATGCCTACCTACACCCCATGCAATATCATACCTTTGATTATCAAATTCAGCCTTAGTTTTGAGTTGCATGTGACCTCGCCACACATCATCTAAATTTGACACTTCAAATGAGGCATGACTGAGTTGAGGGTTGATTGCCTGGCCTTCGGGAGCCATATCTGCATTCATATTAGAAATTATAAAAAATGTATGATGATCTGTAGGAATGTTTCCTCGGTCGCATCTAAAGAAGGCACCGTAAGTTGCTGAACCTTCTGCAAAGGTACCTGGGTAGAGAGGAGAAGCCCCTGCTTTTTTGAGCATTTCATACATTTTTGGATTAATCGAGTGACCCTCAGCTGATTTAGGAGCTTCAAAAATTACACTATCTGATGGCAACAAACCAAATGTATTCATCATAAAATCCATCATTTTATGATGCGGTCCGACAGGTATTGCTAAAACAACATGTCCAATCTTAATTATATCAGGAGGACCGGGATGAACAGTATTACTACCATCAGCCTCTCGGTTACCAGATGTATCCTGTAACTTGTTAGCTTCTCTAACGTAATTATCCTTGGTTCCATAATTATACTCGATTCGCTCTCTTGAAGCTTTGATTTCTTCGACGCTTCTACCGTGAACTGCTTCAATTAGCAGATTGCATACGGGGTCAATAAAAG
>Ga0208624_1000741_pt1 | contig 16229 bp, 13 predicted proteins | sample Knorr_S23_td_DCM_FD_185607 | JGI IMG/M metagenome (GOLD analysis project Ga0208624, IMG submission 185607) | Marine microbial communities from Southern Atlantic Ocean transect - Knorr_S23_td_DCM_ad_71m_LV_A (SPAdes) (version 2) | ecosystem: Environmental > Aquatic > Marine > Oceanic | place...
GCAAATCCCAGCGATCGCGCATGAACTGGATATCGCGATGGATAGTCTTAGTGCTGACCTCCATTTTGCGAGCCAAGGTGCTGGCGTTTGGGTAATTACCGCGATTGACCGACTCATGGATTTCCATCATCCGCTCCAGAGGCGGACGCGAATACAGCACGGCCGGTCGGTCGCGTTTGCTTTTTCCACGTGCAATCCCCTTGGCGCTGGCCATGCGGGGATGATCAGGTTTTAAGCTTGGAAAGCAACTCTGCGTTGGTCGGATGCTTCTTGAGCGCACCGGTCAGCGTCTCCATCGCGTTGATGGGATCGAGGTCCACCATCGTGCGGCGCAGCTTGCGGATGGCGTCCAGATAGATCTCCGGAAACAACTTCTCCTCTTTGCGCGTGCCGCTTTTGGGGATATCGATAGCGGGATACAAGCGGCGCTCTGCGAGCTTTCGATCCAAGATCAGCTCCATGTTGCCAGTGCCTTTGAACTCTTGAAAGATCAGTTCGTCCATGCGGCTGCCGGTATCTACCAACGCGGTGGCGAGAATAGTGAGGGAGCCGCCGTCCTCAATATTGCGCGCGGCGGCAAACATGCGACGGGGAATTTCCAATGCGCGGGCATCGACACCGCCGGACATGGTGCGGCCACTGCCACCCTTCACGTTATTGTAAGCGCGTGCGATGCGGGTGATGGAATCCATCAACACGAAGACATCCTGCCCGCATTCCACCATGCGACGGCATCGTTCGATCATGAATCGCGACAGACGCACATGAGTCTCAAGGTCCATGTCGTTGGAGGAAGCCACGACTTCGGCGTCCACGGAACGTTCAAAATCCGTCACTTCCTCGGGGCGCTCATCAATTAGCATCACGATGGTTTTTACCTCGGGATGGTTGGTGGTCACGGCGTTGCAAATCTGTTTGAGCACAGTGGTTTTACCGGTTCGCGGTGGGGCCACAATCAAGCCGCGAGTGCCCTTGCCAATAGGCGTTACAAGATCGATCACGCGGGTCTCGATAATGTCCGGATCAGTCTCGAGATTGAATTTATCAAGCGGATCGATGGTGGTGAGGTTCTCAAAGCGCGAGCACTCGGTGTATTCCTTGAACGGCATTTCGTTTACACTGAAGATCTCGCGCAACTGCGGGCTGTGGCCCTTGTGCGGCGGCACGAGACGACCCTTGATGAAGCAGCCTTCGCGGAGGTAGTGGCGCCGGATGGTGTCGGGCGTCACGAAAATATCACTGGGTTTGGATTGAAACCGATTGCCGGGCGAGCGCAGGAAGCCGAATCCCTTATCCGAGATTTCCAAGTAACCTTCGCCTTCCTCAGGCCAATCACCTTTGTTGTTTTTTGCCATTATATTATGGTGCGTGTTCGAACGAGAATGACAGACAACGCCTGTAACAGTTCATCGAACGGGAATTCCCCAGCGAACCGAATTCGGTGGGAGGTGTGAAACCGGGCTTATTAAGGGCGAAGCCAGCCGTGCTGGCAACACCTTTTTATTGAAATTTTCAGGGCCAAATCCAGCGCTACGCAGCCGGATCCTGCACCGGCAGCTCAGCAGCCTTGGTGCGAGCCTCCTCAGCCAACGGGGTACTCAGATAACGTTCTCCTGTAGAGCAGGCCACGGTGACAATGGTTTTACCGGCATTCTCCGGCCGCTTGGCGAGTTCGAGTGCCGCCACCACATTGGCGCCAGAGGAAATGCCGGCTAAAATCCCCTCTTTCAGGGCGAGCTCGCGAGCCATGGCAAAGGCGTCATCGTTACTCACCTTGATGCATTCGCCGACCTGATCAGAGCCGTCTTCCCCCTTAAGGTGGAGGTTGCCGGGCACGAAGCCGGCACCAGTGCCTTGAATCTTATGGGGGCCGGGCGTAAGTTCTTCGCCGGCCAAGGTTTGCGAAATAACCGGTGAATCGGCCGGTTCCACGGCCACGGCCTGGAAGCTCTCTTTCTGAGGTTTTATGACTTCGACGCAACCGGTTAACGTTCCACCGGTACCAACGCCGGCGACCACGATATCGACGGCACCTTCGGTGTCCTCCCAAATCTCCACGGCGGTTGTCTTGCGGTGGATGGCCGGGTTGGCGGGGTTTTCAAATTGTTGCGGCACCCAGGCGTTTTCGGTTTCCGCGGCCAATTTTTCGGCCATGGCGATCGCGCCCTTCATCCCCTTCGGGGCAGGGGTGAGCACGAGTTCGGCGCCCAGCATGGCAAGGAGCGTGCGGCGTTCAAGCGACATGCTCTCGGGCATGGTGAGGATGAGCCTGTACCCCTTGGCGGCGGCTATGAAGGCCAGCGCAATACCGGTGTTGCCGCTGGTGGGTTCGATGATCACGGTATCCTGCGTCAAAGTGCCGTCGGATTCTGCCGTCTCGATCATGGACATGCCGATGCGATCTTTTACGCTAGAGAGCGGATTAAAAAATTCGCATTTCAGCAGTACGGTGGCATTGACGCCCTCGGTGACTTTGTTGAGTCGCACGAGCGGAGTGCCGCCCACGGTTTCCACGATGTTATTGTAAATTTTGCCCATGATTCGAGATTCAGGTGTGGCAGGAATGAACACGGGAACGGAGGAGCGGGCAAGTATTTTTCCGTGAATTCCGCCTAACATGCAGAGGCATGAAAACAAAAAGCCCCTTCCAGACCGAAGTCCGGAAGGGACAAAATGGGGGGTGGGCGCTCGCCACGCGCTCTTTCCCGATGCAATCATTTGGCACCAGCCGAAGCAGGTCGATTGCTCCCCGACGCTATTCTCCGTGACGTGCGGAGTTGCCGGCCTCATAGCAGGGCCGTTCAAGGTCTCGCGACACATGAATTTTCGGGTGAGGTTTATTTGCCCGCTCAGCCAGTGGTTGCGGCCACTGACCTGCGGACCAGGCCGGGACACGCCAGTATTACATTCGCATCCTAGCCCTTTGGCAGCGGGTCGGCCATCGCTTGTGACGATGCGTTGGCCCGTGCCACGGGTCTCGCCTCTTATCCCTCAGGTTGCCATTTCACATACTTTGCAGCGCTGCGGTTTTTGCCGCATCGCCACGGTTTCGGATAGTTTTCACGGCCATCGTCTTCGGCACGTGGCTATCCCGACGGGAACCCCGGCTTTTGTTCTCCTTTCGGAGGATTTCGTCCGGCTGACTGTTTCCAGTCAATTTATGGCTTCCGCCGTGCTGATGTCACAGTAAGCAACCAACACCTAATTCAGGCAACTGCGTTCGGTTCAGATTCAAAGCAAATCCAAACGTCTCACTCAAATCTGAATCCCTAAGGATTCGAATCCGGGCTGGCCTCGCCTGCAGCGTATTGTTCTTGGCACCCGAAGGCACCGAGTCCTGCTGCCGGTTGAGCCGGCCAAGCTTGGGGCAGCTTCTGCCGGGATTGTTACATCCCAGCGCCCCTCGCTCCCTGCATGCCATTTCGCGATCGGTAATGCGCGAACATCACCGGGCATCCAGGTGAACTTTGCCTTCTCCCCACTCGGCTTATTCCAGAAGAAAATCGTGATATCACCCCGTCAGAGACGGCGATCCTACACGACCTTTAACCAGACCGAATGGTTTGATAGGGGGCAGGCGTATCAGCCCCACCTGCCCTTTCATTCCGGTTATCCCGGAATTTATCTTGAGAAGATCCCAGCCGGCAAGCCGGCCGTTGGCTTCTGTTCTTTCAAGGAACTGGAAATAGCTTACTACGGAACAGGGTTGGGTCTACCGATTGTTACAACCACGTTCTTCACATAGGGAGAAATAATATTTTAACTAGAGTTTAAATATTGGCACTGAAAATAAGGCTCAAACCGCTGACTGATTGATTGATTCACAATGTTTTGAATAACGTTGTTCTGCCGTTGTGAATAAATGTGAAAATATACGGACTATCTGGGGATGGTCTTCTCTTTACAGAAATAGGGTGAAAAGATTGGGTTGCGCGTGATGCGTTGGGTTTTTGGAATCTTTGGGTTGGCCGTATTGCTGGCAGGATGTAACTACCCCTTGGAGGTGCGAAAAGATAAGGCTGAGCTAGCGTTTTACATTGAGGATTTCGCCCAACCGGGAGTTCAGGTACTGGAAATGAGTTATTATCGGGCCAATCCCACCAAGGTGACGGTACAGCCCCGGCCGGTTTTGGTCGCTAATAGCGGGATGCTAAATAGTGCTGAATTGGTGGATTCTCCGGATGGTTTATTTGCGATGCAGCTCAATTTCACCACGCGAGGGCAGCGGTTAATGGAGGAATTGACAACGTATTACCGGGATCGCCGGCTTTTTATCGTGGCGGCACAATCTGATAGTAGCCAAACCAATGGCGTGAACAGCCGGTGCATCGGGGCGGCCTATATTCGGCAGACGATTCAGGCTGAGTCTATGCAGTTTACTCCGGATGCCGAACGCCCCGAGGTGGAGCGTTTGGTGGAATTGCTTAATAAAACGCTACAATGATTCGCGCGTTCTGGGGCATCGTTTTAGTTGTCGGGTTAACGGGGTGCAAGCCGCACCCTGCTCCACCAGCCAATGACCCCGTAGAGTCGGCGCCAGCGAAACCGAAACGCTGGTTTCAATTTCCAACCGACAACCGTTCGTTGTTAAAGGAGAATTCCGAGGAGCAATTCTTTGCACCGACCACCACCGTGCGCCCTTGGTCGAGTGGCTCATTTGGCTGTGTGCGAAACAGTGGCACGCGACTACATGAAGGGATCGATATCCTCAGCATAAAACGCGATGAGAATGAGGAGCCTATTGATCCTGTTCGTGCGGCGGCGGCTGGTAGCATCGTTCATATCAATCACAACACGGCTGCATCCAATTACGGAAAATATGTGGTGGTAGCACATGAGGTGGACGGGCTTCCGTTTTACACTCTTTACGCCCACCTGAGATCCGTTCACGCCGAACTCAAGATTGGCCAAGATGTCGCTGGTGGTGATGAACTGGGTGTACTGGGCCGCACCACCAATTATTCCGAGGGCATTGCTTCATGGCGTGCTCATTTGCATTTTGAAATCGGGTTGCAAATCAATAGCCGCTTCAACGGCTGGTTTAAGCATTGGTATCGCGATGGTAACAATCTTCATGGCCCGTGGAATGGCCTGAACCTGCTTGGCTTGGATGCTTCGGAAATCTTGAGGCAGGATCATGCCGGACAGTTTGAGATGGTTCCATACCTTAGCGCACTTCCCGTTCTCTGCCGGGTGCGCGTGTATCGGTCGAAGCTCGATTGGCTCGATCGATTCACTGAGTTGATTGATGAAAACCCTGCGGTAGCTGATGATCCGGATGCTTGGGACTTGGATTTGAGTTTTTCCGGGATTCCTATACGCGCCATGCCAGTTCGTGATTCGAAGCTAAAGAAAACAGCAAAATATGAGATTCTCAGCGTGGATACTGAAGTCCGCAAGAAGCATCCTTGCAGTGGCTTGGTCTTTCCGAAAGGCCAGCAATGGGTCTTCACCAGCAAAGGCCAGCGGCATATGGAGCTGTTGATTTTCCGCTGATTCACTCTTGCCCAAACCCATTACGCTCCCTAACCTCCGCGCGCGATGGAATACCAACTTTCAGAACGGGCCGCTTCGTTGGCCCCCTCAATGACGCTGGCGATTACCGCCAAGGCTAAGGAATTGCGGGCTGCGGGCGAGGATGTCATTGGCCTCGGGGCCGGTGAACCAGATTTTGATACCCCTGAACACATCAAGGCTGCAGCAGCCCAGGCGTTGGCCGATGGCTTTACCAAATACACCCCGGCCGCTGGCACGCCGGAATTGCGTGCAGCGGTGGCTCGCAAGTTTGAACGGGAAAATGGGCTAAGCTATGACCCGCAACAAATCATCGTTTCCAGTGGCGGCAAACATTCCTGCTATAACGTCATGATGGCGCTGTGTCAGGTTGGAGATGAGGTCATCATCCCGGCGCCGTATTGGCTGAGTTATCCTGAGATGGTCAAACTGGCCGGCGCGACTCCCAAGATCATCGCGACCACCGACGCCACTGAATTTAAGGTTACCCCCGATCAACTGCGCAGCGCCATCAACGACAAGACGCGGTTGTTTATCCTGAACTCACCGAGCAATCCGACCGGTTCGGTTTATACGCCGGAAGAAATCAAGGCGCTGGGTGACGTGTGTGTGGAAAAGGGTGTGCTCATTATGAGTGATGAGATTTACGAAAAACTCATCTACGGTGATGCCCGATTCCAGAGTGTGGCGGCTTGCTCGCCTGAGCATCAGGCGCACACAATTATCGTCCACGGGCTGGCCAAAGCCTACTCAATGACCGGCTGGCGAATTGGGTTCATGGCGGCCCCCCTACCCATCGCCAAGGCGATCGGCGCGATTCAGAGTCATAGCACGAGCAATCCGACGTCTTTTGCACAATCCGGCGCCGTAGAGGCTTTGGACGGACCGCAGGGTCATTTAGATGAATGGCTTGGACATTTCAGTCAGCGCCGGACGTTTGCCTGCGATAAATTGAATACCATCGAAGGTGTTTCTTGTGTGAATTCTGAGGGGGCATTTTATCTGTTCCCGAACATTTCAGGCACAGGCATGAAGTCGGTGGAGTTCTGCGAACGCCTTCTGGCCGAGGTTAAGGTCGCCGCTGTGCCGGGCATTGCCTTTGGAAGTGACGATTACATACGCATCAGCTACGCCACCAGCATGGAGAATCTCCAGCAGGCACTGGAGCGCGTGGAAAGTTTTGTGGGCTCGCTCTAAGCGGGTTCGGTCAATCTCCAGCTCGGGCGAATATCCGCCTGCCAATCAGTAGTGGGGGTTGCTTTTTGTAAATATCGTTCCCCCAACAGGCCGACCATGGCCGCGTTGTCCGTGCACAGATTTGACGGGGCGACTTGCAGATTGAGTTCATGTTTTTCGCAGGCCTGTTGGAATGCCTTGCGCAACCCGGTATTACAGGCAACCCCACCGGATAGCGTAATGCAGCCCAGCCGTTGCCGGCGTGCTGCCCGGATGGTTTTCTTAACCAATACTTCCACTATGGCCGCCTGAATGCTGGCGCAAAGATCCGGTAGCGCGACATCGTCTTCCGACAGTCCCGGATGTTTCTCTAGGAAATAACGAACCGAAGTTTTTAGGCCGCTAAAGCTGAAATCGTGGTTATCCTGATTTAACATCGGCCGGGCAAAAGTGTAGGCCTCAGGATTCCCCTGGGCGGCGAGCCGGTCCATAATAGGGCCGCCTGGATAGCCCAGCCCCAGCAGTTTTGCACATTTATCAAAACATTCGCCGGCGGCATCGTCTTGTGTGCTCCCAATAATGGTGTGGTCAAGTGGATGATCCACCTGTGCTAGCAAGGTGTGGCCGCCACTGCTAACCAATGAAATATTTGGCTGAAAACCCTCCCAGCAGGCTCGCGGCGGATCCCCTTGGAACCACGGCGAATACAGATGCGCTTCAACATGGTTTACACCAATCAATGGAACTTTAAGGGCAAAAGCCATCGACTGAGCGGCTTTCCAGCCGATCATCAAGGCCGGAGGCAGGCCCGGCCCTTGAGTCGCACAGATGGCGTTGAGCTCCGATGCTGCAAAACCGGCTTGAACCAATGCTTCCCTAACAACGGGCTGGAGATTGGCAAGATGTTCACGGGTTGCGAGTTCAGGGACTACACCGCCATACTCAGCGTGAATTTTTATCTGCGATGAAACAACAACAGACCTAACGCTGCTATCCTCAATAATCGCCGCGCTGGTTTCGTCGCAGGAACTTTCAATAGCCAGCAAGCGCATGATCGGCGAACTAAAGCTTTTCGCGCAAGATTTCCAGCGCCTTGTCGAGCTGAGAGTCTGTGGCCGCCTTCACGCGTTCGCGATCCTCTTCCGGCAACGTCTCAAGACCTCCAGGCGAACGTTGGAGCATGATGTCTCGCATTTGTTCGGGCGTCATTTCCACCACGTAATCGGGCTCAATGCCTTTCTCGTGGATGGTGCGATGGCTGGGCGTATAATACTTGGCGGTGGTCAGGCGCAAGGCCGATCCATCTTTCAGAGGCAGAATGCTTTGAACCGATCCTTTGCCAAAAGTGCGCGTGCCAATCAGCTCGGCGCGCTTCAAATCCTGAAGGCAGCCCGCCACGATTTCCGACGCACTGGCACTGCCGCCATTGATCAAAATGACCATAGGCAATGTGCGGTGGCCAATTACGGTTGCCACCAAGCGATCCAGTTCGCGTGCACCGCGTCCTTCAGTGGAAACGATGAGCTGGCCGGCCTTGATGAATTTTTCCGCAACGCGGGCGGATTGTGTGAGCAGGCCTCCGGGGTTGTCGCGTAAATCCAATACCAATCCCTTGAGGCCGGCCTCCTCCATCTTGGTTAGTGCCGCCTCCAGTTCGGTGGCTGTGTTTTCCGAAAACCCACCGAGCCGAACATAACCGATACCGTCTTCAAGAAGCGGATAATCCCCCCTGCTATTAAGATCACGCACGCTCTTGGTTTTGATGCGCTCCCGTTTGAGGGTGATTTCCAAATCCTTCTCTTCATCTTCCCGGGCAATGTTGATGGTGACTTCTGTGCCCACCTTGCCGCGCATGAGATTGACGGCATCGTTAATACCCATGCCTTCTGTCGATTGATCGCCAATCCGCACAATGCGATCCCCAGGACGCAGTCCAGCCCGTGCGCCGGGCGTGCCTTCCATGGGGGAAATGATCGTGAGCCAGTCATCCCGAATGCTAACCACAATACCAATGCCGCCGAATTCCTGCCGCGTGTCATCCATTAGGGCCTGATGCTTCTTAGTGTTCATGTACTCGCTGTGCGGATCCAGATTGGCGAGCATGCCGGCCAGGGCGCTGTCCACGAGTTGATCGTAAGTGACCTTGTCCTCATCAACATAGTTGCGCCGAACCTGTTCGATGACCCGGGAAAATTTCGCCATGTGCGCATAAACATCATTCGCGCCGGCAGCTTCGGCGCTGGCCGTGAAATGGTGGTAGCCGACGTATAAATTGACGACCAAAGCAGCCATCAACATATAATGGAACACCCGTTGCTTCATGCGGTCAGCCTAAGGGAGCGCTCAGAGATGGCAAGGCGAGGTTATTGGCTGAGCAGGAATTCCACCAACGCTAAATCGGCCGAAGTGGTTACCTTGGGGTTTAAGGCATGGGATGGCACCAAGGCGACGGCCTGCCCAATTAATTCACAGGCGGCGGTGTCATCCGTCACGGCCGCTTTTTGCATACGCACGGCGTTCATGGCTTCCAAGATTATCTCGCGGCGAAACACCTGTGGTGTTTGTACAGCCCAAAGGTGGGTGCGGTCGATGTTCCGGGAAATGTTCAAATCACCACCAGCCAGCTTCAACGTATCCACCACAGCGGATGCCGCTACGGCCGCACCTTGTTTTCGCGCTACAGCGATTGTGTCCGAAATCGTTAGCTCGTCTGTGCAAGGGCGCGCGCCATCGTGAATGGCGACGATTCCCGCATCCGCCCGCACGGCTTGCAGCCCGTTCAGGACAGAGTCCTGTCGTTCCGCCCCTCCATCCGCCAAGGTGTAGGGCTGCTTTAAATCCAGTCGGACCGCCAGCTTTTCAAATGCGGAACGGTTATCGGGCCTTACAACCAACACGACTTCCTCAATATCCGGATGCGCATCGAACCGTTTCCACGCATGTCCCACCACTGGCAGGCCGCCCACTTCAAGGAAGAGCTTGTCCGAACCCATGCGTGTGCCGCGTCCAGCGGCGACTATCACTGCGGATGCCATGATGGATTCTCTCAAGCGGCTGGACGCCAGTCGAGCATCTTCAACTGGAGCGAACGCCGTCCCCGCCAAAGGTTGATCGAAGGTTGCGCAGCCAAGTCAAACCGGCCCTCGGGTAGCGGATCAGATTTTGCATTCCAGCAAACCACTTCGGCCGAAGCTTGTCCGTCGGTAACGGATAATTTGGCGTGCTGTTTATCCGCGCCCATCCAACGCACTGGTGCGTTGAGCTCGAGTTGCGGCACAGCCACCTGAACCGTTGGCAACCCCATGCCGGTCGGCTGAAGAGCCTCAAGAGATTGCACGGCGCCAAAGTTGAGTTCGTGCAAGGGAATGGTTCCGTCGAGTTTCAAGGTCGGTTGAAGCAACTCCCTCGCCATTTTGTTTTTGGCCACTTCATTCAGGCGCTCCCGAAAAGCGTCTAGATTGTCAAGCTGCATACTCACTCCAGCCGCCATGGCATGACCGCCATAACGATCCAGCACGTCGTCACATTCCTTTAGTGCGGCCGCAAGATCAAAGCCCTTAATACTACGACCAGAGCCTCGCAAGCCGTCAGGACTGCCACCAAGAATGACGGTTGGCCGATAAAACTCCTTTTGCACGCGCGATGCCACGATCCCCACCACGCCGATGTTCCAACCAGCATCGCCGATTACGATGGCGTGATCAGACTCTGGCTTGAATTGAGTCCGTAAGGTATCGAGCACTTGCTGTGTGATTTCCTTTTCAACTCGCTGACGATCACGATTATTGCGGTCCAACAAACCTGCTAGTTCCTCGGCGGTTGCTGGATCCTCCGAGCACAGCAAATCCAAGCCCCGCATGGCGCTTTGCAGACGTCCGGCTGCGTTGAGCCGGGGAGCAATCTGGAAACCGGCCTCAAAAGAGCCAACAGGACCATCAATGCCGGCGACATCCAGTAAAGCGCGTAACCCAGCCCGATGAGTCCGGGGGATTTGCTGCAGTCCCTTGACTGCCAGGATGCGGTTTTCGCCAGTCAATGGAACGAGATCAGCAATGGTCCCCAGCCCAACCAAATCCAGTTGCTGGCGAATGTCATATTGTTCGAACTCGGGCAGCCCGAGTTGGCGGCCGTGTTTCACGACTGCATGGAGGAATTTAAAGGCAAGTCCGGCGGTGCATAGTTCGCGAAATTTCCCTTCCGTTCCCGGTGACAGCCAAGGATTCACCAAAGCGACGGCAGGCGGATGCGGCTCGTAAGCCTGATGATGATCCAGAACAATGACATCTACGCCCTGCTCTTTTAACGTTGTAATCACCTCCACGGAATTGGTGCCACAATCCGCGGCGATCAACAGATTCGGTGAATGTTGTAAGAGGCAATTGACCACGCCATCCGGCGTTAGCCCATAGCCTTCATCCACGCGGTCGGGTAAATAACCGGCAACACACCAGCCCAACGAGTTTAATGAATCGAGCAGTAGCGACGTGGAAGTAATCCCGTCGACATCGTAATCCCCGAAAACGACTACGGTCTCCTCCCTTTCTCGCGCGCGAAACAGACGTTCAACAGCCGACCCCATGTTCGGGATCAGTTCCGGCGCAGCCAAATCGGCCAATTTGGGATTCAGAAAACTGCGAACCTCCTCAGGGTCTATCAACTCACGATTCACTAGGCATTGGGCAAGCAGAGGATGGATACCCAAGGCCTGCGTGATACCTTGAACAGACTGTTCATTGGGCACCTTGATATCCCAAAGGTGTTTCATGATTTCTCCCTACGTTTGCGCCAGCGCGCCTTCCAATCGCGCGCTTTCTGTTCGAGTAAAGTCAACTTGGAGCCGAATTTCGGGAAACGTTTTTTAAGGGACATCTTCTTGGATCGCACCAAGGCAGAGCCCTTGGCCAAACACATCAAGCCAATCACTATAAACAGAATCCCCTGCAAGATGGGTAGAAATAAGCCGACAATTCCCAGGGCGACAAATGCCGCGCCTACAATCAGCCATTTAATGCGCGCGAGATTCCTCAAGACGCAAAAAGGGTATGCCGCCCGCGCAGCTTCTTCCGAGAATAATTTATAGGCGGCGTGTCTAGGAAGTGACGCCGACAGGATCAGTGTCAACAGTCGGTGCAGCCAATTCCGGTCGTTTGCCCTTATGCCACCAAAGTACGATGGCGCAAGCGATGTAGATCGAGGAATAAGTGCCGGTAATCACGCCGACCAGGAAAGTGAAGGCGAAATCATTAATCACAGTGCCGCCAAAGAAATACAACGTTGCAGTAGAAAGCAATGTCGTGCCAGAAGTAATAATTGTCCGACTCAACGTCTGGTTAAGGGCCGTGTTCATCACATCCTTAAATGAGCCTCGTGTGCCCATACGAAGGTTTTCCCGGATGCGGTCAAAGATCACGATCGTGTCATTGATGGAGAAACCAATGATCGTCAAGGCCGCCGCCACAATTGGAGCGTTTAGTTCGCGCCCAGATAGGAAAAACAAACCACCGGTCATCGCCACATCGTGCAGAATGGCTACTACCGCCGCCACTGCAAAAGAGTATTCATAGCGAAATGCCACGTAAACAAGGATGCCAAATAAGGCCAGCACAACCGCGATAAAGGCGGACTTTTGAATCTCGCCACTAACACTGGGGCCGACTTTATCAAGCTGGATCCGCTCCAAACTGGCTTCCGCAAACAGCGTCTTGAGGGCTCCTTCCACTCTCTTTGCGTCTGCGTCATAGGGGAAATCCACGCGCAATCGTTGCTCGCCGGTGGCCGCCTCGGCCTGCAGCTCGGCTTGGATCTGGCCGCCGTCAATGCCGGTGTCTAATACAAGGTTTTCCCGCAGACTACCGGAATCGATAGCCTGATTGATTTGACCGGCTTGTTCCTGCTCAAATTTCATGACCATGCTATAACCTCCGGCGAAGTCTACACCGAGCATGCTGTCTTTACCTTTCGAGAGGCCGTAACCAAATCCAATGATCACCAAAATCCACGAAGCGATAAACGCAGGCTTGGCGTGTTTCAAAAAATCAAACTTCGGCAATCCAGCTGACGGGCGAAGGTGAAGCATACGCTTGGAGTCATCGCTGCCAATCAATTTAGCGTTAGCAAGAAGGTCGAAAACCAATCTTGTTGCCACAAGCGCTGTAAACATGCTTGTTAAGATGCCGATGGTCAGGGTGACTCCAAATCCCTGCACTGGACCTTTCCCCATGTAGATAAGAATGATGGAGGCAATCAATGTTGTAATGTTTGCGTCAAAAATAGTCCCAAAGGCTTTATCATAACCGGAAGCAATAGCACCTCTTACGGATTTGCCTACCAGCAATTCTTCTCGAATACGCTCGAAGATTAGTACGTTGGCATCCACTGCCATGCCGATCGTTAGCACTACACCGGCAATACCTGGCAAAGTAAGCGTGGCATCAAACCAGCAAAGGATGCCAAGAATCATCACGATGTTAAGAGTCAGTGCGAAGTTTGCTATAATCCCACTGAGGAGATAATAGATGACCATGAATATGGCCACCCCGATCAGGCCCCAGAGCGCGGCCTTGTAGCCTTTACGAATGGAGTCCCGCCCGAGCGATGGAGCCACGTCGCGCTCCTCGATGATGGCCACTTCGTTTTCCAGCGGATTCTCCAGAGAGTTTGCCAGCATGGTGGCTTCCTCATCGGTAAAGCTACCGGTGATTTGGCCTCGGGAATGAATCCGGCTATTAATCGAAGGAGCAGAAATGAGCTCGCCATCGAGCACGATGCAAAGCAGTCGCGGGTCCGCTTCACTGGCCATATGCGTCTTGGTTACTTTAGCAAATTTATTGGCGCCCAATGCATCCAGAGTGAAGTGAATTTCAGGCGTTCCAGTGAGGTCGTTGCGGCGATTACTGGCACGTTTGATGTGACTGCCAGACATGGCCACTTCCGTCATCACGAAATGGTACACTTTGCGTCCGTCCAGATCATAGGACATGAGCTCAGCCCCGGGCACGAATTCGGCACCTTCCGCCACAAGTTCATCACTTCGTGGGTGAGTCAGGCGAAATTCCAGCTTGGCCACCTGCGAGATGGTTTCGCGGGCGTCATCGCGGTCTGCCTGCGAAAGGCCCGGAACTTGGATGACGATTTTATCTTCGCCGGAAGTCTGAATCATCGGCTCGGCAACACCAAATTTATCGACACGCCGGCGCATGATCTCCTGCGCTTTAGTCAGCTGCTTTTCGTCAATTCTAAGCGGATTCCCTTTCTCATCCAGCTTCGGTTTAACTTGCACGACAAACTGAGTTCCACCCCGCAGGTCGAGACCAAGCTTCACTTTGCCGACCGAATCCTTCTGAATACGGGCGAGAATCTCTCGGTTTATTTGTGTCTGCTGTTCATCTGTTGGATCAGCCCAAAACTCCTCCTGGGCCTCTTTTCCTTCATTTTCCCACAGCTTTTTAGGGATGCCATTAGTTTGGCCCGGAAACATCTCTCGCAAATCAACATCACCGACGGCGGTCATCCATGTTTCGAGAGTAAGCTCATCTCCTTCACGGAGTTTTTCGCTGGCCTCTTTGAGCTCAGCAACAATGGTATCATGATTGCCCTGGGCCGTTTGGTCGAATTCATCGACCATGTTTTTACCTTGAGGCGGGTACCATTCGCTCAACGTCCAGATCGCGAGGACTGCAACGAGCAGGAAGCGGCCGAATGTGGGTTGTTTCTGCATGAAGAAAATCTGGTTGTTATTTTTTATTGAGATCAAGGGAGGCGCGCTCCTCGCCCTCAGTGATCACGCGCTCAACCGAAGTGCGCACAACTTCAATCTTAGATTCACCGGTGCGCAGGGTCACCGAATCATCCTTCACTGTAATGATGGTGCCAACCATGCCGGCAGCCACGACGCGATCGCCGCTCTTAAGCTCGGAAACAAGTTTCTCGTGTTCCTTTTGTTGCTTCTGTTGCGGGCGTATCAAGAGAGCATAAAAAATACCCAGAAACGCGACCGGCATCAGGCAGGAAATCCATTGAGCTCCGCCCCCTTGTTGGCCATCGCCCGGAGATGGCGCCATCGCAAACATCAAATCAATTAAAGAACTGTCCATGGTCAAAAAGTCAAAGACGGCAAATCCTATGGAGAAAAAGCCCTTTGGCAAGCATTTAGCTTATTTTTGGGCGTTTTTTCGCTGTTCCTCAACCCGACTGGTTACGCGGTAATTAGCGTGAAATGCCGCTCGAAATTCACCAAAAGTACCTGCCTTTAAATGGCCGCGCACCACTTCCATAAGACGCAGATAACACCGGAGATTATGGATGGTAAGCAGGCGAAGCCCCAAAATCTCGTCCACATTCAGCAAATGGCGAAGGTAAGCCCGTGTGTGATTCTGGCAGGTAAAGCAATCGCAGCCATCTTCAATAGGTCCAAAATCCTCGCGATAAGCCGCCCCCTTGAGAGAAATTGCGCCTCCAAAAGTAAACGCCGTTCCGTTACGTGCCAGGCGCGTGGGCAGTACACAATCAAACATATCCACTCCGCGCGCCACCAGTTCCACCAGTTGCACGGGCGTGCCCAATCCCATAGCGTACCGCGGTCGATCAGCTGGTAGCATCGGGGCGGTCAATTCAGCCATTCGCAGCATCTCCGGCTCCGGCTCGCCGACGCTGAGCCCGCCAATGGCGTAACCGTCGAAATCAATAGCAGTAATTTCTCGCGCACTTTGTTCACGTAAATCCTCATAACACCCGCCCTGTACGATCCCAAAAACTAACTGACCTTCGGCTCTGTTCTGATCGCGGCATTCGCGAGCCCAGCGCGTTGTGCGTTCCACCGCGCCAAGAACCTGCTCACGTTCAGCCGGATACGGCGGGCAGTCATCAAAGACCATCGCAATATCACTGGCCAGATCCCTTTGGATTGCCATGGCCTCGCGCGGGCCCAGAAACAGCGGCGCACCATCAATGTGTGATTGAAAGGCGACGCCGTCCTCCTCGATTTTTGCCATCTTTGCCAGACTAAACACCTGAAAGCCTCCGCTATCGGTCAGGATAGGCAAATCCCAGCCCATGAATGCGTGCAAGCCACCGGCAGCTCGAATAGTTTCCATGCCGGGCCGGAGATTAAGGTGATAGGTATTGCCTAAAATGATCTGGGATTGCAGGGCCTTCAGATCGGCACCATCCAAGGTCTTCACGGTGGCACGCGTGCCCACTGGCATGAAGATCGGCGTTTCCACGATGCCATGCGCCGTTTGCAGGCGTCCGCGACGGGCGGAGGTAGCGGAATCGGTTTGGAGAAGCTCAAACATTAGGCCAAAACGGCCTTCACGCGGGCCACCGCTTCGGAAACAGGCACTGCTTCACGCCCACCTCCTGAACGTAGAGTGAATTCCACGTTCCCTTCCTTAAGGGATCGGGCACCAATACCAAGACGCACAGGGAAGCCAACTAGCTCGGAATCCTTGAACTTAATGCCTGGTCGTAATTCGCGGTCGTCCAAAATTGTGTCGATGCCAACCGCATTCAATTCTTCATGGATTTGCGTGGCCACCTGC
>Ga0208624_1000745_pt1 | contig 16185 bp, 16 predicted proteins | sample Knorr_S23_td_DCM_FD_185607 | JGI IMG/M metagenome (GOLD analysis project Ga0208624, IMG submission 185607) | Marine microbial communities from Southern Atlantic Ocean transect - Knorr_S23_td_DCM_ad_71m_LV_A (SPAdes) (version 2) | ecosystem: Environmental > Aquatic > Marine > Oceanic | place...
GGTCCTCATTATCCTGCAGAACATCAAAGCGCGCAATACCCGCTTCCTGGATGCTGTTGCGGGCATTTTCCAACGACGCCTCGCGAAAGGCTTCGATGCAGTCGGGTTTCACATGAACATGAACGAGCACAATCAACATGGCCCAACGATACGCGCGCGAGCCGTGCCGGCCAATAAAATGTGTGGCTTAGTCGCGGACACGGAAAGTTGTGTTAAGCTTGGGATTTCCACAATCGATGAAGTAGCATCTTCCGTTTATTCTTATCCCAATTCTCTTGGCGGCGTTGTTTTGGTCTGCAGACGAGGCTACGCCGGAGGCATTGGTCGTTTTGAATGAGCCGTTGCAGCCGCGAGACGATCCGGAGGATCCTGTGGGGATGGCCTATGCGCCGGGCCGGCGAATCGGGCGGTTTTCCAATCCCAACAAACAATGCCGCGGTGTCGCTACGGGGTCGGAGTCTGCCAATAATGTGAAGTTGTTAAATGCGGGGGTGGAAGTGGTGTCGGGGTATCGTTAGTTTTCTTTGCTGGTTTTTGGGGTGGGTTATGGTAGTTTGAGTGACACGTTTTGAGAAACTGGCGCACACCATTATTGATTCTGCTGGGCCTGTTGTTGGCCGCCGGCTGGGCGTGGTGGTTGCCCGAGTCATCACCGCCATTGGTGGCGGAGGTGTTGCCAGTGCGTGCCAAAGAGCGACTACCCGAGGCTCCCGTGGCCAAGCGCTACCGGCATGTGCGGTTGAACCCGGACACGGTGGCAGCTGTGCAGACGGGGGGGCGGTCGATCACTCTGGAGTTGTTCCCGGGCGAATCCATTCAGGTGCGCCTGGAGAAAGCGGCGTCTACTGGCACGTTGAGCACGGAGGTGCACGGAGAGGTGGTAGGGATGCCCGGGGCGGCGGTGAGCCTGATAACTTATGAAGGGGTTTTAGCAGGCAGTATTGAGTTTCCCGACGGACGGCATTTTCTCATCAACTACGCGGACGAGGAAGCGCACTCAATTGTGGAGATCGATTCGATGGCTGTACATGCGCCGCAACGCGGAGTGCCGCTGGATGCGTATCCGGAAACCTTGAGCCTGTTTCAGCCGCGCGAAGGAGGAGTGATCTCCATGCCGCAATTGGGTTTCACGCCATACACACCGGGGGTAACGAATCGAGTGCCGGGTTTCCCCGGGTTTACTCATGTGCTGAGATTGACAAATACGATGTCAACTAATCTATGGTCTGTGCCGCTAACACCGATTTACGGCCCGCCAATCATTGGTGTGTTGGCCTGTTATACCGGTTTGGCGGAGACTCAGTGCGGAGGAAAGCGTGGAGTAGAAACACGGGTGCGCATTTCGGTGGCGCAGATGAACAATGCGTTTCGGCGCAGCGCAATCAACGCCAAGTTGATCTTGCTGGGCACGGAGAAAGTGAACCACGTGACTTCCGGGAATAGTACGACGGACTTGGTGGATTTGACATTTGGGTCGACCCAACCGCTGTATGATGTGCATTTGAAACGTCAGCTTTATCGGGCGGACTTGGTCAGCCTTTTCACGGGGGCCAGTCCACAGAATATCATGCACGGCAGCAGTTGGATGCTCAACAGTACAAACGGTGCGCCGGCCTATGGGTTTAATGTAGTGGAGGCTATCTACGCACCGACGTCGGTTTTTGTGCATGAGGTTGGGCATAATCTGGGTTGTTCGCATGCGGCTAACGATGTCGGCGGGTTTATGCACGGCGCGTTTACCAATTCACATGGCTGGAAATTCGGCATCACTACAAACGGTAATACTTATCCGATGCGAACGCTCATGACGTACGGGGTGGGGCGCCGGTTGGGGTATTTTTCTAACCCAAATGTTAACGTTTGGGGTGTGCCGACGGGGGATACGAACTTTGCGAACAACGCCTTCACCATCCAGCAGATGGCGCCGGTGGTGGGGTCTTACTTCACTCAGATAATCCAAACCACTCAACTGGTTCCAAACGCACAACCAATTTCTGTTTTGCCGGGTACAACCAATCGTCCCGGAATCCGGCAGCCGCGGCGGATTTTCTGGGGCACGGGGGAGTAGCTACCGGCGCTTGCCGATACACCAGAGGTGCTTGTGGGTGCGCAGGAACAATTGGCCGTCCGAGGCGGCGAGGGAGCTGTTCGTAAGGGTGTTGTCGAGGGCGTTGATGCCAAGCAACTCAAACTTCGGGTTGGCGCTTAGGACAATGGTTTCACCGGATTGGTTCGGAATGTAGATCCGGTCGCCGGCGAGGATCATGGAGCTCCAAGATTCCTGCTTGGGACCGCGACCGCGCACGCGTTCGGAATACTTCACATCACCGTTTTTCAGGTCGAGACATTCCATGATGCCGTTGGTGTTGAGGATGTAAATATGTCCGTTATGGATCACGCCGCTGCCGAGGCGGTTGGGCGTGCGCTCGGTGCGCCAGAGAGTTTGTGGGGTGACATCGCCGCGGCCTCCGGGCGCCACAGCCACGGTGGTGCCGAAATAGCCGCCCATGCCCACAATTACATTTTCGCCAGCGATGGGCGAGGTGTAGATGAGCGGGTTGAGGCCGTCGCATTGCCATAAGCGTTTGCCGGTGCGCGGATCAATGCCGGCGAGGCTGCCAGGGTAATTCATGATCAGTTCCTCGCTGCCTTTGGCTCGGATCAGGATGGGCGTACTGAAACTGCAGATCCATTTGGGATCCTTGTTGCCGCGGAACCCATCGGTGCGACCCTCGATCTTGACGGCGGGATCGTTGAGCTGCCACACGGTTTTGCCCGTGCGTTTGTCGAGGGCGAGGAGATGGGCCTTGGGGTCGGGGCCGCGGTAAATGTAGACGAGATTGCCATGAATGACCGGTGAAGCGGCTGAGCCCCATGTGAACTGGATCTTGCCGAGATCGCGTTGCCACAGCAGTTTGCCGGTTAGATCGTAACACACCACACCGGCGGAACCGTACACGGCTACCACGCGTTCACCATCAGTGGCGGGGGATTCGCTGCAGTAGGGGTTGGTGCGGTGGGAGTTTTCGGCGTCCGTATATTTCACCGTGCGTCGCCAGAGTTCTTTGCCGTCAAGGCGATCGAGGCAAATGAGCGCGCGCTCCTGTTCATCTTCCAGCGGTTGTGTCAGGAAAATCTTTTCGCCCCACACGATGGGCGTGCTGTTGCCGCGATAGGGGAGCTCAATTTTCCACGCGATGTTTTCGGTGGCGCTCCACTTAAGCGGTAGGTTTTTCTCTGTGGTGATGCCCACGCCCGAGGCCCCGCGCCACATGGGCCAGTTGTCGGCCTGCAGAGTGAGAGACAAAAGAGTGAGTGCACAGAGATTGAGAAGGGCTTTCATGGCTTTTGGGTGGACGAGTTGTTCTTGACGGAAATTCAAGGGTTCTATCAAGTCAAAACGTGAGTCAGGATACGGATACAGCCCGGGTTGTTGATGCGGTGGAGGAGGCCGAATCTAAAACCAGCGCGGAGTTTGTTGTGGCATTGGAACCATCCTCTGGATCCTATCGGGATGTTGATTTGCTGTTTGCAATAGTCTTTAACTTTGTGGCTTTGGTATTTGTCTTTTTCGGTCCGATCGTTTTTGACCCAGACTGGGTGCCGCTGACTCAGAGCTTACTTTTCGTAATGGCTTGGGTATTTAGTGCCTACACACCTTACATTAGACGATTATTTTGTCCGTCTGCGCGTATGGCGCAGCAAGTGAGAGTGGCGGCGCAGCTTCATTTTTTAAAACGGGGTGTCAGCCATACCCAGAAACGTACAGGCGTGCTGGTTCTGGTTTCTCAACTGGAGCAGCGCGTAGAAGTGGTGGCGGATAGCGGGATTCGGCGGACGCTTAAAGATGAGAGTTGGGAGGCACTTCTGGTTGATATTCAGGCTGAATATGATGGGGAAGACTTGGTTGGAACAGCCGCGGTTGCGGTTGAAAGATTGGGCGGGTTTCTGGCTGAACCGCTTCCGGTCTCCAAAGACGATATCGATGAACTTTCAAATATGCCTGCTCTACACTGATGACCTTATTCAAGGGCGAACTTAGGCGTTGGTTGTTTCGGGTGTTGCCAATTATCTTGGTGGTATGTTGTCCAGAAAACCTCTCGGCGCGTTTGGGCGGCGGGGGTGGGTACTCCGGTGGTGGTGGAGGCGGCGGGGGTGGGTATTCTGGAGGTGGTGGTTACTCCGGGGGAGGGAGCTATTCTGGCGGAGGTGGGGGAAGTCATCCCCCTCTTACTGCGAAAGACTACTTAATGACAATGCTCTGTTTAAGCCCGTTAGGTATTCTGATGCTATACCGATCCCGTAATGACCGAATCAACTCCACACTCATCCAGCGGGTTCCGCAAAAGCCGTTGGACTGGGACGTGATACGTCGGGGTGATCCGAATTTTTCCCACGTGCTGTTCCGCGACTTTGCCTACACCTTGTTCGCCAAGGTTCATGAGGCCAGAGGAGATGGAGGCTTGGAAAGGTTCAGGCAATTTATTGATTCAGATGCCTTGAAAGATTTGCGAGCTTTGAATCCCGAGGTGAGAGATGTTTATGGTGTAATTGTGGGAGGGTTTAAGATAAACCGCGTAAATGTAGGTCAATCCGATGCTGAGGTTGCCCTGACATTTGATGCCAATTATACGGAAGATTGGGGATCAGGGCCGCCTGCCTCTGTGTACAGCGTGCAGGTTTGGACCCTGCGAAGGGATCGTGCCGCGAAAAGTTTGCCGCCCGAATCCGTCGCAGTGTTTGATTGCTTGGCTTGCGGAAGTTCGTTTGAGCCGTCTTTGGATGGCGTCTGCTTGCATTGTGGAGAAAATGTATCACCGGGATTGCGGCACTGGGCATTAACCTCGGTTACGGAGCGTGTTCGGCGCCCAGTGGGTCCGGCCTTGACGACATTTGCTCCGGATGTGGGCCTTCATCTGCCTACAGTGTTTGCTGCGGATTATCAGGATGAACGGAAACGATTTGAACGGGAGCACCCCAAATTTGATCATGATGTCATGACCAATCGGTTCAGGCATATATTCCTCGAATTACAGGCCGCCTGGTCTGCTCAGGATTTGCATCGGCTACGGCCATTTGAAACAGATAGTTTATTCCAAAATCATAGTTATTGGGTGCGTGAATATAAAAAACAAGGACTCCGCAACGAGCTTGGGCAAGTGCGTATCCAAAAATTGCAAATGGTGAAAATTCGATCCGACAAGTTTTATGATGCAATGACGTGTAGGATTTTTGCTTCCATGACTGATTGTACCCGCTGGAGTAATGGGGAAATCGCTTGCGGGAGCCCCAATGTATCCAAACGATTCAGTGAATACTGGACATTCATTCGAGGACGTGGCGCCGCTGGGCATAAACATGGGAATCAGGCCTGCCCTAACTGCGGGGCCAAGTTGGACATTAACATGGCTGGCGTATGCGAATACTGCGATAGCAAAATCACCTCAGGCCAGTTCGATTGGGTGCTAAGCGAAATTCAACAGGACGAAATATACGGGAGATAATGATGGCAGATCTCGATCAAGCGGTTCAATCACTGGGCCTCTCCAAGTATCAACGGCACATTTTTCTGTGTGCGGACCAGACTGAAGCGAAGTGCTGCGATGCGGCGGCCGGGTTAGCGGCGTGGGATTATCTGAAGAAACGATTGAAGGAGTTGCGTCTGGTGGGCTCGGAACCGCAAGTCTTTCGCACTAAAGCCAACTGTCTGCGCGTGTGTCTGAGAGGGCCAGTAGCGGTGGTGTACCCGGATGGCACCTGGTACCATTCTTGCACGCCGGAGGTGCTGGAGCGGATCATCCAGGAACATCTGATCGGTGGAAGCGTGGTGGAGGAGTACGCGTTTGCCCATGCGGATAATTGCAAGAAGGACTAGCCTTCAATGCAGCTTACTACGTAGTCAACTACGAGTTGAACTTCGTTGCCGGCGGTGAGGGTGACGCGCAGCAGTTCGGCGGGGTCGACGTTCTTCTCACGGAAGAACTGGCGGTCGCCGCCTCAGCCGTACATCAGGTCGGCGGGCAAAGCGCCCTCCAGTTTGGCGCGAGCTTTCACGATCAGGCGAGGGAGCCAAGCGATGCCAGCGATTTCATCGGTCTTGGCAGGAAACTCATGCATCTCCAGCCGGCGTGCGGCCGGTTGGCGGTTTAGATCGTTTGCAAAATAATCGAACCGCACGGCTTGAATCTCCTCAACGTGTTCATAAATGACATCGCCCCAGCGGACGTAGTCATCACAGAAATCAAACATTTCCTGTGTGCTGCAGCCAATAGATTCGAGAAAGGCGGGTTCGTCGCCTTCGAACATGGTCTCGGGGCTGCGACGGCCTTCCTGATAACGTTCGACGCCCTTGTAGAAGAGGTCGCGAAATTGGGTTTTCCAATCGGTGTTCATTAGTTCCGCAGGTCGACCTCGGCCATGAGTTTATCAGTGGAGGTGTAGGCTTCGGATACCCACTCGACGATCTTGCTGGGGTCGGGCGCGTACTCCAGCTCGAGGCTGATGGCGCCGTCGAAATCGAGATCCTTGATCGCCTGCAGGTAGGGTTGGAAGGGCACCACACCGTGCCCTGGCGGGAGGTCGCCATGCACTTTGCCGTCGCAATCGGAAATATGCACATGACCGGCGCGGCCCTTGAGGGCGGCGAGGCTTTCGGGCGGGCTGTCGCTCAGGAGCATGTGGCTGATGTCGATATTTGCCTTCACGGCGGGGCGATCGACATCGGTTAGATAACGGTCCATTTCGGCGATGGTGTTGACCAGCGACATGTGAAAGGGCTCGAGTTCGATGACGATTTCCAGATCGCGTTCCGCAGCGTAATCGCCGAGTACCTGCACATTCTCCACGGCGAAGCGCCATTGTTCCTCGGGCGGGATGACTTCCTTCTGCCAAATGTATTCGCCGATCACGAGAAGGTAATTCTTTGCCTCGAGCGTGGCGGCCATATCGAGATAGCGCTTGCAGCGTTCAACGTGAAATTGCTGCACAGATGGATTGAAGTCCACTAGCCCTACGCTTACGCCCACCACGCTAATGATCGGCAACTGCAGCTCATCGCAGGTCTGCTTGACGGTGGCGATGCGGTCATCCGCATTGTCATCAAGTGGATCCTGAAAAATATCCACGCAATCAAAGCCGAGTTCCTTGGTCTTATGCAGCCCGTCCACCAGCCCGATTCCGTGCTGTTCCCAGGCGGAGTTAATCATGCCTAATTTCATTTTATGCTCCTGTGATTTCCTTCAGTTCAATGGCCCGATGTTGTTCGGCGCTTTGATAAGCTGCTTCCACTAGGGCCATGGTGTTTAAATTGTCCCGGCCGTCGATGGCCGGTTTGTCACCGGTTTCCAAGGCCACCAATAGCTGGGCCATGGTGCCGATAAAGGCGTCAGGAAACCAGCTTTCTTCCCACGTGGGCGCAGTGAAATTCGCGTCACCTTTAGTGGCGTAGCGGATGGTTGAGGGCGTCGTGTAGGGATCCTGGCACCAGCCGATATCGCCGATGGCGAGACCGTCCATGCCCTCAATGCGCCATTTGATGCCGATGTCCGCCGGGGCGCCTTCGCGGGCGGGGCCGGTCCAAGTGTCGTCAATGGCGATTGCTCGCAGGCCGTTTTCATACTCGAGTATGTAGCTGGCGATGCCGTCGGTGTGAGTGAAGTTGGTGCGCGGATCGGGGCGGGTGGAGCAATATATGCGCTCGGGATCGCCGAACCAATAGCGGAACGTGTCCATATGATGAATGGACATGATTCGTAGGGTCACCCAGCCCTGACGTTCCTGCCAGGGCATCCAGTGTGGAATGCCGCGCATGTCGAGGGTGGCGAGCACGGGGTCGCCAAGAGTGCCGTTTTCGAGCAGTGTCTTGGCAGCGCGTACGGATTGGTCGTAGCGCATGTTTTGGTTCACGGCCAGGACGATGCCGGCGGCTTCGCAGGCTCCCACGGCTTCGACGGCCTCGGCGTAATTCGATCCCAGCGGTTTCTGCGCGAGAATACCCTTGGCCGTGCCGCGTGCGCAGGCGGCCTTGATGATCTCTAGCTGATTATCCGGCGGCACGGCGAGATCGAGCACCTCAATGGATTCATCATCGAGTAATTGATCGATGGACTCGTAGATCGTGCAGATGCTGTGGCGCTCGGCGCAGGTGGCGGCGTTGGCGACCGTTCGACTGGCGATGGCGGCGGGATTGAAGCCGGCTTTGCCGTAGGCGACGAGGTGGCAGTCGCTCATGATGAAGCCACTGCCGACGCAGCCGATGCGCCAGTCCTTGCGCTCAGGGAGAGGGGAATGAATGTTGAGATTCATGTGGAGGCTTTTTCGCCCGCGCCGGTGGTAGCATCGGCGGCGGGATCCCAGAAATCGGTTTTGCTTTCGAACAGTTTGGCGCCCATTTCCTTGATGGCGGTGTCGGGCAATTTCTCGAGCGGAGCGTAGCGTGGGTGATGAGAATCCTTGTAGGGATCGTTGTGCTTGGTGTTGTAGCAGCAGATCAATGACCAGCGCGGATCGGGTGAGGTGTTTTGGTCGGAACGATGGAGGAGGTTGCTGTGGAAAAAAAGCGTGTCGCCGGGATCGAGTTCCACATAAACCAGTTCCATGACCCTAGTGGCTTCGTCGGTGCGCTCGGGATCGGCACCGGTTTGATCGCCATACCGGCCGTGCTCGATGCGGCCCATTTTGTGGGAGCCCTTGAGCACCTGCAGGCAGCCGTTGGCGCGGGTGTTGGGATCGACGGCGATGAAGGCCGAGCCCATGTCCGGAAAGAGGCAGCCGTTTTGGTACCAGTAACCGTAGTCCTGATGCCAGCTCCACGCGCCGCCGGTGCGCGGCTGCTTAATGCTCATCTTGCTGTGGTAATGATAGACCTCATCGCCGAGGAGACCTTCCATGGCGTTGACGACGCGTTCGCTGCGGGCGATGGCGCCCCAGAGATCTTCGCCGGCGGAATTCCACAGAACAAGCTGGGCTTTGCCGCCTTCGCCGTCCTCGAGATCGTAGGCGTGGTCCTGAAAGGATTGATCGGCCTGCGCGGCGGCGCGAAGGATGTCCGCTTCCTCGGAATCAAAGAGGCCGCGTAGAATGAGGTAACCGTCCTCCTGAAAGGACGTGATTTGATCGGCGGAAACCGAAGGCATGAGCCCACGATGCCGAGCGGGTCGTCGACTGTCAATCGTCCGTGCCGCCGGCCCAGTCGGGGCGTTGGCGCAGGTGATATAAACGCTCGCCGGCTTTCCGTTCCAAGTAGACTCCTTCGTCCTCGCGATCGGCGTAATCCTCGATATTGATCGTACGATGATCGACATAGCCGAGGTTGATCTGCTGGCATACTTCCTCGGGAATCCCGGTGGCCAGCGTGACGGTGGCGCGCGGATGCTCGTTGCCGTCTGCGTCCACCGTGCCGATGCCCTTTACATGTCCGCTATGCGCGAGCAGTCCCCATGGAAAATCCTTAAAGCGATCCCAGTGATGCAGAAGATAGGCAGAGCAGTGGTAGCCGATCTGTTTGATGATGTCGCCATGTGAAAAGCTCACCTCGGTAATGTGCGGCGCGTAAATGATCAGCTCGCCGTCATCGGCCAGCACGGGCTCGAGCTTGTACATGCATTTGCCGCCAACCCACAGGTCGTCATACATCTTCGGCGCACAGGAAACGATGGTGTGAAACGGGCGCGACTTGTAGGTGATGTGCTCCTTGGCGGAGAGATCGCCGGCGGCATCCCAGGCGCCTTCAGGGGTGCCGAAGAACAGGCCTGCGAGCGATTTGTCCGGACGTACCACCATACAGAAGCAGGTCTTCTCGATATCCACCATCGCGGCCGCGTGATCCACCACTTTACGCACGGGCGTCCATTTGCTGCCGATGATCATCGGGTTGGTCACCACCGCGCCGAGCCAGTGGAAGAAATTCAACACCTCCGGGCCGCTGATGCCGGGGAAGAGATATTTGTTGCCACCGGAAAACCCCACGACCTCATGCGGGAACACCGGGCCAAGGATCATCGCCTGGTCGTAATCGTAAATCGTCTGGTTGATTTCCACCGGCACCTCCATCTCAAACCGGCCACCGGACAGTTCGCCGATCGTGGCGGCGGGAATGGTGCCGATGTTGCGGAGCATCTCGGGGTTGTCCCACTCGTGATTGTGAAACACCACGTTCGCGTACTGGCCGCGGCGTTCATCGAGCGTGATCTCCAGCCGTTCACAAATCGCCTCCTCGCTCATGGCGTGATGCGTGCCGAGCGCAATCATCACATCCAGCTTGGCCGCACTCGCGCCAATCTGCGCATGAATGGCCTTGAAGAGCTGGCCCACTGGGGCGGTGCGCGTGTGGTCCGGTACAATCAGCAATACCTTCTTGCCGGTGTATTCGGCTGCAGGCAGTGCTTCGACCACAAGCGAATTGACCTGTTCACCGGTCAGGGGCGCGTCGGCGGTTGCGGTTTGGGACAGGGTGTTCATGTTAATCTCACGCAGAGCCGCGGTGGCAAGTTGGTTAAATGGTTTGCGACAGAAATCCTCCATCCACGACAATGTCAGATCCAGTCACAAAGCTGGCGGCCTTTTCACTGGCGAGATACACCGCGGCACCGGCGAGTTCGCTGGGATCGCCGAAACGGTTCATTGGAGTATGGCCGAAGATCGCCTTGGCGCGGTCGCTCGGCGTGCCGTCTTCGTTGTAGAGAAGTTTCTTGTTTTGTTCGGCGGGAAAAAAGCCGGGCGTGATGCTGTTCACACGCACGCCGGTGGTCGCCCATTCGCGGGCAAGGAATTGGGTGGCGCTCAACACGGCCGCCTTGGAGGCGGAATAGGCGATCACCTTTGAGAGCGGCAGATGCGAGGTGACGCTGGCGATGTTGATAATGCTGCCCTTGCCGCGCTTGCACATGGCCGGGCCAAATTCCTGGCAGGGCAACAGCAGCCCGCCGACGAGGTTCAGATCAAACACCTTCGCCCAAGCGGGCAGGGGGATGTTTTCAAACGGCATCTCCTGCGTGACGGTGGCATCGGGATCATTGCCGCCGGCAGCATTGAGCAACACCGACGGTGCGCCGAGCGTCTCGGTCACTGCCTCGTGGCAGGTCTTGAGACTGTCCGGACTCATGGCGTCGCAGGTGAAAAATTGCGCGGTTCCGCCGGCTTCGGTGATTTCCTGAACGCGTGCCTCACCGCGTTCGGCGCTCCGGCCCACCACGGCAATTTTCGCCCCAGCCTCAGCCATTGCCACGGCACAAGCCCCGCCGAGGGCGCCGGTGGCGCCGATCACCACAGCTACTTCATCGGTTAGATCAAATAAACTCATGAACGGGCGACCTTGCCCGATGGGTTTGAGGGCGGAAAGAAAATAACGGTTGGCGACAGGGCGCGCGACCGTTAGCTTGCCGCCGATGAGCGATTTGCCCCAACCGGAGGTGGTGATTACCCACGAGAGCGATCTGGACGGCTTTGTGTCCGGTCACCTGCTGCAGCGGCTGGCGAACCACCTGTTCGGAGGCCCCACAAAATTGCAGGCGTGGAACTACACTAACTTTGAGAAACGCCCACTGCGCGAGGATTGTGCGTGGGTGTGTGATCTGAATTTTTGCAAACGTATGGATCGCGACAACTGGCTGATCGTCGATCATCACCGCACCGATCATCAGCCGCAGAATGCGCGGTTGATTCTGGACCACGACAAATCCGCTAGTCTTCTGTGCTACGAACTCTGCAAGGAACACGGTTTGGGTAATGAGAAGCTCGACCGGCTCGTGCACTACACCAATGTGGGCGACCTGTATCTCACCGACGATCCGGAGTTCACCGAGGCCATCGATTACGGCAGCCTCATCAAGCAGTACATGTTTTGGAATATCGCCAAGCTTATCGATGGCGATTTGGAGTCGTTGGTGGATCACCCGCTGCTGAAGGTTATTCGAACGCGGCGCGAAGTGGAAAACCCGATCGGCTTTGAATACGCAAAGGCGAATCTCAAACCACTCTCGGACACCGTAGCCATGGTGGAATCACCCATTGGCGATACCAACGCCGTGGTTCATCGCGTTCTCGAAGAAGCACTTACCCCTCATCCGGTGATCCTCACCGCCAGTACGTTCAACCGGTCTGTGAGCGTGAGTCTGCGCAGCCGTAATGGGGAAGCTCTGCCGATTGCCAAGCTCCTGCAAGGCGGCGGCCATCCCAATGCCTGCGGTGCCGGCCTGCCCAAGCACATCCAGCGCATTCCGGACGCCGTGGAGTATCTTAAGAAAACCTTAAACCCCAAACCGGGCGGGGACGGGCTTACCAATCTCGGCGATTTGCTGGATGGCTAGTTAGCGCTACAGCCACGCTTTCAGTTTGCGCAGGGCCGCCGCGCGGTGGCTGAGCATGCCCTTGATCTCCGCGCCGAGCGTGCCGAAGGTATCCACAAAATTTTCCGGCACAAACAGCGGGTCATAGCCGAACCCCTCACTGCCGGCGGGTGCCTCAGCGATGTAGCCTTCGCAGGCGCCCTCGAACAATTCCGGTTGCCCGTATGCCCCCGCGCGGGCCAGTGCCAATACACACCGGAAGCGCGCGGTGCGTTGATGGGCCGGTTTGCCGTTTAGTTCGGCCAACAGCTTGGCGTTGTTGGCTTCATCGGGACTGTTGCCTTCCGTGGTGTCACTGGCGTAGCGGGCGCTACGGACGCCGGGCGCGCCGTCTAGCACGTCCACCTCTAGCCCGGAATCATCGGCCAATACCCAGCCCTCGGTGAAGTCCTCGTGATGCTTGAGCCAATCAACGAGCGACAAGGCCTTCTTCACAGCATTACCTGCAAATGTGGCGGCGTCTTCCTCGACCTCAGGCGCGTCGGGATAGTCCTTGAGTGTGCGACACTCGAAGTCGTCGCCGAGTAGCGCCTGTATTTCTTCCGCCTTGTGGGTGTTGCCACTGGCGATGACAATGCGCGTGGGCATCAACCCTTGGTCACGCCGTTGAGCAGATCTTTGATGCCGCCCAAGGACCCAAGCACGCCGGTGGCCTCGTATGGTACATACACGACCTTATTGTCCTTGCCGGAAGTCATTTCCTTAAGACTTTCAAGGTAACGTACGGCCACGAGATATTGGGCGGGGTCAGTGCCGGTGGCTGAGAGGCCTTCCTGAATCTGTTGGATGGCGTTACGTTCTGCTTCTGCCACGCGAATACGGGCCTGGGCTTCGCCATCGGCTTCGAGAATCGCAGCTTCGCGTTCACCTTCGGCACGTTTGATTTGAGACTCGCGAATACCTTCGGCCTCAAGAATCGCAGATTTCTTTTCGCCCTCCGCATTGAGAATGGCGGCACGTCGATCGCGCTCGGCGCGCATTTGTTTCTCCATCGCCTGCTGAATGTCGTGTGGTGGGGTGATATCCTTGAGTTCAACGCGGTTGACCTTCACACCCCACTTGTCAGTGGCATCGTCCATCACCTGGCCAAGTTCGCTATTAATCTTGTCGCGTGAAGTGAGGCACTCGTCCAGGTCGAGTTTACCGACAACATTACGCAGGCTTGTTTTGCAGAGTTTTTCGATTGCGTCAGGCAAGTTCGCAATCTCGTAGACCGCGGCGTGGGTGTTAGTGATCTGGAAATAAAGCATGGCATCGATTTCGATGGTCACATTGTCTTTAGTGATCACATTTTGTTTGGCAAAATCGAAAACTTGTTCGCGCAGATCAATGGTTGTTCGTTCGGCAGTTATTACGTATTCAATGCCACTGACATCTGTTTTTTTGTAGCGCCAGTGGATCGGGCGGGGGCGATCCATGACGGGGATGATGAAGTTTATGCCGCTAGTAAGGGTTCCTTTATATGACCCAAAGCGTTCAATCACCATTGATTCCTGCTCTTTAATAATTTTAACACAGCTGACGATAGCGGCAACGACCACGAGGGCAAAAATTGCGGCTATTGCAGTTCCAAACATACTGCCGAACATTGGAGTAATAATATTTTCCATAATTTTAGGGGTTTTCACTAATGCTTACCACGGCCTTACTGCCTTCCACTCGGAGGACGGTGACTCGTGAACCTTCTTCGATAACGATATTTTTGTCTGATATAGCGCGCCAGGATTCACCGCCGATTTTAACCCGACCCTGACCGGAATTGGAATCGATGGTCTCGGTTATGGTTCCCGGCTGGCCTTCGTAACGTTCCACGCCGGACTCCAATTCCTTATTGGGATTGACCATTAATTTTTTCCATAAAGGACGAACGATCAAAAGAAGTAGCAAGGAACTGGTGCCGAATGAAACCAGTTGCCAAGAAGTTGAAAAACCGGATTTGGCCATTACAGCGGCTATCAGGCACCCCAAGCCGATTGGACCGGCAAAGAAGCTGACGGAAAATATTTCCGCTAGGATTAACGCTGCTGCAATGATGATCCAAATTAGCCAATCCATTTCTTTTATAATTTCATTTAATGCCGCCTTGGTGTCAATCAGGGGTTATGCTTGGTGAGCTTCACGGGTTTCTCGGCATTTTTGCGCATTTTCAGGTTTAACAATTCCACCCCCACCGCGAAGGCCATGGCAAAGTAGATGTAGCCTTTCGGAATGTGAAAGCCCATGCCTTCGCCAAGCAGGGCGGTGCCGACCAGGATCAGGAAACTCAGAGCGAGCATTTTGATGGTGGGATTGTTTTCGACAAATTCTCCAATGGCCTCAGCGGCCAGCATCATCACGCCCACCGCGATGACGATGGCGATAACCATGACTGGGACGTGCTTGGCCATGCCGACGGCGGTGATGACGGAGTCCAGCGAGAACACCAGATCCAATACGGCGATCTGAGCCAACACGGAGCCGTATGTTGCTACGGTGGTGGATTGCTCTTCTTCCGTATTGCCGGAAAGCGAGTGATGGATTTCCTGCGTGGATTTCCAAATAAGGAACAACCCGCCGAAGAGGAGAATCAAATCGCGCCCGGAAAACCCATGACCGCCGACGTTGAACAAATCCTTAGTTAGTCCCATCACCCAACTGATGGAAAGCAGCAAGAGGATGCGCAACACCATTGCCAGAGCGAGGCCGGTGAGGCGGGCTTTCTTTTGCTGATGTTCCGGCAGCCGGTCGACGAGAATGCTGATGAAGATGATGTTGTCTATGCCTAGCACAATCTCCAGCACGGTGAGTGTGAACAGGGCGATCCAAGCCTCAGGTGATGCAATCCATTCCATGACAAGTATCCTTGGCGTCGGGAGGGCAAATTTTGGGATGAAATCAAAAATCGGCAATGACGGGTTACTGACAATCCGCCATTGCAGCGGGCGACGGTTTTCACCATTATCCCCGCCCCATGCCCCAGATGCGCCGCCAATATCCGTTCCATCTCATCGAGCCCCAATGGCAGAACCGATGGGAAGCGCAGGAAACATTCCGTGCCTTTAACCCCGGTCAACCGCCGGCGGCCGAGCATCCCTTTGTCGGGCGTCATGGCGAGGCGGCGCCGGAGAGCCTCGAGAAATACTACATCCTCGACATGTTTCCGTACCCCTCGGGCGCAGGGTTGCACGTGGGACATCCGGAAGGCTACACGGCCACCGATATCCTCGCGCGCTTTGAACGCATGCGTGGCAAGCATGTGCTGCATCCGATGGGTTGGGATGCCTTCGGGCTGCCGGCCGAGCAGTACGCGATTAAGACCGGCCAGCATCCGCGCCAGACGACCGAGGAAAATATCGCTAACTTCAAGCGACAGATCAAGAGCCTCGGCTTCAGCTACGATTGGAGCCGTGAGGCAAATACTACCGAGCCGGGGTATTTCAAGTGGAGCCAATGGATTTTCCTGCAGTTGTACAATTCGTGGTTTAACCCCACCACCAACAAGGCCGAGCCAATCGAGACCCTAGAGTATCCGGACGAGGTCATCAGCGACGAAGCCAAGCGCGCGTATCGGGATGAGCATCGGCTAGCGTATGTTTCCCATGCGCCGGTGAACTGGTGTCCGGAACTGGGCACGGTGCTGGCCAATGAGGAAGTGATCGATGGTAAGAGCGAGGTGGGCGGACATCCGGTGGTGCGTAAGCCGATGCGCCAATGGATGCTGCGGATCACGGCGTTTGCCCAGCGGTTGCTGGATGATTTGGACACGATTGACTGGAGTGATTCGTTGAAGGAAATGCAACGGAACTGGATCGGTCGTAGTGAAGGGGCGGAGGTTACGTTCACGGTTCAGGGATCCGGCGAA
>Ga0208624_1000746_pt1 | contig 16185 bp, 12 predicted proteins | sample Knorr_S23_td_DCM_FD_185607 | JGI IMG/M metagenome (GOLD analysis project Ga0208624, IMG submission 185607) | Marine microbial communities from Southern Atlantic Ocean transect - Knorr_S23_td_DCM_ad_71m_LV_A (SPAdes) (version 2) | ecosystem: Environmental > Aquatic > Marine > Oceanic | place...
ATTCGTGTCCCGCACATCAATAGAAAACTGCAATCGTCCGCGGCGTACAGCCTGCTTAGCCTGTTCAACAACTTTCCGCTCCAAACTCTGAAACTCTTTCGGAAGCGAGCATATGACTTCCAAGTTTTTCCTGTTTACGGAGGAAACCTGAACCGTAACCGTGACGCCCTGAGCAATTCGCTCGGCCCTACCGAATCCGGTCATGCTCTTCATACATCCTGTCCCAAAAATTTGGCTACTTGATTAACGTCCTTATCCCCTCTTCCGCTCAAATTCATCACAATGATCTGATTCCTGTCCATTTGGGGAGCCCGTTTAATCGTATAGGCTAGAGCATGTGTCGATTCCAGGGCAGGTATAATGCCTTCGACACGGCATAACAGCTGAAATGCTTCCAGAACGTCGTCGTCTGTCGCGTATCCATAGTCGATTCTTCCGATGTCGCGGTAGTAGGCATGTTCCGGTCCGATCGCCGCATAGTCCAATCCTGCCGAAATGGAGTGCGTCAACTCGATCTGTCCATCCTTGTTCTGCAATATATAGGTCTTGCAGCCTTGCAAAACGCCCAAGCGTCCACCCTCGAATCGAGCCGCATGCTCGCCCTTCACGATTCCATGGCCACCCGCCTCCACGCCCACCAAACGAATGTCCGGCTCATCCAGAAATTCGTAGAATAAGCCAATCGCGTTTGATCCGCCTCCTACGCAAGCGACCATCTCATCAGGAAGCCGCCCTTCCTTTTCCAGGATTTGGGACCGCGTTTCCTGGCCGATTACCTTATGGAAGTCCCGTACCATCATCGGATAAGGATGAGCTCCCAGGGCAGAGCCCAGAATGTAGTGGGTATCCCGGACATTCGTTACCCAATCGCGCATGGCCTCATTGACTGCGTCCTTTAAAGTCTTCTGTCCCGAATCTACGCCTCGAACCTCCGCCCCGCAAAGCTCCATACGGAAAACATTGAGCTTTTGTCGCTCCATATCGACCGCGCCCATGTAGACTACGCATTCGAGTCCCATTTTGGCACAAACCGTCGCTGTGGCTACACCATGCTGCCCAGCCCCGGTTTCAGCAATGATCCGTCGTTTACCCATCCGCTTCGCTAGCAAGGCCTGGCCAAGAGCGTTGTTTATCTTGTGGGCGCCTGTGTGAAGGAGATCCTCGCGCTTTAAATAGATTTTGGCGCCACCGAGCTCTTCCGTTAATCGCTCAGCGAAGTACAAGCCCGTCGGGCGGCCGGCAAATTCCTTCAGTTGGAAAGCAAGATCGTTCTGGAATTCGGGATCTTCCTTGGCTCGTTGATATTCCTCCCCGAGATCCTTTAGAGCCGTCACTAGGGTCTCTGGGACATAGCAGCCTCCAAACTCTCCGAACCGCCCATCGGCGGTAGGCAAACTCGCCTTATCTATGCCTGCTGCTTCCACTTCGCTCATAAGCGATGCGAATAATTCGAGAGCCTCAAGCCAGAGGCAACTGAAATTGGTCTGGCTGCCAAATTCCGACCCGACCAGATATACTCAGAACTTCGTCTAACGATCACTCTCCTGAGACGCGATTCTTCAAGTAGGAGATGACGTCTTGGAATTTCGCTTGATTCTCGCGGTCGGCTTCGACGAGCTTTTCGTGAGCGTCCAGGCACAGCCTAGCGCTCTCGAGTTCGTCCATTTCGCCATTGTTCAGAGACTTTGCCGCTTGGATATCAGGATACTCATCTTTGCGGGTATCTAGCTTTGCGATTCGATGAAGTCCCAGGCTTCGAACGAGCTCCTGGTTTCGCTCGCTCATACGCGAGAGAACGACTGACCCTTGAGGTTCCCGCTTCCGCAACTCCAACGCACAGCCAGCGAGAACGCCTAGCACAGTGCTATCCATGCCCGTGCACTCCGCGAAATCGAAGACATAGCAGCGTTTACCCGACTCGGCTGAGTCTTTGAGAAAGTCCTTGAGCGGCATCACGTTCTGAAACGACGCCCTCCCTACTATCTTAATAGCCACCGGGTGGGAGTCGGGATCGACTAAAAAGACTGACTCCTCGACTGCCATCGCTCTGAACCCTTACTTTAGTACGACACCAAAAAAGAGCTAATGTTTATTCCGCGGACCTGATTATGTCCCGCAATACGAAGGGCAAAATTCCGCCATGCCTGATATATTCCACTTCGATGGGCGTATCTACTCGAACTTTCAGGCTGATTTCCTGCGTTTCGCCATTGGCCCTGGAGATGACTGCCGTAAGCGATTGCCGAGGTTGAAGATCGTCATTCAAACCAGGCAGCGAAACCACTTCCGAGCCATCGAGGCCGAGCGACTGAGCGCTGTCGCCATCCCGGAACTCCAGAGGCAACACACCCATGCCAATCAAATTGGATCGATGTATTCGCTCATAGCTTCGGGCTACGACGACTTTGACACCTAACAGATTCGTTCCTTTGGCCGCCCAGTCTCGTGAGCTACCGGTACCGTACTCGATTCCCGAAAAGACGATTAGCGGAACGCCCCGCTCTCGATAAGCTTGGGCTGCGTCAAAAATAGTGGCTGGCTCCCCTTCAGGCATGATTTTGGTGAATCCGCCTTCCTTTCCGTCAGCCATCTGATTCTTTACGCGTACATTAGCGAATGTGCCACGAGTCATAATCAGATCGTTGCCGCGACGAGAGCCATAGGAATTGAAATCCTCGTGCTTAACCCCTTTAGATTGCAGGAATTGCCCAGCCGGCGTCTCGGGCTTGAACGCTCCGGCTGGAGAAATGTGATCCGTGGTCACTGAATCACCTAATATGGCCAACGGACGCATTCCCTCGACAGGCTGAATCGTACCGACTTCCATCGAGAAACCATAGAAAAACGGCGGTTTGTGGATGTAAGTGGAATCTGGATTCCAATCATAGATATCGCCGGTGGAAGACTGGATCTGCGTCCATTCCTCGTTTGAATTGGCCACATCCGAATATTCCTTTTGGAACATCTCCGTTTTCAATCCACCACGAACGGCGTTAGCTACCTCCTCGTTCGAAGGCCAAATATCCTTCAGGTAGACGTCCGATCCATCCGAACCTTGGCCTAAAGGCTCGTTGTAAAGATCGATATCCACACGTCCCGCCAAGGCGTAGGCGACTACCAATGGTGGCGACATTAGGAAATTCGATTTGATCGATCCATGAACACGAGCTTCGAAATTGCGATTGCCTGAAAGAACGGATGCCGCGACCAACTCGCCCTCTTTGATAGCTCTCTCGATTTGCGGCGCTAGTGGACCACTGTTCCCGATACAAGTCGTGCACCCATAGGCAACAAGGTTGAATCCAATCTTGTCTAAGTAAGTCTGCAGACCCGTTTCCTCCAAGTAGTCGGTCACCACTCTGGAGCCTGGCCCTAAACTCGTTTTCACATAGCCAGGTACCGATAGGCCGCGCTCGACTGCCTTCTTAGCTACTAGTCCCGCTGCCAGCATGACACCCGGATTCGAGGTGTTCGTGCATGAGGTGATCGCCGCTATCAAAACCGAGCCGTGCCCAATTTCTCCAGAGCCGTTTAGCGATACCTTGGTTTCCCGCCTGTCTTCTGGCTGACCAAAACCGCCGTCCGAGACTGGCTTTCCATACAATTCGTTGAACGATCCCTTTAAATGCGAAACGGAAATGCGTTCCTTTGGATTCTTGGGACCCGCAACACTCGACTCGATTTCACTAAGATCGATTGTCAGAGTTTTCGTGTATTCAATCTCTCCTGCATCGGGGATCCCGAAAATTCCTTGGGCTCGGCAGTAAGACTTTATAACTTGCGTTTGCTCTTCGCTACGACCGCTCTCCCGCAAGTAGTCTAGCGACCTATCGTCGACCGGGAAAAAGCCCATGGTTGCTCCGTACTCCGGAGCCATGTTGGCAATCGTGGCTCGGTCAGCGAGCGACAGGTTACGAGCGCCTTCGCCAAAATACTCGACGAATTTTCCCACAACGCCCAGCGCTCGCAAGCGCTCGGTAATCGTCAAAGTGAGATCCGTAGCTGTAATGCCTTCCTTGAGTTCCCCCTTCAATTCCACACCCACCACTTCAGGAGTGAGAAAATAGACAGGCTGCCCGAGCATGCCAGCTTCCGCCTCTATTCCGCCGACGCCCCAACCAACGACGCCCAAACCATTGATCATCGTCGTGTGCGAGTCCGTTCCCACCAATGTATCCGGGTAGAAGAGAGCTCCGCCCTCGACCGGCCTCTGATGGACCACCTTGGCCAAGTACTCAAGGTTCACTTGGTGCACGATTCCGATTCCAGGGGGCACTACCTGGAAGGTTTCAAATGCCTGCTGCCCCCACTTTAGAAATTCATAGCGTTCCATATTCCGCTGGAACTCAATGGCCATGTTTTCCTTAAACGCCTGAGCAGTACCAGCCTTATCTACCTGTACCGAATGGTCCACTACAAGATCCACAGGCACTAGGGGCTCGATCATGGAAGCGTCTTTCCCCAAATCATCAACCGCCGAACGCATGGCCGCCAAATCCACCAGCAGGGGGACCCCTGTGAAATCCTGCAATACGATGCGGGAAACGACAAATGGAATCTCCGATTGCGATGGAGCCGCGGCGTTCCAATTGGCCAGTGTCTTTACGTCGTCCTCCGTAATGCGCTTGCCATCGCAGTTTCGCAAAACCGATTCAAGAACGAGACGAATCGATATTGGAAGCTTCGAGACCGGGCCAATTCCGGCTTTTTCGAGGGCCGGCAGCGAATAAAAGTAGGAATCGCTTCCGGAACCTGAATCAAATGTCTTCAGAGAATTCAGTGGATTGAGTAGGTCGCTCATAGATGTGTGTAAAAAACTGGATGCCGGGCCCCCTGCCTAACCGATGCCCAGCAGCTGGAGGAGGCAAATTAGGGCGTCCCGAAATCGGTGACGCCCTGCTAACTGCCGTATCTATGCAAGTGCCGCTTTGATGGCTTCGAAATCGGGATTTGTATGGGGATCGTCGTTCGATTCGCTGTAAACGACTTCGCCATCCTTGTTGATGACGAATGCCGACCGTTTCGCCACCCCTTTGAAGCCCAACAAGTCTTCATAGAGAACGTCGTATGCAGTCGTTACTTCTTTGTTGAAGTCGCTTAGCAATGGAAAACTCAAATCATTGGCTTTCGCGAATGCGTGCTGGGCAAAAGGGCCATCGACACTGATGCCAAGAATCTGGGCGTCTAAATCCGAGTAGTCACTCTTGGAATCCCTAACTTCGCAGAGTTCGTTTTGACAAGGAGGCGCGAAGGAGAAGGGGAAAAACAGCAGTAAGGTGGCCGTCTTGCCAAAATTATCGCTCAAGGTGTAATCGTCGAAACCTTCATCGGTTTTCGACTTCAAAGTAAAATCAGGCGCTTTTGTTCCAGTTGCAATAGCCATAGTTGTAAGGTAAATGTTTTGTTTATTCTCAATAGGACTCGAAAGAATTGGGATTTACGAATTCGAGGCAAATCGAAACCGCTGCTCAGCTTCGATTTTCGAGCCGTTCGTTCGACTCGCCTAAGATCGCTTAGCGCCTCGCGATAGCCCAGACATTGTCATTCGTCGGCAGGCAATCCCTCAATTTCATTCTCCGAACCTTCAAACCAGAGCTTTCGATGATGCGGATCAACGTCTGGGGCGTGAAATAATTGACGTGGTCAGGATAGCGGAAGCCACACCAGCGCCGTTGCCGAAACCGGCGATTCCAACTTCCGTAGTTCGGCACCTTCACAATCACGTAACCGCCTTTCCTCAACTTGAGCGACACGTTTTGCAGGACTTCTAGAGGACGAACCTCGTGTTCGAGGTAAGAGCAGAGGATGACCAGGTCTACGCTCGCGTCTTCAAGCGATGCCAATCCGTCGATGGCTGACGAATGAATACAGCGTCCTCCAATTGGCCCCAAACATTGATCTGTTTCCTGAGCAAGCTGGGCGGAAATCTCGATCCCGATCGGGCGCAGGCTGGTATCGCGAACCGCTTCGTACTGGCGAACTATGCGCAAGAGTTTTTCACCCGATCCGCATCCGACGTCAACGACGGCCAAATCTGTCTCTGCCGGCCGTTCACGGGCAATCTTGTCAAGCAGACTGAAGGACACCTTCTCCAGGCGCTCGCGTTTTCGTAGTCGCCTTTTCAACGATTTGCTCACGCTGCTGGCGAAGGCTACCACAGGCTCTTCCTGGCGACGCCGCTTTGATTCCTCCTCGAAAGTTTTTTCCCAAGCGAACTCTTCCACAAGCCGGGAGTAGTCTGGCGGATTCTCTAAGAAGACCATTCCAGTCTCCTGACACTCGACCACTTTCCACTCGCCGTTCGAATACGGAGTTTCCTTCACTGGCGTGACCGTACCCGTTAACGGATTCTCTCTGGGCGATGCCGTGATGTCAGACCTTTGCATTAATTTGAATGCCCCTACTACCTACCATTACTAATTCAACATTTTCGCAAGAATCTTCTTGAGATCGCAAACACCGAATACCGTCAAAATAATCGAATAACCTAGCTAATACAACGACAAGCCCTGAACGTTCCTATCGTTCTCCTTGCAGAACGGGCGCGATAGGCTAAGAAATGAATTCACTCCACTCTACCTAATGATAAAACTGATCATTACTCACCCAGGAAGTGCCCACAAAGACGACTTTCTTGCATGCTGCGTTCTCATCGCGGAGAATCCTGTTTCCATCCACAGGAAGGATCCCGACTCCGAAGATCTCGACGATTCATTTGTCGCCGTCATCGATATCGGCGATCGCCATGAGCCAAACAAGAAAAATTTCGACCACCACCAGTTTCCCAGGGATCGCGTCCCAACCTGCTCGCTATCGCTAGTCCTGCAGGATCTCGGCCTTTATGATGATGCCCGGTCATTCTGCGATTGGCTGGAAACGGCCGAGTGGTTTGACCGTCGCGGGGCGAATGCCACCGCAAATTGGCTATGAGTAAAGCGGGAGATTATCGGGAGAATGAGTTCACCTATCGAACTGTCGCTTCTGAGGCGCTTCGCCTCCCAAAACGAGCATCTACCCGGTGAACCCCTGTGGGAAATCATGAAAATGATCGGAAAAGAACTGGTGGACTACCTCCGTGGCTTGAGGAGGCGGTTGCAGTATATCAGCGAACACAGCGAAGTTTGGAACATCGAGCGAGAATCGCATTCCTTGATGGCTATTTACCTTCCTCGCACCCACCCCCTGCCTGATGATCCATCGATGGGCCTTCCTCGTTTCATCGAGGAAAACGGCTTGGCTACCAAAGCCCATGCCATGATCTATCCGGATCGAAGAGGCAAAGGGTATGGACTTTGTCGATACAATGACCATCCATCGATGGACTTCAACCGTATCTCCAGTGAGCCGGATGTTCATTTCGTACATGCAGCTGGCTTTATCGCCAAGACCTCAGCAACCGATTCCCAAAGACTACAAGATCTGCTCTTTAAAAGCTATAGCGGCTATTCATAATACCCCTCCTTTGCCCCTAAAAGCCCCATTTTCTATTTTACCTGACAATCCATGACACGCTTGATCGCATCGTCTGCCATCATCGCTTCGACCTCCCTTAATTCGGTTGCCCAGAATATCACGGATCCGAATCCGCCGACGGTAAACGAACTCACATCGCTAACCTCACCGGATCCCATTTCTCAATCAGAGCTCACATTTCACCGGGCTCCCAAACCTCTTCCTGAAAACGCTATTACCGAGGACTGGATGGATTTTCTTGGACCCACTCACAATGCAATCTCTCGGGAAACGGGCTTGCTGTCTCAATTCGGCGAAAACGGCCCAAATATAGTTTGGGAAGTAAAGAAAGGGGAAGGCTATGCTGCCCCAGCGGTAATTGAAGATCGGTTGATCCTTTTTCATCGCGAAGACGATACCGAAGTTGTCGAGTGCCTCCATACGGAAACAGGCCAGCGCTTCTGGAGGCAAAGCTACCCATCTAAATACAGAGACCGTTACGGATTCGGCAATGGCCCTCGATGCCAACCGATAAGCGAGGGGGAATTCGTCTATACCTTGGGTGTCGAAGCGATATTCAGTTGCTGGGAACTCATATCGGGCCAATTGCTATGGCAACGCGACTTGAAGGCCGATTTCGATCTCACGCTCGACTTTTTTGGTGTCGGGGCGACGCCGCTACTCGAAGGGAATCTTATAATCGTCAATATTGGAGCGTCTGATGGGCCTTGCGTAGCGGCCTTCGATAAACGTACCGGCGCCATGATTTGGGGTTCAGGCGATCAGTGGGGGCCCAGCTACGCCTCACCCATACCAGCCGATACCCAGGCCGGTCGCCGGATATTTGTTTTCGCCGGAGGTGAGAGCCGGCCTGCCACCGGAGGGCTACTAGTAATCGACCCTGCCAATGGCCATATCGATTGCCGGTTTCCCTGGAGAGGAAATCGATACGAATCGGTCAACGCTTCATCTCCTGTAGTTGTTGGAAACCGCGTCTACATCTCTGAATGCTATGGAGCTGGAGGCGCCATGCTTGAAATCGGTCCAAATGGTGACTGTTCGGAAAGATGGAATAACGAGATTCTCAATACCCATTTTATGACAGCTATTCACAAAGACGGCTACCTCTACGGTATCGATGGCCATGGCCCTCGAAATGCCCCAATAGTATGCATCGAGCTCGAGACCGGGAAAGAGATGTGGAGAACGGAGCCTGAATGGATCACCCCGATTAGCTCTGGAGGGCAGTATCAGGAATACAATTTAGCCCCAGCGCTCGCTTCATTCCTCCTAGTCGATGGACGCTGTCTCGTCCTCGGCCAGTACGGTCACTTGGCCTGGATCGAATTGAATCCCAACGGCTACAAAGAACTGGATCGAACTCACCTGTTTCTAGCTCGCCAAACCTGGGCCCTACCCACTCTCAGCCGAGGCCTCCTTTACGTCGTTCAAAACGACCCAGGTATCGACGATAGCGATACACGGCTCATTTGCTACGACCTTAGAGCCAATGAGTAGCTATAAATAATTCAACTAAGGATTTTCTTCGCCACTCAAGATGGCTCTCATAGATGCGACCACCCGGTCCGGCATCATCTGGGCAGCCCCAAGCCCACCAGATACGTCCAGCGACGCGCCGCTCATATAATCGTTGGCCGGGTTCGCTAGAAACACATAGGGCATAACTACGCTCGCCGCATTGCCGATCCCCAAAGGAATCATGGCATCGATAACTTTCGCGCCAATCGGATCCGACTTGATGGCTTTCTGAGTAAGTGGCGTTTCGTGCAAACCTGGAGCTACAGCGTTGACCCGGATATCCAACCGTCGTTCCGCTACATCCAAGGCTATGGATCGGGTGATCGATTCCAACCAGCCCTTGCTTCCATCATAAAGCACGTGTCCAACTTCCGACTGCTTGGCATTTATGGAAGTCGTGATGATTATCCGGCCCTTCTTGACCGAGCGTCCATGCTCTCGGATGAATTCAGATACCGCGAACATCGCTCCTGCTACATTCAGATCGAAAATTCGTTTGGCATCAGAATAGCTCAGTTCATCAATGGCTGGCTCCGAGTAAGTACCTACATTCAGCACGAGTGTATCCAAGCCTCCCAAAAAATCAGACGCCGAGCGGACAAAATTGCGACCCCCCTGCTCTGTCGACATATCTGCGCTCACATATCCGCAACGCCTGCCGTAGTGCTGCTGTAGATCGCTCAACCGGTCTCCATCCATAGTTTCGCTCTTCGAATTCAACACCGTATCCGCTCCGTACAGCAGCATGGCTTCGGCAACGGCATCGCCGAGACCAAGGAAAGGCATCCCGTTTTCATCAACTTCGTAAGATTCGCGAGCGCTGCCCGAAACGGCAACCTTTCTTCCGAGCAGGGGGGCAGGAACCAGTCCACCCTTTTGCAGCAAGGACAACAACTCGTCATCCGAAAGGGCGTCCATGCCCGTCGATTTCAAAGCCTCCAGAAACTTCCTCAACTCAGCCATGCCTGCCGCTCCAGGGGAAATTTGCTCGATCGAAGTTTTAGGAATTAATCGCGAGTGAGGCATAAATACGCCATCAATGAATAGTCTGAGTCGACCACCACATCAAGAACGGAGCGCGTTACCCAAATCGATGGTGCTCTACACAAAATACAAAGCGTTAAGCTTTGGGCTTCCGATCTCCCAAATCGCCAATATCCTGGCCGGTTTGATGAGATCCCAGATTAAAATTTGCCTGTTAGCGGCCATCGCTCTCTCGCAGCAATCCTGTAGCGAAAACACTCCCGAAATCCGAGCGCTCTTCCTCGGAAATAGCGTGTTTAACTATCAAGGCGGGATCATCCAGTCCTTCGAAGGATTTTGCCAAACCGCTTCGCTCGACTTCGACACAGTCAGCCAAATGAGCCACCCAGAAAACTCTCACGGGATCGAATTTCTGGACTACGGACGCATGCCCCTCAATCTACCTGAGGTCGCGGCATCCAAGGCATTGCGCGAGCATATTCAAAACGGCGACTTCGAATACGTCATTCTGGAAGCTCGAAGATCGGGATTCCTGCTACCTGAAGTCGCTAATCTACCGAAAGATCGGGGCGACCCGATAAGCTACCGCGAAAACCTAGCTGCGTTGACCAGGCTTCAAGAAACTATCGCCCTATCGAGAGCTCTGACTGTTCTCTAAATAAATCCAGGCATTCATCTGTATCCGGATGTTAAATACGCTACCGCCCAAGCATACCACCGACTGAAAACCGATCTCGAGAACAGGGAAATCCAAGGTGCCAAGCACCAAGTCATCCTCGTGCCCGCTCTCTACCTATGGCTAGACGCCACCAGGAAATACGGCATCGAGAACTGGTTCGCCGATCCGGGTCACGGCAACGTTGTAGCTCGCTATCCCAGTGGTTGCCTCGTTTACACCTTCATCACGGGAAAAGATCCCCGAAATAATCCCTTCTTGGAGCTACCCAAGGCTTGGAGTTCCGCCGCCAATTCGCCAATACGCTTTGCTCCTCCCGACCAAGCGGCCTGGATCAAAAAGCAATCTTGGCTCTACTACACGGTTTCTCGTTGAGGAAAAAGGCCGCCCTCAACTTTTAGGCCTCGTTTTGACTTTCCCTTTGCGAGCCTCGGCTTCCAATGCCTGGTCGAATTTCGGGTTGGGCTCCAAATTAACCGGAGCGTCAAGACGCTTTCGCCATTTGCTCAATTGAGCCAACAGCTCCTGCGTCTTCTCAGGCATTGACTCTGACAAATTCCGTTCCTCCCCGATGTCCAGGCGCAAATTGTACAACTCCAAGTCGCCGCTTTCGAAGTACTGGTGCAACTTCCAATCCCCCACGCGGATAATGCTACAAGGTCGGCTACGAAATAGGATGTCTCGCTGCTCATCCGTAACTGCATAGGACTGGAGGTAGGCAGGAAAATGCCAATACAAGGGACGCTCGGAGAGACCAACAGGCTCACCTTTCAACAGGGGCACTAGGCTGACTCCATCGAGCGGCTGATTAGAGGGGTAGCTGGTCCCAGTCATCTCCATCAGCGTCGGATAAACATCGACTCCGATTATAGGGGTTTCGCTTTCCGTTCCCGGCTCTACGACTCCCGGCCACTTGACGAAGAAAGGCACCCGTATTCCACCTTCATAATAAGTACCTTTGTATCCTTTAAGCGGATGCATATCTGTGGCCGGCCCATAGCCGCCATTGTCAGAAAAGAAAATCACGATAGTATTCTTCTCGATTCCCAGTTCTTCCAAAGTAGAGCTGATTTTCCCGATGCCATCGTCAACTGACTGGACCATCGTCGCCATCGCCACATGGTCATGCAGCACTCCTTTTGCCTTATTCTCGTACTTGGCAACCAGTTCTCGCTTTGCATCCAGCGGCGTGTGCACGGCGAAATGCGTCAAATACAAAAGCCAGGGCCGGTCCATATTCTCTCGGATGAACTGATCCGCTTGGTCATTCAGGTAGTCGGTCAGATAGGACTTTTCAGGCAACCCTTGAAGTCCAGGAGCATTCGGATGGGGCGGATAATACCCCCTTGGCGGGGATCCTGAATGTGTTCCCCCAATATTGACATCGAACCCATAGGGCAAAGGGTCTGAACTCAGGTGCCACTTCCCCATCAAGGCCGTCTTGTAACCCTCCGCTTGGATCTGGTGAGCCCAGGTTTTGATTCCCCAATCTAGGGTGTCGACACCCGGTTCATGCATGAACCGGCGGTAGGCATCCTTGCCTCTCGGTCCCGTCCCCACATTGTAGATCTTATGCCGCGGCGTGTACTGCCCGGAAAGCAAACAAGCCCTGGCCGGAGCGCAATTCGCGGAGGCCGAGTAGGCATTCGTAAAGATCTTTCCCTCTGATGCCAGGCGGTCCAGATGAGGGGTCTCGTAGAAATCGGACCCCATGTAGCCGGTATCTCTCCAACCAAAATCATCTAAAAAAACAAACAGGATATTAGGCTTAGAGGAGTAAGCAGATCCTCCGGTCAAAACCGCTAGAATAAAACAGGCTAGTCTTTCAATTTTCATAGGTATCGTTTTTAGGCTTTTGGCTTGGATGGCTGCCTAACAGCTTCGCATTAAAGGTCTAGTGCGCCAGCGATTCAGTCGATAGAGCTTTCCGCTTAAAGGACGGGCCCCTCCAATCGACTTCCAACATCGGTCCCGATTCGCCGGATTTCAGAAGATGGATGGCAATCGGATGCCTGCCCTTTTCGAGTCTAATCTTAGCGGCGATCTCGCTTCTTTCGTATCCAAAATCCGAATCAATTAGTAGAGCTTCATGGATACGGGCAACCGCTTTCGTATTCGAATTTAGATAGAACGCGTACTCTCCATCCTCGGGAACCTCGATATAGCCGGAAAATATGATAGCGCCTTCGTCTGGACCTAGGCTAGCGTTTAATTCCGTCGCAGTACCCAACTGGTCCGGACTCTTGTTCCAGAATTTGGGTACCCAGGGAAAACTCCCCTCGTAACCCTTCCAACTGAGCCCAGGACGAGAGGCCTCGACATCAATGGATGGCACCAACTCGCTATCGTAAGGTCGCGGATTGTCTGCGTTCGGTCTTCTTAACTGAAGCGACCGGTCTTTCATTCGCTGCTGCAGACCAACGAAATAGTCGGTCGTCCCCGCGAGATTACGTGTCTCTTTCAAGTCGGATTTCACGTCGAAGATCTCGAAAGCGTCCCCATGGCTTTCGATATTTACGCGTACCCCTTTGTATCCCTCCATAAATAGTGCCTGCATTTCTCCCCTCGGTCGATTCCGATGGCTTGGATGAAAGTCCGCGTAACCAGGCGTTCTGCGACCATTCTTGTACTCGACATAGACAGTGCTCGGTTGCCGTTCACCGTTTGCCATCAGCGAGGGGAGCAAAGAAACGCCATCTGAAATCGCAGGGGCAGGTACTCCAGCAGCATCCGCGAAGGTCGCCATCCAATCGTGAAATTGCGAGGGCGTATGGTCGATCGTCCCTTCTGGTATCGTTCCCGGCCACCTTGCCAGGGCGGGCATGCGTATTCCGCCTTCCCAGATATCCCGTTTTTCTCCGTCGAAGGGCCCATAGGATTGGAAATGTATCGGGGTAAAGGGTTCACCTTCTATGTAGCTGACCGCTAAAGGGCCATTGTCGTTGGTGAACACGACTAAAGTATCCTCCTCGATTCCCAGGTCATCTAGCAACTGCGTCAAGTCTCCGATGCAGCTATCAATCCGGCGAACCATCGTGGCGAACCGACGTTCAACGTCGCTCCATTCTGGATTCCTATATTCCGGATGTATCCATGAGTCAATTTCGCCTGACGCCGTATTTATCATACGTCCATGATCGCCGATCCACCGCAATCCGCCATTCAACCCGCCTCCCTCTGGATAGGCTTGGGTCGGCACCTGTAAAGCGGCATGAGGCGTGTCGTAGGCAAGGTAGATGAAAAACGGCTGGCCGGCGTTTTCCCTCCGGTGATCGACTATCCACTTTTTGGTGAATGCGGTAAAGAGGTCCGTTGTGTAGCATTTGTCCAATGACGCTGACACTTCCTCGTTGTCGTGCCACACTTCTTTACCGGTTCTATGCGACTCGCTATTTCCGATCGGCCATTCATTATTGGGGTAGTGGACATGGCCATCGACGTGCCTCACATACCCATAATACTCGTCGAATCCCCTCTTGGTCGGATAGGCCGGCCACTCCTCTGGATTGCTAAACGCATTATTCTTTTCGGAAGGATTCCCTAAAGCTCCTTCCGGTCCCACTCCTTGAAGACCATACTTTCCCACGTGCAAGGTTCGGTATCCAGCCTCCTGCAAAACCGTTCCCAAAGTGTGGTTATCCGGTAGAGCTTTATCGAATTCGTTGTTGCGAACTTCTGTATGCCCCTGATGGAGCCCGCTAAGCAGCGATGCTCGAGAAGGAGCGCATACCGGAGCCGGACAGTAGTGTCTTCGCAATTGAACCCCTTCTTCAGCAAACCGATCCAGATTCGGCGTTGAGTGCCGTTTGCCTAGACGATCGTTTTGATGAAAGACGCCTAAGTCGCCGTAGCCCATGTCGTCCGTGAAAATCAGGATGATATTGGGTGTAGGACCATTGTATCCCATCGCCACTTGGGCCGCCACTAACAAGGCTAGCAGGCAAATTCTATGAGGGTGGATCATTAGATAGCTGTGTTTGGCTACGAAGGACGTCATTTTCAATGATAACAGAAAGAAAGCCAGTCAGGCTACCAACTTCGCTTTCCAGGTCAAGGTATCGGATTGCTCTAGTACTCCTCCCATACGATCTGCAGATTCAACCGCGTGTCCCATAATAAATCAGAAGGCGACCTAGATTCTCAATTCAATCTCCGAGCGCGGCATCCCGATTTTCAATCCTACTTTGATCGCAACGAGACGCTAAGCGAAGAGACCTTGTCCCAATTTCCCTGGCAGACCGACATTCCCAACGGGGAAAATCGCCTGCAAACACTGGATTTTGTTGCCGCCAAAGAGCCGGGTTCTCCGGTATTCTTTTTCATACACAGAGGCTATTGAAAAACTCTGGACAAGAGCAGCCATCGGTTTGTTGCCAAGCCATTTTTGAAGGACGGTTGCGATGTCGTTAATATAAACTATCGGCTAGCTCCCGAGGCTTCAATCGACGAAATCGTCGACGACGTGGTCAACGCAATCCTGTGGGTCGGCTCCCATAATCGAGAGCTTCTAGGCGATCCCAAACGAATTTTCATCGCCGGGCATCCCTCCGGGGCCCATCTCGCCCTAATGTCGTTTCTGCGCTTGGCTGAACAAAAGGAGGCTGTCGCTGAAGCCATTCGTTGTGTCTATTGCGTTAGCGGTCTTTTCGATTTGGGGCTACTGATGAAGAGCTACTTGAACGAAGAGCTGCGAATCACTCCTAAACTTGCTCAAAGCTGCAGCCCGCTTGCCCTCTCGGAAATAAAAGTGGATGCGAATCTAAGATTCCTCGTAGGCAGCGATGAAACAGGCGTATTCGTATCTCAAACACATTTGATTCATGAATTTGCTAGAGCATCGGGCGCAGATGCATCTTTAAGCTCAATCGAAGGGCGACACCATTTCGATATTCTCTACGAACTCGGAGATCCGAAGGGAAGGCTAGGCCAAGAACCGCTGAACCTTATGAAGGCTGAGCAAGGTTGAGAAAACAGAGGCGCTTAAGGTCGCGGGCGACAACTGATCCTTGGTAAGCCAACTCGTGAACCTCTATTTATTCCTCTACACCAAAACCCGCACCGAATTCGTTTTAAAAATCGCGAAGACTTCGGATCCGGCAGCAAGCTTCAGATCGTTGACGGCGTCTTGGGTGAGCTCTACGACCATCTCGGGTCCCATTTCTCCGACCGACAATCGGGAAAGAATGCCAGATCCCGAATCGGATATACTAACTATTCGGCCTCGTAGGCAATTCCGAGCGGAAAGGCCTACAGGCTCCCGCAAGCTCAGTATCAAATCGTCGGACGCGATGCTACAAAGCGCTTTTTCGCCAATACCTATACCTGTTGCAGGGACGCGGATACAGGTTTCTTCTCTAACCGATTCCAAGCAAACGACATCCGTTTTTCCGCTATGTTCGAGCACCCTACCATTGAATACATTTTCAAACCCACCCTCTTTGGCCAATTCGAACACGCCCGCATCGGTGAAAACCCGGTTCGGAGGACCTGCGGCAATCAGCTTTCCTTCCGATATCACGAGCACTTCATCGCAT
>Ga0208624_1000748_pt1 | contig 16180 bp, 14 predicted proteins | sample Knorr_S23_td_DCM_FD_185607 | JGI IMG/M metagenome (GOLD analysis project Ga0208624, IMG submission 185607) | Marine microbial communities from Southern Atlantic Ocean transect - Knorr_S23_td_DCM_ad_71m_LV_A (SPAdes) (version 2) | ecosystem: Environmental > Aquatic > Marine > Oceanic | place...
AGTTCCTGTTTATGAGGCATTTGCCGGATAAGCTCAATTGGTAGAGCAACTGATTTGTAATCAGTAGGTTGCGGGTTCGAGTCCCATCGCCGGCTCCACTTAAAACACTGTATTGCAGGGATTTGTGGGGATTAAGGCACTTTTTCATTCTACCCAGATTTAGCTTGTTATTGACCGTTTATTGGGCAGTTATTGGGCACTTATTGGGCAGCGATGCCAAAGATAGCAGAACTTAAGCCCGTAAAATTGGAAAATGGAAGGTGGCTGGTTGATATATCAGCCAAGTATTCAAACACTGGAAAGCGGAGGAGGTTGTTATTTACCTCAGAAGCCAAAGCACTAGCAGAGGTCAGGCGGTTAAAGGTCCACGTTCACAAGCAAAGCGTGTTGAAGTACAATCGGTAACTGCAATAATGTGAATATGGATTTAGGGTCGCTCAGTGTCTAAGCATATGAGACCAGACTAATGCTTGTTGCTAAGTAAATAGTTACTAGAACAATACCTGTTGTACTTAGGTTTTTGAGCATCTTATTGAGCGGTACGGGATCACCCTTCGGAATACAATTTTTTCTGGGGGTAGTTGATCCAGTCTGGTTAGAAACTAAATTCAAATTTTAAGCGTTCTAGGCTCATAGATAAGCCGCAAGCAAAGTACGTCAGAAAGTCTTTTGCACTCCTATGCCACCGATTGGACTCTCATTGAGCTTTGCCCATTCTACGAACTTTGAAGAATGCAAAGTTGGTTCAAAATTTGATTTATTTGAATGAGCTTCTACGGCGGCAGTGTACTCAGGGTTTACAGAGACGATCTTGAGCCATTTCCAGAGAGGTAGTCTTGTAGCTCCCATTCCAAGACTAAATTCGGCGATACTATTGTCTATAAGACCTTCTTTGTGTTGGAAGAAGACATCTTCAAGCCGCGTCATACGGGCAAGTTCATAGTTTGCTAACTGGTTCCACTCATCATCAGAAATAGAATCAAAGTCGGTACCTCTGATTGCTCGGTTAAGAAGATTTGAGAACTCTTCATCCTGAGCGTAGTTTGAATATTCTTGGATAACACTTAAGGATCTCTCTTGCCTAATCTGAGACAAAGCAATGGCTGAGTTCTGTCTTAGTTCAAATATAAGGAAGACTAGTCCAACGAGGACTCCAATGTTTGCGGTGGCTGTACTTAAGGTGATGAAGGTGTTTGTTTTCATAATAAAACCAAACATGAAGAAGGCCTGCTAGGGCGACAATTTTTTCTGGGGGCAGCTAGTCTAGGTTTCTTAATAACCGCCGCGAGGGATGCAGTTTTTGGGCAAACTAGGGGCCTTAAAGCTCTTTAAAAATCTTCCGAGGGTAAGTTTGTCCCATTCTGCTATTGATTAATTCCTAGGGCAACTGACGTGGATTTTTGGGTGTATTTCAATGGGTAGTTTATCCGTGATCTCTTTGTGGAATATAGTTAACCAAGACTTTTCATAAATACCTAATAGTAAGAGGCTCAGGCACCATATCAGAGTCTTTATCGCCGAAAAGCCCCTGCCCCTACCATGCACACGGGGGTATTGATTGGCTGAGGCATGGGGCGTTGCCTATAGAGATTATATTTTTTCGGGGCCTGTTGACTCATATACATTGCGATGCTGCCGCCCCCTCCCGCGACCCCGCCACTATTGTAGTCCAGAACGCATGACGTTTGCTCGGGGTCCTGCCATGGCGACATGCTTAGGACCTTGTTCATCGGTAGCGACCCCCTTGCGGCCTTCAGCCGAGCAGAGTTCTCGTCGTAGCCAACCCAATACCCGTGATTTTCTTTGTTCGGGTAGTACCGCCACGTGCGGCCGTTGGGGTTGAGCTTTTGGAGTTTGTAGATTCTCGGCATTTTGAAGATCACACGATCCGCGTTAAGGCAACAGCAGGCGATGCCATTTGCGTACTAAGAGCTGTACTTGTCCAAAGGCGCTTCAGTCGGAGAAAGTGCTATCAACGATTGGAAATTCGTGAAAGATACGATGTCACAAGAGAATGAGAGACAAATCTAAATCCAAGGTTTCCCTGGCAGATCGGATATACGACGCGGTCGGCATGGTCGTGCCCAATTGTGAATCCGCCCTCCGCATGGCGGAGACTGGGCAGAAGCGACCGCTCAATTTAAAAGAGAAATTTGTCCTCTTTTACAATTCGCCACTTTGCCCTCACTGCAGTTGCAATCGCGAGAAGTTCAAAGAGGAAAAGGCGAAAATGGTGTCGAGCTCGTCGCGGCGGACTTGAGTGACTGGGGGTTTGGTTTCCAAAGGCAGTATAACGCTTGAACGATGAGTCCCTCTAGGGAAGGTGATTTTTCTTGGTTCAACCCGACTAGCAGTAGCGTATTTCAAGCCAGTCCCTCCGTTGCCCAATTGTACTCGAGCCTTCATGTCGTTTGTTCTGGGAAAAGAGATAAAGAAGCCTCTCAAAAGTGATTCATCTTTTGGTTTACCTTGCACGAAGGGCTAGAGCGTATGAGCTTGAGAGGAGTCTCAAGACAGTCAGTGCGGTGTTCGCCGGAATGGAGATAAAGTACTGCCGAAGTTGAAAAGGCGGCCTTTTTGAGGAGGGGGCCGTCTTTTTCTTTTGCTCAAGCGGCTGGGCCTTCTCAGCAGCGGATCTATCCGATCCCGAGCGCACGGTTCATTCGCTGGACGACCTGGTGCAACCGTGCTTCTCCGCCGCCAGAAACTTCAGCTGTGGCCCAGCCAGTGAACTGAATACGGGCGATCTCCTCGCGAATCTTTTCCCAGGGAACATCGCCGTCGAAGATGTCGCAGTTCTTACGCCGTTCGGTCGAGTGACCTTTGACGTCGAGCTTCACGATCCGGGGACCGATAGCCCTAAACCATTCAGCAGCTCCCCCACGGCTGTGATGATTGCCGATATCGAAAAAGGCGCCGACCCAAGGGCTTTCAAATTGGTCTATATAATTGTTCCAAAGATTGGGTGTTAGGCAAAAATCGTTGCCCACATTTTCCAGGAGAATGCGAACGCCTAGCCGAGCCGCGAGAGGCAGGGTGTCTTTGATGATCGCCGTCGACCGCTCCCAAACTTGATCATGGTTTTCGTGGATTGGATCCGTTACCTTGCCGACCACGAGCAATATGGAGTCAGCTCCCACGTCGCTGGCGAATTGGATCGTGTCGCGAAGGTATTGTTCGGCCTGTTTGCGGACGGCGGGGTCGGGGTCGGAGAGACGAACCTTCCAGTGATTGGCGTCGTTCACATTGTGGACAGGCAGTTCGGTTTTATCGATGGCTTGCAAAACCTCCTTCACTTCGAACCAGCCGGGAGCCATCAGCGATGCTCCGTCGAAGCCGGCATCCCTGGACATCTTGAATTTGTCGTCTACCGGCAGGTCATTCTTTATCATCGTCCATTTGACGGCGTTGTAGATGCGTTTTTCGCCTGGGCTTGCTGCGAACGCATTTGATTGGCCTATGAAGCTTGCCGCTAGGCCAAAGCCGCCCGATTTAATAAACTGTCGCCTATCCATGTTGGAAATTTGACCGAGCGAGGTCGGTTTGTCACTTGTTTAAGGATTAAGGATGAGAGATGGATCAGGGCAAGCCCGAGTGTTCCTGCATTGGATATCTGACGATCTTAGGGGTCGGTTCAAACCAAGGCTCATTTCTTTACGAGGGGATGATCCTTAGGCGCGTGGCTGTTGATTTGGACGAGGGCAGGCTAATATTCGATCTGCCTCGACCTGCTCAACCGCTACGATTGGAGATGCGGCTGTGGGTTCCCAGCAAAGCGAGGATTGAGGCGACTCCCCAGATCGCGAGGGGGGAATCGGGAATCTTCGGGATAGGATTAACCTCGAGGTCACCTATGGTAAGATTGTAGTTGGGAATGCTGAAACCTTCAAAAACGGTCCGAATCTGGAGTTGTTAAGAGCCAGGGCCTATTTGCCGTGATACAGATCCGCTCGCGGTTGCCGTACCTGTGCCATTGTGAAACGAGATCAATGTTGGATCCAATTTGAGGATCTGGTAAACCGATTGTTCGGTAGCCGAGGATGCATCCACAACGGACCAATCGAATTTCAATTCGCTCTCCGTCGTCAGCAATAGCGCATTAGTTAAGATTTGGGTTCCTCCAGAAGTCACCGGATTGAGCCGGAGTCCGCCCGAGCTGAGGTCGGAAACGAAGCTCACTGAACCGAAATCCACGGTGAAGCCGATTTTATCGAGCTCTCCGCGGCCGCCCGTTTCGATGGCAACCCCGTCAACGGAAGAACTAGTCGACAATATGACACCGACGGTAAGAGCCAGAAGAATATCCCTTTTCATTGCGCAAAAAAGATGGATCGAATGCCGGGCGCGATTTCGTCCCATCGCCCCACTAGCAACATGAAGGATAGTGCTTGACTCGGGAATGGGCAAATTGAGGGGGGTTTTTACAAAACGTTGTGTATATTGCAGCCAGAGTCTACGGGCGGGAATCCCGTTATTGTGATCGCGGCATGACCCCGCTCCTGCATCCTCGATTTGGCTCTGAGGTCGAGGGTTCGCCCAGGCTTAGTGAGGTCGAGGGGGCTACACCATGCTATAGTCCCACGGTTTGCGCATGGGACGGGAGATGGTGGCGGCGGCTTCGCGGTCGTTGACGAAGCGTTCCTCCTTCGGGTTCCACTCGATTTTTCTGCCCATGCGGACAGCGGTGACTCCAAGGTGGCACATGGTTGCGGATCGGTGGCCGATCTCTGCGTCGCAAATGGCTTTCTTCCTGGATCGTACCGACTCGATGAAATTGGTCATGTGGTTGTCGCTCTTGTAGAGTCGGTCAGCGCTGGATGGCAAAGGCGTATTCAAAATATCTGGATCGCTAGCCTGAATCTCGCCCCGCGTGACCCAAACCCAGCCATTCGTTCCCGTCAGGCGAAGTCCATGCTGCTGTCCGTCGGGATCGACGACTCGGCCGTTCCAAGCGCTGGCTTTTGTGCTGCGGCAGCGATGGCGGATGCCGTTTGGGTAAACATATTCCAGTTCGTATTCGCTGGCGGCGTTGAACCCGCCTGGAATCATGTCTACGAGGGCCCTTCCTTCAGCGGAAACGGGACCGTTTCTCTCGAAGCCAGTGGCCCAAAGGGCGATGTCGTTGTGGTGAGCGCCCCAGTCGGTCATAGTGCCACCAGAGTATTCCCACCAATAACGGAAAAGGCGGTGGGCCCGCTCTTCGACGTAATCGACGTAGGGAGTTTGCCCTTGCCACATATCCCAGTCCATTCCGTCGGGCACAGGTTTCATTTCGAATGGGCCGAGACGTTGGCCTGCGGGCAAGTAGACATCGATCTCCTTGAGTTTGCCGATGATTTTATTGCGGGCTATTTCACAAGCCAAACGGAAGCGAGGATCGCTTCGTTGTTGCGTCCCCGTTTGTAGGATACGCTTAGACTTTTTCTCTTCTTTGACCAGATGCTTGCCTTCATCGATGGTCAATGTGAGCGGCTTTTCACAGTAGACGTCTTTACCTGCTCTCATGGCTGCCAGAGAAACCAGCGTGTGCCAGTGGTCGACAGTCCCGCATACGACGACATCGACATTCTTCTGTTCCATTACCTTGCGGAAATCCTTGAAGGCTTTGGCCTTGGGCCATTTAACCTTGGCTTTAGCCAACTGAGCATCGTCGATATCGCATACTGCGACCATTTCTCCGTAGTAGGCTGCTGCATTGCCGACCCCGCTTCCACGTCCCCCGCAGCCGACTAGAGCCACGCCGAGTTTCTCGTTGGCCGAGTTGGTATATTTTCCTGCGGTCTGGGCTAGGCACTCTTCGAGATACCAGGCAGGGAGGGTAGCGGCGCCGGCAACGGCGGCTGCGTTTCTAACGAACTTTCTGCGATTCATGGGGAAATTGGGTGTTGAGGTAATTGGCGATATACTCGTTTCTGGTTTGTAAATTGCAAGACAGCTCTGGACCGGACTTGAGGAGGATTTTGGCTCGAGAATAGGTTTCAGCTTTATGCTGGCATTAAAGCTATAGTCCCAGGCGTTCTTTATTGGCTCGTCTTGGAGGGCCGAGCCGGTCCTCCCTTCCTGGAGAATGAAGAGAGTTGCCTATCTGTGGGCGCTCGGAGACCGCCCGCAACCTAAGTTGCTTTGGGGCCTGTGCCGCCCTGAGTTTGTGTAGGCGTGCGATTGAGTCGCTACCTTCGCGACATCGATCCTCTCGTTTTCCCATGATTTTCATGAAAATGGGCCTTCTTTCCCCTTTACATGACTGATAAATTGCATCTTCCTCTCCGGTCTTCTCAAAAGTCATGCAAAAGACTAAGAAATCGATAGCCAAGCGCTTCAAGCTGACAGGATCTGGCAAGCTGGTTCGTCGTTCCCCTGGGATGCGACACCATCTCCACCAGAAAACCAACAAGCAGAAGCGGAGTCTAAGTCGCGACAAGAGCGTATCACCAGGCCGTCAGGCCGACTTGATGCGCGGCCTGCCACACGGCCTCTAATCGCCGATCGCGAGCATTTATTTCGTATAGGTAACAGAACCAATAGGCGACCTACCGAAATCTAACATAAGAAAGGAACAACATGCCTAGAGCCACTAATTCACCCGCTTACCGGAAACGGCGCAAAAAGATGCTAAAGCAAGCCAAGGGCTACTTCGGCAATAAGTCGCGTCTCTACAAGTACGCCAAAGAAGCGGTCGATCACGCTTTGCAATACGCTTATCGCGATCGGCGCGTTAAAAAACGGACGATGCGTCAGCTTTGGATCGTCCGTATCAATGCCGCTTGTCGAGCCCAAGGCATCAGCTACAGCCGTTTTCAGGAAGGTCTGAAAGCCGCGGAAATCACGCTCGATCGCAAGGTCTTGGCTGATCTGGCTGTTCGCGACGAGGAGGCCTTCAACGGGCTGGTCGAAAAGGCCAAGGAAGCCCTGAAGGCGAAGACGGCAGCGTAAGCGGATTGATTGGATTTCCGAGCGGCCTGACAAATGCGGCTCCTCGGCGATTTTCGACTTTAAATGGATGGGGTTCGGGTTTCTTCTCGAGCTCCATTTTTATTGAATCCTACCGGAATTCTTAAAGGCGTATGGAAAAAAAACTCGATGAAATAGTGGCTTTTGCCGGTCAGCAGGCTGACCGGGTAACGACCCGAGCCCAGTTGGAATCGCTAAAGGCGGAAGTTTCCGGTCCTAATGGACGTTTGACGGGGGTAATGAAGGGGATGAAGGATGTTCCCAAAGAAGACCGGCCCGCTTTCGGCAAACGGATTAATGAAGCCAAGCAAGCGGTGCAGGTGATCTTCGATAGCATTCTAGAGACGGTGGAGGCATCGGAAATAGCGGCGAAATTGGGGCCGGCCGTGGATCCTTCCTTGTCATCGCCGGACTTCGGGCCGGGCAGTCTTCACCCATTGACGCAGATCCGGGAAGAGATTTGCCGTATCTTCAAGCAAATCGGATTTACGGTGGCGGAAGGAACCGAAGTGGAAACCGAGTACTTCTGCTTCGATGCCCTCAATACGCCGGACAACCATCCGGCTCGGGATTTGCAGGACACCTTTTACCTACAGGACGAGGTCACGTTTGCAAACGTATCCAAGAAGACTGACGAACGATATTTGCTTCGTACGCACACTTCCTCTGTACAAATCCGTACCATGCTCGAAACGGAGCCTCCCGTGCGAATCATATCACCAGGACGTTGCTTTCGCCGCGATACCGTGGACGCTACTCACAGCGCGAACTTCCATCAAGTGGAAGGCCTCTATGTAGATAAGCATGTAACGGTGCGGGATCTGAAGGCCACGCTCGACTACTTTTTCGAACAGTTGCTGGGAAAAGGAACTAAAACGCGGTTTAGGCCGCACTTTTTCCCCTATACGGAACCGAGCTTTGAGGTGGATTTCTCGTCAAGCCATCTAGCCAAGCTAGGCAGCGATTGGGTGGAAATCGCTGGCTGTGGCATGGTAGAGCCAGAAGTGTTTGCGGCGGTCGATTACGATCCAGAAGTGTATTCAGGATTCGCATTCGGCATGGGTATCGAACGTATCGCCATGATCGTCTATGGAATCGATGATATACGTTACTTCTATCAGAACGACCACCGCTTCCTGAGGCAGTTCGCGTAAATAGAGACATCCAAGAAGTAGGATAAGATGAAAGTTTCTCTCAATTGGTTACAACGGTACGTGGACCTGCCTGAAAGTCCTCAAGAGATTGCCGATTCGCTGACGCTCCTCGGATTCGAGGTGGATGAAATTGAAACGACGGGGGTGCCGGCTCTTGAACACGTGATCGTGGGCGAGGTTTTGGAGCGCGAGCAGCATCCCAATGCAGACCGGCTTGGGGTTTGCCGCGTGGCGCTCGGCGATTCGGTAGGCGAAAAGTCGATCGTTTGCGGAGCGTCCAATTATAAAGTGGGTGACCGTGTGCCGGTCGCCTTGCCAGGGGCGACTTTGCCCGGAGGCTTCACGATCAAACGCTCGAAGCTGCGAGGAGTGGAATCGGACGGTATGATGTGCTCCGGTAAGGAGATTGGAGCGAGCGAAGACGCTGTCGGCTTATTGATTCTATCGGGCGAGCCTGAGCTAGGAACGCCGATTAATGATGTGCTGACCGCTAACGATACGGTTTTCAATCTTGAGGTTACCCCAAATCGTCCGGATTGCCTGTCCCATATTGGCATAGCCCGCGAGCTGGCCGCTTGGTACCGCAGAGAACTGGCCATCCCGGAGGCGAAAACTTACGCTTCGATCGGAGGTAAGTTGCCCGTGGACGATCGATTCACCAGCGTTGAGGTCGAGTGTCAGGAAGATTGTCCTTTGTATCTAGCTACAGTTGTCAAAGGACTGAAGATCGGGCCCAGCCCCGTCTGGATGCAGGACTTGCTGCAATCAGTTGGCTTAAGGCCGATCAACAATGTTGTAGATGTAACCAATTTTGTGTTACATGAATGCGGGAACCCGATGCATGCATTCGATGCCCGTGATATCGCGGAGGGACGCATTTTTGTCAGGAATGCCAAAGATGGAGAGAGGATCACCACCTTGGACGGAGAGGAGAGATCGCTGTCTAGCCGGATGCCCGTTATAGCGGATCCAGAAAGGGCATTGGCAGTGGCAGGCGTCATGGGCGGCCAGAATTCGGAAGTGAAGGAGGATACGACGGATTTGGTTCTTGAAGTAGCCTGTTTCAATCCGAGAACAATCCGTTGGGTGTCCAAGACCTTGGGGCTTTCCTCGGATGGCTCTTATCGTTTCGAGCGAGGAATTGATATTCATTCTCTCGAATATGCTCGGGATCGGGCAGTCCAATTGATTCTGGAAACAGCAGGCGGGGAGCTATGCGAGCCGTCGTACAGCGCGGGGATCGCTGTGCCGTCCGATCGTATCATAACTATATCCACTGATTGGGTACGAACTCGTTCAGGTTTTGAGATTTCCGATACCGAGATCGAAGAGAGCCTTCAAGCCCTTGGATTGAATATCGAGGGCAAATCTGGCGAAACCTGGGAGGTGGACATCCCTAGCTTCCGAGGGGACCTCGAGCGCCCAATCGATTTGCTAGAAGAGATTCTGCGGATATACGGTACGCACCGGATCCCCACTGCTTCCGTCGTGGCCACCGCTACTGCCGATACAGATCATCCGATAACGGAGTTTGTTCGGCGCTCCACTAGCTTTTTGGTGGGGCAAGACTTTTGTGAGGCCGTGAACTATACGTTGAGATCCAATGAGGATCAAGGTAATTGGCTCGCGGATGTCCAGGGTTCTGGGTTGGCGTTAAAAAATCCGATCAGCGAGGATCAGACGGAGCTTCGATTCTCTCTCCTCGAAGGCCTGATGGATACCGCTCGGCTGAACCAGTCTCGCAATACCGGGGCTACGCGGTTCTTCGAGACCGGCCGCGTTTTCCGGGAAGTGGGCGGCAAAATTGTGGAACTCATTTCCGTAGCTTTTGTCGAGTGTGGGTGGAACGCATACAGAAGTTGGACGGAGCCGTTGAGCGATGACTTTTACAAAGCTAAGAATCGGGTTTCCGCGATCGCCGGATTCTCTGGCTTTGACGTTAGCCGTTTTAGGATAGGAACGATCTCCGACGAAGACTCAGTTTGGCAAGGTGGCCATGCGGCTGCGATCTCTGAGGGAAAAGCCGGATTCTTCGCAACGATGGGCATGCTGAATTTGAAGCGGACTCGCGATAAGGATACCGACGGTATTCTTGTGGCCGGCGAGTTTTGTGTTTTGCCCGAGCGTTTGAAGGCTCCAAAGAGACCCAAGTTCGAGGCCTTTAGTTTGTTTCCTCCATCGAGTAAAGATCTCTCGGTGCTGGCGGATCAAGCAGAGCAAGCTGGATCGATTTCCAGCGCCGTCTCTAAGTTCGCTTTCAAATCGACGAAAGGAGCCTTCGAAGTGGAGAGGGTCGAAGTTTTCGATGTATACAAAGGAGAGGGTATTCCTGACGGAAAGAAGAGCGTGGCTGTGTCGATTACCTTCCGGTCGAAAGATCGTACTTTGAAGGATAAGGAAGTGAATGCCGCCTTCGACGCGATTCAGGCTATGGTTCGGGAAAAAACGGTCTACGAAATCCGCGACTAGTCGGCAGAATACAATTAAGAAGATAGGCAAGATGCCGGAAGAACAATCGATCGATATTGAAAAGGTGGCGGATCTCGCTCGCATCGCTCTTACCAATGATGAAAAGAGCAAGTTATCGAGCCAATTGGATTCGATCCTCGAGTACATCAATAAGCTCAACGAATTGGATACAGACGATGTTGAGCCAATGGCTCATCCCAATTCCGTTTTCAATGTCTGGCGGGAAGACAAAACCGAAACCGAACTGCCGATTGAGGAAGCTCTAAAGAATGCCCCACAACAGCGGCAGAACATGATTGTCGTCCCGAAAGTGGTCGAGTGAAGAGCGTGATTGAATCAATCGAGACAAGGCGACTTCATGGGTGACGAATTGCATTTCAAATCTGCTGGCGAACTGAGCGATCTACTGAGCTCAGGGTCTGTCTCTTCGGTCGAGATCGTTCAGGCTTTCATCGATCGCGTAGGGGCAGTTGACGATAGAGTGAAGGCTTTCAATAGCTACGACGCTGAAGACGCTTTAGCCCAAGCCCAAGCTTCTGATGAGCGCCGGGCCAAAGGCGAGACGCTTGGTGAACTGGATGGGATACCAGTGGGATTGAAAGACAATCTGGCCGTCAAGGGCCAGCCATTGACCTGCTCGAGCAAGATTCTCGAATCATTCATTTCCCCCTACGACGGAACCTGTATTCAAAAACTTAAGGCGAACGGCGCGGTTTTGTGGGGTCGGCTGAATATGGATGAGTTCGCCATGGGTTCATCGACGGAAAATTCGGGAACGCATACGACTTCTAATCCGTGGGACTTGGAGCGAATCCCGGGAGGCAGTTCGGGTGGATCGGCTGCCGCCGTAGCCGCCTGCGAAGCCACGATCTCGCTCGGCAGCGACACGGGAGGCTCCATCAGGCAGCCTGCATCCCACTGCGGTGTGGTTGGCTTGAAACCCACCTATGGCCGAGTTTCCAGATTCGGCTTAGCTGCATTCGCCTCGTCTCTCGATCAGATCGGCCCTATCGCCCGCAATATCGACGACGCTGCGTTGCTGTTGAACGCGATATCTGGATACGATCCGCATGATTCTACATCCTTCGATATCGCTGTGCCGGATTTCAGGAAGGCGGCAGCGGATGGCGGCGACAGAAAGTGGACGATCGGCTTGCCAAAGGAGTATTTCGAAGAAAGTTCCGATCCGGCGGCCATCAAGCCGGTTCTCGACGCCATCGAGTTCTACAAGTCGCAGGGATTCGAATTCAAGGATATCTCTTTGCCGCGTACGGAGTATGCAGTAGCGACCTATTACATTATCGCCACTGCCGAGGCTTCATCCAATCTGGCTCGGTACGACGGAATTCGCTATACCTCTCGAGCTGAGGACTTTGACGGCAAGGACTCGATCGATGTTTATCATCAATCTCGTGCTTTGGGTTTTGGGGAAGAGGTTAAGCGCCGCGTGATTCTTGGCACCTATGTTCTCAGTAGCGGCTACTATGATGCCTACTATTTGAAAGCCCAAAAGTGCCGTACGCTTATACGGAGCGATTTCGAAAACGCATTTGAATCGGTGGATGCAATTATGACCCCGACCTCTCCGACACCCGCTACATTGAAAGGGGCCCACGCTGAGGATCCGTTGGCTATGTACTTGAGCGACATCTATACGATTTCCGCTAATTTGGCGGGCATACCTGCCTTGTCACTACCTTGTGGATACGTTGACGGATTGCCCGTCGGATTGCAGATCCTGGGAAAGCCGTTCAAAGAAGATGAGATTTTGAGAGCGGGGCGGATTTTCGAGGCCACCCATGCCTTCAAGGACGACCATCCTGAACTTTAATCGAAGCCGTAGAAAGAGCAGCAAAACTGATGGAATACGAAGCGGTTATTGGCCTAGAGGTTCACGTCCAGATTAAGACGAAGTCGAAAATTTTCTCAGGCAGTCGCGCGGGGTATGGATACGAGCCCAACGAATTGGTCGATCCCGTCGTGCTCGGGTTGCCAGGAGCTCTGCCGGTTATGAACAAAGCCGCGCTTGACGGAATTATCAAGGCAGGCCTGGCGTTCGAATGCTCAATCCCGGAATGGTGTAAGTGGGATCGGAAAAACTATTTCTATCCCGATAGCCCTAACAATTATCAGATCACCCAATACGATCAGCCCATATGCCAAGGTGGTGAAGTGGAAATCGAGCTTTCCGGCGATTCCCGGGCCGAGATGGGGGAGCATAAGAATATTAAGCTGACACGGATTCATCTCGAGAATGACGTCGGAAAATTGAATCACTTTACGGAGGACAGCCTAGTTGACTACAATCGGGCGTTTACCCCTCTGATGGAGATAGTAAGCGAGCCTGATATGCATTCGGGGGATGAAGCGTTCGCTTTTTTGACCTCGATTCGACAGACGATGATCTATTGTGGCGTTTCCGATTGCGACATGGAAAAGGGCCAGATGCGAGCGGACGCGAATATATCCGTCCGACCGGTGGGCGAAACGACCTTGGGCTCCAAGATCGAACTCAAGAATCTCAACAGCATTACGGGGGTAAAGAACGGCATCGAATATGAAATAAAGCGGCAGATTCGGGAGTTGAAAAAGGGGAATTCCATTACGCAAGCCACTTGGAGATGGAATGCCGATCTCGGACTAACGGAACCGATGCGGGAAAAAGAAGACGCTCACGACTACCGCTATTTTCCAGACCCTGATCTGCTGCCGGTCCGAATTGATGACGAATGGAGAAAAAGGATACAATCCGAGATTCCTGAGCTCCCTTTCGAAAAGCAGAACCGGTTCATGGATGATTACGATCTACCTTACACGATTACATCCGTCTTGGTTCCCGACAGGGCGTTGAGCGAATTCTTTGATGAGGCGGCGAAAAAGGATCCTTCCAAGGCGAAAGCGATCGGCAACTATGTAACCAACGATCTGCTGCGGGAATTGTCCGAAGCCGGACAATCACTCGCGGAGTGCAAGGTTTCTCCGGGACACCTGCTATCACTGGTAGAGGCTGTGGAAAAGGGGACAATTACCAAGCAGATCGCCAAGGATGTGTTCGTGGAAATGTTTCAGAGCGGCGAACTAGCCGGAGAAGTAATCGAGAGGAAGGGATTGAAGCCCGATTTTGATGATGACCAAGTGAAGGTCTGGTGCCAAGAGACTATTAATGAGAACCCAAAGCCAGTCGATGATTTCCGATCCGGGAACGACAAAGCCCTCAACGCGCTGCTTGGACAAGTAATGAAGAAGAGTCGGGGCAAGGCGAATCCGCAGGCGGTCAATCAAGTGTTGCGCGAGCTGGTGAGTTAGCTATCTTCTGGGAGGGTCAGAAAAGTGGTAGGCTTTTCGGACCAAAGGAGGAAATGAAGGAAATGAAGGGAATTAACAATGAGTGAAGCGAAGAGAGCTGGAGACGGATCGGTAAGGGTGGAACTAGGAGAGGGTAAAACCTACGCCTATTGTACCTGTGGGGAATCGGCCAATCAGCCGTATTGCGATGGCTCCCACAAGGAGACGGAGTTTCGTCCTCAGATATTCAAAGCGGAAAAGAGTGGAGCCCACTTTCTTTGCGCCTGCAAGAGCACTGGCAACGCGACCTTTTGCGACGGTAGCCACAGCAAGTAGGCGAGTCTCGGTCGCGGCCCAGTCCGCGTAAATACAAACCATGACGGCTCCGCGCGGTCTTAAGCTCCGCGCCGCTAAAAGCGTTTTGTGACGTATTTAACTGGTTTGGTAACATTTGTTGTCTAAGCGAACCAGGCTCTAGGGCTGCAGCTGGCCGTTTAATTAGGTTGCGGTCGTAAAATGGCCTGTTATGGCTTACCGCCGATTTTAATCCATGAAGTCATTCTATATAACCACAGCGATTGATTACGCTAACGGTAAACCACATCTGGGACACGCTTATGAAAAAGTGCTAACGGATGTCGTAGCGCGTTTTCGTCGTTTGATGGGCGATGAGGTTTATTTCCTGACCGGCTTGGATGAGCATGGACAAAAGGTACAGCAATCCGCCCAAGCTCGCGGCATAGAGCCAATAGAGCTGTGCGATGAAGCGGCTGAGGGCTTCAAAGGGCTCTGCTCCAAACTGAATGTATCCAATGACGACTACATTCGGACGTCGGAGGATAGGCACAAGGAAGTGGTGCGAGCCATCCTGCGAAAGCTCTACGATCAGGGAGATATCTACAAGGCGGATTACCACGGATATTACAGCCGTCGGGCCGAGCAATTCCTTCAGGAGAAAGATAAGGATGAAAATGGGGAATGGCCTGAGATTTTCGGCGAGGTCGAGGAGATAACGGAGAGCAACTATTTCTTCAAGCTGAGTCAGCATCAAGATTGGCTGGTAGAGCACCTCAAGACGAATGAAACCTTTATATTCCCCCGTTTTCGGACCAAGCAGGTTCTCGAATTCCTGAAGGAGCCAATCAACGATCTGTGCATTTCCCGCCCGAAGGAGCGTCTGGAGTGGGGTATCCCGCTGCCATTTGACGAAAGCTATGTGACTTACGTTTGGTTCGACGCATTAGTTAACTACGTATCCGCTATTGGATACGGCACGGATGCGTTCGAAGATCGCTGGCCCGTGGATTTCCACGTGATCGGCAAAGATATTCTCGTTCCGCCTCATGCAGTTTATTGGCCGACTATGCTAAAGGCGGCGGGGATAGCGCTTCCAAAGAGCCTGCTGGTCCATGGCTGGTGGCTGAAGTCGGGCGCGAAAATGTCGAAAAGCACGGGCACGGTAATCAATCCTCTAGATCTAGTGGATCTCTATGGCTCCGATGCTTTCCGATATTTCGTTATGAGGGAGATGAATGTTGGCCAGGATAGCGAGTTTTCTGAGGAGCGATATGTCGCTCGCTATAATTCCGACCTGGCTAATGATCTTGGAAATTTGCTTAGCCGTGTATTGACGATGTTGAATCGCGGGCTTGGCGGAGTAATCCCATCGCCGGAGGTTGAGGAAGAATTGGAAACTGAACTGTGGAAGCTTTGGGATGCCACCCGTAAAGAGACTCTCGAACTGTACAGCGGTTTCCAGTTCCACACCGGCTTGGAAAAGGCGTTTTACTTTATTGGCTCGATTAATCGCTATGCCGAGCAACGCGCTCCATGGAAACTAGCAAAGTCGGAGGATGATAAGCATATTAAATTGTTGAGTACAACGCTTTTCGTAATGTCTGAAGCCCTTCGTTTGGCGGTCGGTCTGGTCGAGCCAGTTATGCCGGAAACCAAGGAAAAAGTCTATGGACTCCTTGGTTATGAAAGCGATGCCGAATGGAAGGCGCGCCTCGTTCGCACGACAGAGATCGCAGGCAATAAGGTGGGCGGAAAGACGATTTTGTTTCCGAAGCCGCAGAACGATTCCTGAGGTTAGCGATCCTTGGATACCTTTCCACTAGACCTTTCGGCCTCGCCAACTGAAGAAGCATTGGGAGCCTTTTTGGAAGGCATCCAAGGCAAAGCGGAGTCGTTGGGTCATGGGCAGCTTGTTAGCATTTCGATCGATTCCAAAGCTCTGGATCCGCTAGCGGTGCTAGAGTCGATTTACGAGCCAGGAGAGCTACATTTCTATATGGAGCGGCGTTCGGATGGATTGGCTC
>Ga0208624_1000753_pt1 | contig 16140 bp, 10 predicted proteins | sample Knorr_S23_td_DCM_FD_185607 | JGI IMG/M metagenome (GOLD analysis project Ga0208624, IMG submission 185607) | Marine microbial communities from Southern Atlantic Ocean transect - Knorr_S23_td_DCM_ad_71m_LV_A (SPAdes) (version 2) | ecosystem: Environmental > Aquatic > Marine > Oceanic | place...
GAACGTTTTTCTTGGCAGCCTATGATTATAGAGTCAAGGCAGCTGCTAGTAATTGCGCGGCCTCGTTCTTTCGTCACAACCCAAAAGTTACCGGCTGGTCGCGCGATCGCTGGTACATCTATTTTAAGCCCATTCGCGAGGGCCTTTTGCGCGGGGAAATGCCGCCTATCGATTTCCACGAAATCATTTCGTTGATCGCTCCTCGGGCCTTTATGGATCTGGCTGGTTTGAACGACGGGCCCACTGGCACGCAAAGGCAGCGTGTGCTGATGTTGATGAAAGTTATGGAGATCTACGAACTGGAGGGCTCCCCAGAAAATTTCAGCTTCTATATTCATGGCCGCGGTCACACGGTGGCCCACGAATCGAGATCGCTCATGTATGGCTTTATGGATGCCCACCTGAAGCCACCTGAAGCGACGGCCACCAAGCTAGTTGAAGAGTGATTTATCATTGGACGCAAGAGCTCGTCTGCCAAGCTTCCCAGCGCGTTTGAGTCTGTGCTGATCAAAACCGTTAGGTCGCTTACCCTCGGGATTGGCCTGCAGCCAGATGTCGATAGCCTGGTGTCCGGGGTTGGGTTCATCCCAATAGTAGGGCGGAGGATCCAAAGGGTCGGATCGGAGGGTGAAGGGAACATCTTCCGGTAGCGCGACCTTCAGGTAGCAGGTTTTCCCTCCTGCTTCAGTATGGCCCGATTGCCGTTAACGCTGACATCGGCTTGCGTGACCAACCGCCAATGCAGAGTAGCCGAGTTTCTTCCTTCGTGCCCGAAAGGCTTGCGAGCGCCGACGATGCGGTCATCGATTTGCAGCACTTTCATGTCGTGCATGGTAAACGTTCGTTTGTAAGTTTTGAGATGCGCCTGGTTCACTACGCTTAAGTCTACCGAGCTGCTAAGCCGATTATCATGTTCGACAATATTGGATACAATTGCTGGTTCAGGGACGTCGTGTAATCGCTCGTCAATGGGCCTTAGATTGTGGCTGTAAAGTCCGAGGCGAAATACTCGCCAGCGATAAATTCGTCATTCTAAACGAGGCGGTTATTCCCCATAGGGCCGCCGACCGGCATGCCGGGGAAATGTAGGAGGTAGGTGCGGTCGCCGAACTTCGGCATGCTTTTCTCGTAGGAACGACCAAGACGATACACTTTTCCAGTCTTGGCTACTTGTAGTGCCGACAAGATGTTTTGTGGGGTAATCGTATTGAAAGATCCGTTTTCGTCATCAGCTCCCCATTTGGATGGCCACCATTTTTCAGGCCAATGCTCCGCCGCCTCCAATGGCGATGCGAATAGGCTGAAAGCCATTAAAACTGCTGAAAGGAAGGTAACAGTAGAATGTCTAATTAGGTTTCGTTTCATATCTTAATCGGAGTTCGAGTAAAATGGCCAACAGATCTTAGGCGATGTCCAGCGCAGCCCAAAACTTAGACTGGGAGATCTACTCACGGGAGGGCAACTAGCCGTTAAACGTTAAATTTTCATTCGACCAAGCTCCAAGTTCGCCGCTCTCGTTTAGGCTGAGAAATACGGGCTCGCATCGGGACTTGGGAATGCTTAGGTCCATTGCATTAATTATGAAACGCCACCCCTTGCTCATCGCTCTATCGTTGCTCGTTCTCTCCATCGTCGCCAATGGGCAGCCGTATTTTGGCAATGGAATCAAGATCGGCGATACCACGGGTGAATCGACGATCGTGTGGGTGCGATTGACGGAGCTAGCGGAACCCAAGTGGGATGGCTTAAAGTGGCTCGGGGTGACGGACCGCGAGTTCGATGTGGGCGTACTGGGAGAAAAGCAGTTTCCCAAAGGAGCAACTTTGCCGGAAATGGAAGGAAGTTTAATGGGAGTGCCGGGGAGCGTGCGTATGACCTGGTGGCCGGAAAACCGGCCGAGAGCCAAGGAGCGGAGTGGGTGGCTTGAAGTCGATTCGAATGGGGACTTCACGCGAAACATTATCATCGATGGTTTAAAAGCGGGTCAGCTTTATGAACTGGAAGTGGAAAGCCGGTCCGCGTCGGGCCGAGCCGGGCAATCTTTGACCGCTTCCTTCCAGACGGCTCCGGGACCAAGGAAGAGCGATCCTTTCCATTTCGCGGTGTCCACTTGTCAGAGCTGGATTACGCGCGATAAAGGAACGGCGGGTATCCAGATTTACGATCATATGCTGGATCTCGATCCTGACTTCTTCGTGCATCTTGGCGATATCGTTTACTATGACAAGAGAAGCGCGGGCGGGGATGTCGACGCCCTTACCCCTGAGCTGGCCCGGTTTCACTGGAACCGCTGGTATGGATGTTCGGATGTAGTGAAATTCCACCGACGCATAAACAGTTTCTTTATCAAGGACGATCATGACACATTGACCAATGACAGCGTCCCGGGGCAGAGTGTGGGCAACTTAACCTGGGACGATGGTCTCACCATTTTCAAGGAGCAAGTCCCGATTGGGGATCCCACTTATCGTACCCGACGCTGGAGTAAAGATCTTCAGTTTTGGATCGTCGAGGGCCGGGACTACCGAAGCCCCAATCACATGCCAGATGGGGCAGGGAAAAGCATTTGGGGGCCCGAACAAAAGGAATGGTTCATGGAGGGCGTTAGGGCCTCGGATGCACCCTTCAAAATTCTATTTTCACCGACGCCCGTGGTCGGCCCGGACCGGGAAAATAAGAAAGACAATTACGCCAATTCCAATTGGACTTATGAGGGATCGCAGATCCGCCAGTTTTGCGCGGAGAACAATGTTATCGTTATCTGCGGCGACCGACATTGGCAGTATCATAGTATCGATGACGGAACCGGCACACATGAGTTCTCTTCGGGAGCGACAACCGAAGCTCATGCAGGAGGCTTTAGCCTAGATTTGAGAACCGACGAGCATCAATACCTGGCGATTATCGGCGGCTTTCTCAGTGGTGAGATTAAACCGGGTAAAGCGGGCGAACGCCAGCTCATCATGCGCCACTACAAAGTCGACGGCAGACTCACTTACGAATACGCGTTCACGCGATGAGGATTAGCTCCAGGAAATATGCGGTGGCACACTAAATGACAATACTCTGAAATTTACCGATTTGCTCATCAACGTTGATGAGTAAAGTGTCCGCTAAAAAGAATAAGCCTGAGGTGGTGGATATCGATGGAACCGTTCAGCTACGTTGTTGGTTTGGGAAGTCTTATTGATTGAGGGTGCTCGAAATCCTGAGGATAGAGCCGACTAGCCTGGGCCTATTTTTGAGCGAACACGGATCGTCTTTTTTACCTTCAGAAACGCTACTTTTGGAAATTCTTCGCGGCTTTAGGTATTCAGATGCTTTTGCCAACTGTGCTGCGGCACGAAACCTAGCAATCGTTTGGCCTTGGCGTTGGAATAAAAGGTTTCCTGCGATCCTTGGTTTTTCTTTATCGGAACTCCAGCGTAGAATTTGGCATGCAGTTCTTCGCTGGTTTCGCTGACTGAATGATCATCCTTGGAGACGTTGAAGATCTCGTAGCCCAGACCGTCGGTCTTCAGGCAGCGGTCCACCATTTGCCCCAAGTCCCGGGCATCTCGCAGATTCGATGGGCCTAGGTTTTCGATGGGATTCCAGTTTTGCCAAATGGGTGATTGGGTAATCGTCAAGGAACCAACGGAGCGTTTTGTATCGAATTTCTGGATCTTGGTTTTTAGATTACCCAATTTTCCAGCAGGGGATGCCAGTCCGTCTTTGATAACAATTCCCTTGGATTAGGCGATCGTCCGTTCCCAGTCAGATTGGGTGCTGATTTCTAGCGGTTCAGCTTTAGCGAGAATTGCACTGACAAAAAGGATAGTAGAAAGGGTTATGGAAATCTTCATTCTTTTTCGTATTTGGTGTTAAATTGATAGGTAATTGGGAGCATAGGACCTGTCCACGAGCCGAGGACGTCTCATGCTATCTAAAAGGATATCTGAAGACCCAATCACACTCCAGGGAGTGCGCGCGAGCTGCCGCCGAAGCTATTAGTCTCGACTCCGAGCTTGTGAAGGATGCTCAAGTAGAGATCTGAAAGTGGAAGCTCTTGGAAGGTCATTTCTCCGCGCCAGCCAACATCGCTGCGAATCCCAGAAGTGGCTTGGTTGTCTTCGTTGCCGGATCCGTACTTGAGATACTGCCCGTGCTGGAAGCCCATGTTTTTGCCACCAGCAAGAATCAGGGGATAGTTTCGCGATAGATGGAAAGCGCTGGAGGCCGATCCGAATAAGAGGACCGTGTTGTCCAGCATGTTGCCGGTGCCACCGACTTCGGGTGTGGCCTTCAGTTTAGTCAGGAAGCGGCCATATTCCTCGCTGAGGAAATTGCAGTAAGTGCCGAAGTTCCTGTATCCGTCCGGCTCCTTGGTCTTGTGGCTGAGCTGGTGGGTGAGGTTGAATCCGACTGCTCGGGCCAGGTAGTCGCTGACGCCGACTCCGTTTTCGCGACCAAGTTGGTAGGTCACCGTGCGAGTGGAGTCCGTCTTGAGGGCCAGGTAGATCAACTCGTACATGGTTTGCAGATAGATCCGGGGATCCTCTGGCGTAATATCGAGCTTGAGGTGATCGACATCCACCTGGGGCAAAGGAATATCTAGCCAGCGTTTGGCCTTCTCGATCTTTATTTCCGTATCGCGGACGGAGTCCAAGTATTCCTGGAGTCGTTCCTGATCGTTGGTGGAAAGCTGTCTCTTGAGCGAGCGAGCGTCGGCCATCAGGTCATCCAGGGCGGACTTGCTCATGGCCAGCCGCTTGGCGGCATCTTTGCTGCTTTTGACGAAAAGCATGTCGAAGATGTGCTTCGGCTTGTGCTCGGCTGGAATGGGGCGCCCAGCCTCATTGAAGGAAATGGTATGGGCCCCGCGTTGCGATCCGGTGCCTCCGTCCGTGGACAATACGAGCGACGAGTAGCGGGTATGTTCCCCTTCCTTGGCGGCGAAGACCTGATCGAGAGAAATGGTGTTTTGATAGTCGCCGTAGTCCCCAGTATTGGCACCGGTTAGAAATTGGTCGGCGTTCGAGTGGCCGTGCACGCCTCGGACAGCTGGATTGGAAAGACCTCCGAAGATGGTGATCTCATCGCGTAGGGGTTCGAGGGGATCGAGGCATTTGGTGAAGGTGTAGTCTTCCCCTCTGCCGTGAGGAAACCAGCTCCAGTCTTCGAAGGAGGGGTCTTCCTTTAGCGGCATGGGCACGCCGTCGGGCATGTAGAAGGCGGCGAAGCGTTTCTTGTTCGATGGCCGAGCAGCCTGGTCTCCTAGCGAAAAGGTCTCTAAAACGGGCAGGGCCAGGGCGAATCCGCCAAGGCCTCGAAGGAATTTTCGACGGTCGAGAGTGGAAAGTTTGGTGCTCATGATGGTTTCTGGATGGATCTCTGGGACTGGTTATTCCAGTAGTCGGGCTAAGAATCGACTATTTCGTTAGAAAAAGATCGCTGCTCACGATAAGGGAGACGAGGTCCGTGAGTCCATCTCCTTTGTTACGGAGCCTAGCGGCGAGGTCATCGATGCTCGCCCTGTCGGCGAAGCTAATGGGCCGCCCTAAGGCGTAAGTGGCTAGTTTGTAGGTGATAGCCCGGCAGAACTGGTCCTGCCGGTTTTCTAGGAGAAAGCGTTTTAAGCCATCGATGCCGTTCAATTCTTGCTTGTTGAAGAGCATGGCCGAGGCATCCACGGGTTTTCCGTCAATGTTGTCCCGCCAACTACCGGTGGCGTCGAAATTCTCGAAGGCGATTCCCCAAGGGTCGATCTTGGCATGGCAGGAATAGCAAGCCGGGTCGTTTCTATGGTCTTCCATTCGCTCCTTGAGGGTCATCTTCAGGATTTCCGGATCGCTCAGGTCGATCTCTGGAACCGCTGCGGGGGGTGGCGGTGGCGGATCGTTGAGCAGGCTTTCGAGGAGCCAGATACCTCGTTTGAGCGGGTGAGAGTCTTTGCCATCCGAATTCATGGCCAGCAAGCCCGGTTGCGTAAGGAGCCCGCCTCTCACGTCTCCCGGAGGGAGGTCCACTTTTTGGAAGTCGGTACCGTATACGTCCGAAATGCCGTAATGCTGGGCCAGTCGTTCGTTAACAATGACGTAGTCGGCGTGGATAAATTCAAGCACGCTTCGGTTTTCGCGCAATGCCTCCTCGAACAGAGCGATGGACTCGGTCTGCATCGCTTCCTTTAAGTAGGGGTCGAAATCCTCGTAGACCTCTTTGTCGACATCCAAGTAGTCCAGCAATTGCATGCCTAGCCACTGGCGGGTAAAGTGCTTGGCGAATCGCCTGGATCGGGGATCGGCTAGGAGGCGTTTCGTTTGCCGAGCCAGAACGGAGGGATCGCTCAATATCCCCTTTTTGGCCAAGTTCTGTAGTTCCTGGTCGGGCACACTCGACCAGAGAAACATGGAGAGCCGGGTCGCCAATTCGTATTCGCTCAGCCGCATCGGCACGGATTTGTAATCGATGGAATCCTGTTGAACGAGATAGAGGAACTTGGGCGAGGAAATAACTCCGGCTAGGGTCTCGAGCATGGCTTCCTGAAAGTCGTCGCTTGCTGGACGAAGGGCTCTGAAGAGCTTGAGCTTTTGCTCGATCTCCGAATCGCTGACAGGTCGGCGCCAAGCCCTTGGCATGAAAGCGCCCAAGACTTTGCTAGCATATTGGGTTTCATCGTTCTCGTTACCGCTATCGATGAATATCCGCGTATGCGATTCTGGTGGCCATTGTTTATAGACTGGGGTTATGACCTCAACGTAGTCGATTTGCACCGCGGCGGTAGAACCTTTCGACGTATCTTGGTGGACATTCTGGAATTCCAGAAATTCCGTGGGATTGGGGATCTCCCCCATTTTTTTAATACCTCGGAATAGATTTCTAGGCGTTTCGCCGAGCGGAATAGTCCACTCGTAAAACTGGGGCTCGCCAGGAGTGGCTTTGATAGGGATATCCCGATTTCCGATACGCCGAATTCCTTCCGAGTTATTGCTCGCTTGAAAACCGAAAAACAATCTCAAGCTGGGATAGCTATCGTCCGCAGAAGAGGTCCTCGAGGCCCGGACTCGCACCCGTAGATCGCCCGTTTCCGGAAGCCAGTCCCCCAGATCGAACTTGATTTCCTGCTGGGCGGGAACGATGACCACCTTACTCGATGCCGGTGGAACTTTAGGCAGCGTCGGGCTTGGAGCGTGAGCCTGTTTGGCTCCGTGATATCGGTAGCCCGCCCGGAAGCCTTCGCCGGTTTCCATATCGAGATAGTGGGATTGGCTCGTGTTTCGAGCCTCACGCTGGGTTTGCTTTTCCAGTTCGTTTTCGAACTCTTCCTGGGGAAGCTGCCCATTCTGAATCCTACGATTAATGGTATCAGCAATCTGATCCTTCCGCTTGGCCATGGACTCGTCCATAGTGATTCCATAGAAGACCATTTCTGGGCGTTCGCCGCGCACGGTCGCCTTCTCCAAGGCACTGCGGCCCAGCTCCCTGTACTTCTCGAATTGCTTTACCGACATTTGCAGCATCTCCGAGCTGTTTTCGAAGCCGTCTTCGGATGTGGTTTCCGGGGGCAGGTTCTTGGCGAAATCGTAGGGGAGCCCCAACAGATCTTGTAGCACGTAGTTGTATTCATAGCGCGTCATGCGCCGGAACGACGAGCGGCCGTGCTCGCTTCGTCGCAGTTGCGAAGCCACGTGAACTTCATTAGTTAGCCAATCGACGATGACCCCGCGTTCTTCATCCGCGATGGATACATCGGCGTCGTCTGGCGGCATTTCGCCATTGGTGACCACGTCCATAACATCGAGCCACCAGAGTTCGTCGCCCCCTTCGACTAAGTTCGGGTTGAGCGTATCGATCCGAAAATCCCCTTTTTGCTTATCGGGCCCGTGGCAGGGGTAGCAGGCCTTCTCCAGAAGTGGTTCTATCTCCTCATTAAACGCTTCCAAATTGGCTTGTGGCGCTTCGCTGGATACGGAGTTAATCCTCTGGTTCAAATAGCTGGAACGCTGCTTTCCCTGGAGTGTGGCTTCTTCGAAAGTCGACCCTACCGTTTGAGCCGCGGCTATGAAGCCGTTCAGAAATAGATTGAGTAAAAAGAGAGATCGTAGCATTTATGATAAGCCAGAATTTGAATTCGAAAATAGTTAGGATAGGTTGGATTGATTAGGCCCCTAGTTGGCATCCAGCAAACGTCGCATTATGCTTGTAAGGACAGCTTCGGATTCCGGACCAACATTAGTGGCTCGCTTGCTAGTTTCGTACCCGCCTTCTGAATAAGAAATTTCGGTACCGATGTAGGCAGTACCATAATCACCGTAAGCAGCCATTGCGACTTGCAGATCGGGACGCATGGCCTTGGCGGCCAATTGATATTCCACGAAAAGTTCGCCCGGCATGTGGAGGACTCGAGCGTCGCCGATACTTAGGCAGGCGATATCGATCTTGTGCCCGGAGTTCACCCGGCGGAGATAAGCGAGCTGAGTGATGGCTTCGTAGCCATCGGAAGATTTCGTATCGATCTTCGCTAGCAGGGCTTTCTCGTTCAAGTGCTTGGCGAGAGGGAGGGCAACTGGCTCGGATTTCCAATCCACCTTCGATGCGGTGAGGGAGAATTTCGTCGTGCCCTCCCATGCGGCAAGCATCCCATCAGCCAATCTTTGGGCTAGCAGGACGCGATTCTCCGTGTTGCCATCATTGTACTTGCCGGCCCCGATGTTTCCACCGGCTCCGTTAAAATGGACATGCAAGGCTTTCGGTTGCCCTTGGCCTCGAAGGAACCGGGCGATCCCTGGAAAGTCCGGGCTCGGAATGCCCGTTCTGTAGTAGCTTTGCGGATGCGTAGCAAAATAGCTGAGGACGGCGACGGGCGTTTCCTCATTCCAGAAAGAAATCAACGAAACCTCTGGGTCAACAACGCCAACAGGTTCGGCTCGGATAAGGGGATCTCTCGCTGTAGTGAAACGCATGACTCGCACCATGCCATCTGGGCCAAGTATACGACGGTTGGATACAACATTTTCCACGACCTCAGTCCCCCAGCCGTAGTGAGTGACCGTCTGGGCTTCGGCTAGGGCATCTTTAAGCGCTAACGCGGCTCGATGGATGACGTGCCTTTGAAAGAAGCTGTCGAACAGGTTGTAGTTCCGGATACCCATTTCCTGGACGATCGCTTCGGAACTAAAGTCGGACCTTGGGGCGTCGTGTTGGTGTAAAGCATGGACGGCTACTCGTTCACGCGTTGTTCCCGCCGCTTCAGCCAAAGCTTCGCGAAATACGTCATGAGAGGAGTTGGCCACCCCGATCCAGTCAATGGCGCAGAGAACGATAGGCTCCCCGGAACCAAGAATCGCCATACCGCGGCAACGTAGGCTGATCTCATCGTGCCGTTTCACTGGGTCATAGGCTAGCTCAGTACCTATTGGCGGAGTCGCGTCGATATCGAAGGTCGCTAGGCGAACTTGAGCGGGCGAAACTGATGCAGTCAGTCCAGCAATGGCGATGCAGGATATTAGTAGGTAAACGGGGCTATTCATATGCAGCCGCCATCTCAAGAGATTAATATCACCGGTTCAATCGTATTTAGGATCCAAGAGTGTGGATCACTCGATAGCTTAGGCTGATATGGCGGCCCTTTTAGATCGAGCGATCGGGTCAGAATGCTTCTCTTTCGTGAAGCAGGCGAGATCGAGGTCACCGATTCTCCCGCTGTTTCCGTTTCGCCTATGGGTGGGAAATTTCCAATGATCGACGGCGATAGAAACGTTGCTTATCGACGGGCTCGATGGGTAATCGTTATGAGCCCATCAATGGGCGACTCGCCTCACTCCAGTTTTCGAGATCCTCCGAAGTTTCTATTTGATCCTCGCGATTGGGAATTGGATCCCAGGCTATTTCCCATTGAGGATTTCCAGCGATCTCAGGCGCTGCGGTACCCTCATCGGGACCTGGTATAAGTCTTACTTCGAACACCCTGCCTGTAAAGCCGGTGTTACCGTTGTTCCCGGCGTCGGCGATGAGGCCACTAAAGATGGGGGAGATGACGGTTCGCATATTGATCCCAGCGAGATCGATTACTTTAGGATGTAGCTTTGGAGCCTCGTCTGAAATGAAAAATTCCGCGTTGGTGCCGAACCTAAGCTCCTTACCATCGAGCTGGATCTCCGGGAAGCGGGTTGGTATCCAACACTGTTGGAAGCGCCCGGCAGGGTCGCGTACCACGACGCTGCATTGATTCGTAAAGGGCACTTGGTCGTCCTGTGTGTAAGTACCGGCTTCAAGGTCTCGCTCTAACGCCGTTAGTCCGCCGAATAGGACCATATGAGCTTCGTCGGTGACTCGATTGAACAGACTCGCCTTTGAACAATGATAGACCTGAAAACTCTGCTTAAATGCGTTTTCGGCTTCTGGGTCCTCCATGGTGACCGTGCCTCCTATCCCGATGATCATGGGCGCTGTCCAGACTCCAACATCGGGGGCGAATACCCTAGACAAGGCGACTGCCCGTTCTCGGAAGTTTCCGTCGCCCGAACGTTCCAGAATCGTCAGAACATGCAAGTCCCGGCGGCGAAAAACGTCTTGAGGAACTGTTCCGATTCGCGAGGCTACCGGTGCCGAAAGCCCATCGATGAAATCCACTTGAAAGTGCCGTACCTATTTTGTGTATACACGATCAAAAATAGGCCGGTATCTCCTTTTGTAGTCTTGACCGAAGATCAATTGACACTCTTCGCCGATTCGTTCCAAACCTCCGCCAGTCACCTGGAAAAAGCTGCCTCGGATTTGCTAGATGTGATCCGCTGCTAGCGTAGTTTCTTCTCCAGACTCTTCCTTGACCCAACCTACCAGTCCCGGTAGGTCCAGCGCCGTCCTCGGATTCATCCACGACGTAGCCAGAGCGCCTTAAAGCTTTGGCTATAGAGGTTCTCAGCCTAGAGATATCTTCGACGATTAGGAGGGGCAGAGGGAATGCAATGCGAACATCATTGTCTCTGTAAACAATCGCACAAGCGCTTTCTAAAGAGGGTGTTGGATACTGCGAGATCTGGTTTTGGGATGTAATCGGATTCTGGAATTTCCAGATCGGCCGATCGCGGTCCGATATCGCCAATCCTACAGTAACGATTGACAGCCAATTTTGAACCTAAAACGACGCCCTCTCAATCCATTCGGCAGGGTATAAAACGGGCCTCGGATCCTAGCTTTACTCCTTCGTGAAACGGACGAGATCGATATCGCCTATCCCCCCGTTCTCTCCGTTCTTGTCCATCACCAGCTTCATGATTTGCCGCCCCTTCTTTACCTTCACGCCTTTTAGAGTGAGGGTCCGAAGTTTGCCCCATCCGCCCGTATCTGGAATCGTGATGGGGCCTGTCACATTCTTCTCGTTGAACTCGATGTGAAACGTGCCACCCGAGCGTTTAGAGGCCACGGGTATTTCCAAAGCGTAGTTTCCTGCTTTCGTTACGTCTACGGTGTAAACGAGCCATTCGGTGGCTCGGACCCAGCCAATACCGTGTCCGTTTGAAGCGTCGGATCGCTTCTCGATATCCACCTGGGTATTTTCGCGATAGGGCGCACCTCGGTTTTGTTCGTCCACATCAGAATAAGCGACGCCAGCGGGACCTTCATCGTAATGCTCGGTCTCCACCACGCCCGGTATGCTGTGGACTTTTCCTTGAAATGGCGTATGTTTTGGATCGGCTGCGGAAGCGTCATTTAGGGCGCAAAGGGGGGCGAATAGGTAGGCGAATGCGAGTCGTAGAGGCATGATCGAAGTTTTCGCTTCACCTCAAAAATGCAAGTCTGAAGAGTGGCTCGTCAGCCTTCGAGAGAGATAAGGACAAGTCCGTTTTTGGCGATACAGGGGATATGGGCGTTTGCTCACTAGTTCCGGTTATCCTCTCAAGGGCCCGACTCGTCCAAGGCGTAGCGAGAAATAGTGAGACTCTTCAAGTGTTCGGTCTCCAGTCTCTTCGATACGCTGCCAGATATTGCTCATCATGGCATCGGCTCTCGCTTGATGATCGGGATCTTTGATAAGATTGTTGGTCTCATCAGGATCGCTATCTAGGTTGTATAGTTCGTCGTAGTCGAATCCATTGAAAACGAATTTCCATGGGCCCTCCCATATTATACGCTGTGTTAGCCTGAACCGCGAACCGTGATTCTCGGAGTAGGCAATACCGGCATCCGTGTCGGCGTCTGTTAATTGGGGTATGAGCGATTTCGAGTCGGGTTTAGAGATAGGCTCAGCGCCACCGAGTTCGCAAATCGTTGGGCAAAGGTCTTGCAGGTTGACAGTGGCTTCGCAGGAGCCGGCGGTGATGCCAGGGCCTGAAATGATGAGAGGGATGCGATAGATCTCTTCGAAGGCCCCTATATTGTGGGCGTCGAAACCGCGTCCTCCCACGTAGCGTCCATGGTCTGAGGTGACGATGACGATCGTCCTGTCGGAACGATCCGTCTTCTCCAGTTGGTCCACGAGTCGCCCAAATTCAGTATCGAGTTCTGTGATACGGCTGTAATAACAGGCACGCGCGTTCCGCCAGTATTCGTCGGTCAGGTGTTTGCCAATACTTTGCTCGCGTCGATAGAGAGCCGGCTGTCCGGCGAAGTCGCAACGGAGGGTAGCGGGTAGCGGTAGCGCAGAAGGATCATATAGCTCGAATGTGGATCGACTGGCGATCAGCGTCTCATTAGGTTCGGAAAAGCTGGCGCAGGCGCAAATCGGACTGCCGGTATCTTTCAGAAATCCGATTAGCTGATCCACGATGCTGTGATGGTATCGGTCTTCAGGCGGCGTATCCGTTACGCCCCAGTGCAAAATACGTCGATAACCTGGGGGACCTTCCAAGTAGCCGCTCAATTCTGGATCTGTATTCGGAACGCCGGATTCTTTGCCCTTGCCGAGCTGATTGTGGTGCTTGGCTCCTTTGACCTCGGAAGTCTTCCAGCCAAATTGCTCTAGCTCGTTGCTGCGTTCGATATGCCACTTACCAAAGTATCCTGTATCGTAGCCCACTTCGCTTAAGCGCTGGGCGAAGTGAGGCTTGTCGGTCCGCAACACGCATTGATCGGGATCGCGTCCATGCTCGACTTCCAGCACACCGTGGTTGTGAGGGAGCAATCCTGTCATCAAACTCGCTCGAGAGGGCGAGCAAGTGGGGCTGGGTGCATAGGCTCGATTGAAAACGAGTCCTCGCTCCCGTAAGCGATCGAAATTTGGCGTCAGGCAGGGGCTACCCGGTTCGAGAGCGGAGGCCTGAGCGGCATCCATGATAAACAGGAAGATGTCGGGACGATCGGACATTAGAAACTCTTGTTAGCGAACTAGTTTAGTCGGCTATCCAGACTACAACGGATCCGATAATCGCGAAGACGCAAGCCCATCCCGCTAGCAAGCCGAGCAGGCTCCGACGCGATGGAACGGGGATCTCAAGGTTCGAGTTGGGGAAGAAGACGCGCCGCGGTCCAGGCTCTACGCCCTCGGGCAAGGTACAAGGTTCGGCGATTTCCTCATCGGGAGACACGGGCGTTCTCAGAAGCTGGTAGTAACGCTCGATCTTTTCATAGGAAACGGGTCGCGTCAGGAGACTGACAACCACACCCGCGGCAAAGCCGACGACGATGTAGGCGATCATTTGCCAAGGCAGCCAGAGCATCCAAATGCCGTCGGTTTCTCTAACAATGCCCCAGGTTTGGAAACCCGGGACCTTGGCCAAAGCGGCGTTGAACCATTGTTGGCTCGTAAGCCACCAGGTGAATACGGGACCGATCATAGCCGCCCAAGCTCCGGCAACGCTTGTGCGTCGCCAAAAGAGACCCAGCCAAAACGCCATAGCAGTCATTGTATTGATTTTCCACATATGCTCCAAGAGCCTGACAACGCTATCTGAAGCCATGGCGATGGCAACACCTCCGCCAACCGCGACGAGCCCAGCTATTCGAGCGATTCTCAGATAATGCTTGTCGCCTTTGCTCGGAAAGAGCGGCTTGTAAAGATTCTCGGTGATCAGCCCCGAGGAGGCGATCATGAAGGAATCGCAAGAACCCATCACAGTCGCCAGAAGGGCGGCCAGGAATAAGCCGATCAGCCCGGGCGCGATTTGCGGCAGAAACTCGACCGCCATGTATCCATAAACGTGATCTGGCTCAGCGATCGTCCCACCATAGTAGGCGACAGCAGCGAGTCCGGTAACCGACCAGGCCACCGTGCACACTCGCTTGATCATGGTGCCGCCCATAAAGCCGATGGCTCCCTCCATCTCTGTACGACCCGCCGAACACGTACCCATATTATGGGGTTGCACGACAACTCCCAGAAGATTGTTTAAAGCGATTATGGCGATAAAGAATACTCCGATGTCCCCGGGTGTAACCAGAGAAAGCATGTCGGCGTCCGGTCTAAGTTCCGAAAGAGATGTCCGCATGCCCTCGATTCCTCCTACTGCGTTGAGGACGAGTGGAAGCAGCATGAAGGAAAACAAGAGTGTAAGGACCCCTTGAACAAAGTCGGTCACGATGGCCGCCCCTAAGCCTCCAGCCATGCCATAGGCGACGAAGAGAATGGTGATGACAACGATCACCATATCCGATGGCAATTGACCGCCAGTGATCGCGTCGATGATTGCCGTCGACCCCGCTAGCATGAGCCCGATTGTGACCATGAATTTCCCCAGCCCCAGGACGGAATAAAGGGCGGCGACCCCTCGATCGTATCGAAGGGCGAATACATCCGCAGTCGTGAGGGCGCGGAAACGTCGCATCATCGGAGCGATCAGCCAAAAAAACGGCGTAGCGAAAAGCCACATCCACTGATACCAAATACCAGAAAGCCCGCTCACCGCGGATTTGGAAGCTACGCTGACGGCTTGATCAGAGTGAGTGCTGGTGCCGAAGCCATGCATGATCATCATGAGCTTGCCGAACCGGCGAGGCAGGATGAAATCGCTCATGTTCCGGACCTTTCGGGCGGTCCGAATTCCGATGTACGTCACTCCGCACAGATAGCCGATAAGAACGAACAGATCAACGATTGATAGGCCTAGCATAGAGATGGGGGTGTTCGGAGTATTGCAGCGTAGGAAGCTCGCTTGCGAGCGAATCAAGTAGGGTCTACCGCGGTGAAACAATCGCTCGCAAGCGAGCTTCCTACAACAAAATTATCGACGTAATTTTTGGGGTCAGCTAGCGCGGCTGACGAGAGATCCGCCTTCGCCACGGCTGCGCGCGAGACGCATAGTCAGCCCGACCATTTGATAATCGACCCAGCGTATCGGAAACTTTCTGAATGTCTCTAAATTATCATTGAACCAGAGCTGGTGCCCAACGCAGCTGTTGAGTAATGTCGATGATTACCTCCGTATCATTTGTTTGATCGGGGCCTTCTCGGCTGGTGCCGCGGGCGATTACTGATCTCAAGGCGTTGGTCAGTTCTAAAGCCCTCTCGGGCTCGCTCTCGATGAGATTCTTCGATTCGGCAATATCTGTGGAGAGGTAATAGAGCTCCTTCAATCTCGGTTTGCCTCGGGAATTGTTGCGATTGGTATCCTGATTCCGGAATACCATTTTCCATCCATCTTCGATGTAGGCGAACTCGCCTCCTACAGAGTGAGCTACTATGTGATCCCGGTGCGTTTGGGCACTCTCGCCTAAAAGGATCTTCCTAAAGCTGAAACTATCTTCGGCAACATTGGGAGGCAATGACTCACCCAGGATGTCGGCAATGGTGGCGAAAACATCGTTCAAGCTGAGGAGATTATCGCTGACTGAGCCCTCAGCGATCTTGCCTGGCCACCGGATGAGAAACGGAACTCGGTGGCCGCCTTCCCAGATGTCGGCTTTTCGACCTCGGTAGGACCCGCTGGGAATATGCCCGGCTTCGACCAGATCGTTCCAGCCTTGGGGTAGATGACCATTGTCCGAAGTGAAAATCACGATGGAATTGTCGGCAATTCCTGCTTCATCGAGGGCGGCGATGACCTGTCCTGCGGACCAATCGGTTTCTATCAGGAAATCGCCAACCGCTGATATGCCGCTCATCCCTTTGAAGGCTTCATTGGGTACGATAGGCGTATGCGGAGAGGTCATGGGAAAGTACAAAAAGAAGGGCTGGTCCCGTTTGGACTGCTCGTGAATATAGGCTACTGCCCGCTTGGTGATTTC
>Ga0208624_1000757_pt1 | contig 16114 bp, 15 predicted proteins | sample Knorr_S23_td_DCM_FD_185607 | JGI IMG/M metagenome (GOLD analysis project Ga0208624, IMG submission 185607) | Marine microbial communities from Southern Atlantic Ocean transect - Knorr_S23_td_DCM_ad_71m_LV_A (SPAdes) (version 2) | ecosystem: Environmental > Aquatic > Marine > Oceanic | place...
AAAGAAAAAGAAATAAAAAAAATTATCTTAACAAGACCTGCTGTTGAAGCTGGTGAAAATCTTGGATATCTTCCAGGAGATTTAAAAGAGAAATTAGATCCTTATATGCAACCATTATATGATGCATTAACTGATATGATTCCTCGAAATAAACTTGAAAAATTTCTAGAAGATCGTACTGTTGAAATTGCTCCTTTAGCTTTTATGAGAGGAAGGACTCTTGATAATGCTTTTGTTATTCTTGATGAAGCTCAAAATACCACACCTGCTCAGATGAAAATGTTCCTAACTAGAATGGGTATGAATGCTAAATTTATGGTGACAGGTGATCCAGGTCAAGTAGATTTACCTAAAAAGGTGAATTCTGGACTAAGAGAAGCTATTAAAATTTTATCTAATAAGAGGGGGATTAAAATTATTTATCTTGATGATAAAGATGTAATAAGACACCCAATTGTAAAAAAAGTTATTGATGCTTATAACAACGTTGAAAAAGATAACTAGTGAACAGTATCTACAAAACAGACTTTAGCTTTCCTGGTCAAACCTCTAAATATCAAGGTAAAGTAAGAGATGTATATACCATCAAAGATGATATTCTGGTAGTAATTGCTTCCGATAGGATATCTGCATTTGATATAGTTATGCCTAAGTCTGTACCTTATAAAGGACAAGTGCTTAATCAAATATCAGTTGAAATGTTAGACTCTACAAAAGACATAATTGATAATTGGTTAATTTCCTCACCTGACCCAAATGTTTCAATAGGTCATAAGTTAAAACCTATTAAAATTGAGATGGTGATAAGAGGCTATTTGAGTGGTCATGCTGACAGACTATATAAGTCAGGTGCACGAAGCATATGCGGTGTTAAGATGCCTGACGGTCTTGTTTCTAATCAAAAATTTGATGAACCAATAATTACACCAAGTACAAAAGCTGAGTTTGGTCATGATGAAGACATATCAAAATCTGATATATTAAAAAAAAATATTTTATCAATTGATCAGTATGAAGAAGTTGAAAAAATTACCCATAAATTATTTGAAAGAGGTACTAAAATTGCAGAAGAAAGAGGACTGATTCTAGTAGACACAAAATATGAATTTGGATATGATAATAAAAATAGATTATATCTAATTGATGAAATCCATACTCCAGATTCTTCTAGATATTTCTATATTGATGGCTATAAAGAAGCTGTTAATAAAGGAATACCACCTAGACAACTTTCGAAAGAGTTTTTTAGACAATGGTTAATTAATAATGATTTTCAAGGAAAAGAAAATCAAGAATTACCAGAAATTACTGATAAAATTATTGATGATGTTTCTAATAGATATATTGAGTTATTTAATTTAATAACTGGAAATACTTTTGAGCCAAGAAAATCAAATAATATATTAAAAGAAATAGAAGCTAAAATTATAGAGTTTCTGTCTATTTAAATTCAGAGGAAAGTATCCCAACAAAACTTTCAATCCCCCTTATATAATTAATTAACTTAATATTTTCATTTGGACTATGTTGATTGTTATCCTTGTTAACAGTAGGTACTCCAACTGCAGGAATACTTAAAACATTAACAAATGGAGAAATAGGTACAGAACCTCCACTAGTTCTTCTAAGAACAGGTTCTACTCCAAATGTATTTGTAAGTGCTTTAGATAACCACTTTCCGAGATCACTATCTATGTCTGTTCTAAATGCAGGGTATGATACTGTAGAGTTAAATTTTACTATTTTATCATATTTCATTCTTTCTGCCTTTGAAGGTTCATGGTCAAGCACTACATAGCCTAAATTTTTAATATGATTTTTAATTAATTCGTGAAGTCTATATCCATCGGACTCTATCACAAGTCTTACATCAATTTCAGCAATACACTCTGATGGAACAATTGTTCTCACCTCATCTTCTACCCAACCAGCCTTGATCCCCCTTACATTTAATGAAGGGAACTGAATAGACTCTTGATATGAATTTCCAACGGATTCAGGTTTTTTAAACTGCATTTTATCAAGCATGCTTTCCTCATCATCAGGGACATTATCTAAATATTTTTTTACTTGATCTGAAATTTCGATTCCATCATAGTAACCTTTTATTCTTACAACCCCGTTCTCATCCTTCATAGATGATAATATATTAGACATTCTAAATACAGGATTAGGAGCATAGTTGCCAAAATGTCCACTATGTTGTGGTACAATTGGTCCATATGTCTTTAATGTAATTGATGATATTCCTCTATTTCCAAAATTTAAAGTTGGAAGGTCCGATACATGTTGAGGGCCATCAAATATTAATAATGCATCACTTTTAAGAATGGAGCTGTGTTTCTTTACTGCTTCAGGGAGGCTTGGTGAACCTTTTTCCTCCTCAAAATCCATAACTAGCTTTAAATTTAATTTTTGATTAATATTATTAGAGTTCATAAATTTTAATGCTTGAATAAGCATCATTACTGGACCCTTAGCATCTGAAGAGGCCCTAGCAAATATTCTAATGTCCTTGTCCTCTATAGTTTTATAATCTATATCAGCTATTTTATTTGAATCATAATCAATAAAACTTTCATTATCTTTTATTTTATAAACAGGAATAAAGGGATTTTCTTGATTCCATTTTATTGGATCTACAGGCTGTCCATCAAGGTGCATATAAATAAGTACAGTTTTATAATCATCACTGATATGTTTGGATGCTAATAAAAGTGGGATAGTTTTTGTTTCAAGCCTGTTAATCTTAAAATCAAGTGATTTAAACTTATTCTCGGTCCAATCAATTAACTCATATATGTCTGATTCAAAGTTTGCATCATTCGGATAAGATAGAAACTCAATAAATTCATCAATATTACCTATTCCTTGTTTAAAAATTTCATTTTTGTATTCTCTTTGACTATAAATAGGAATAGAAACTAATAATGATAAAGTTAGAATTTTCAATGTTTTCATAATATATTATTTAAGTTTTTGAATATTGATTCAATGTCGTAGTTGTAATTTATTTTAATTGAATTTTTATATTTTTTTAACCATGTAATCTGTCTTTTGGCATAATTTCTGGTATTCTGTTTTATCTTTTCTACAGCTTCAGAATAGGAAATTTTATTATCAAAATAAGTAAAAAATTCTTTGTAACCAACTGTATTTAGCGTATTTAAATCTTTATTATCTTTTAAATTGTAAGCTTCTTCTTCAAGTCCAGCTTTTATCATTAAATCAACTCTATTGTTTATTCTGGAATATAATTTTTCTCTTTCACACTCAATTATAATAATGTGACTTTCATAACCTCTATTTTTTATTGAATTAGTTCTATAACTTGAAAATGTATTGCCTGTAAATTCAATAATTTCAAGTGCTCTTATTATTCTATTAGTATTTTTTAAATCGACTTTTTTATAATATTCTAGATCTACTGACTTAAGTTTATTTTGAAGGTATTCAATCCCATTTGAATCATGAAGTTTAATTATATCATCTCTAATTTTAGCTGGTATATTTGGAAAATCGTCTATTCCATAAATGATTGAGTCTGCGTACAATCCTGATCCACCTACCAAGATTATATTATCTTTTTTATAGAATAGCTCTGTTAAAACCTTTGTAGCTTCTTTTTCATATAGACCAACATTATAAACATCATGAATACTCTTGTTATGTATAAAATGATGATTTACATCCTTAAGTTGTTTTTTTGAAGGTGGTGAGGTTCCTATTTTTAGTTCTTTAAAAAACTGTCTTGAATCGCAGGAAATAATTTCAGTATTTAACTTTTTAGCAACAGCAATGCTTAACTCTGTTTTACCAACTCCAGTTGGCCCAGCAATATAAATTAAGTTTTTATTTGTCATCATCTAGGTGAGAACCACATTGATGACAAAATATAGCATTGTCTTTGTGTTTGTCGCATAAACATTCAGCACAAACTCTTGTATTTACATCTACTTTTTTTCTACTTTGAACCATTTCTGCTGAGATTATACCGGTTGGTACTGCAATGATTCCATAACCTAATATCATTAATACTGAGGCAAGAAACTTACCCATACCTGTTAATGGTACAATATCTCCATAACCAACCGTAGATATCGTACTTATACACCAGTAAATACTTTCTGGAATATTATTGAATCCAGCTTGAGGACCTTCAATAATGTACATAAGTGTTCCAAATAATATACACATAATCAAGACGAATAGAAGAAATATTATAATTTTTGCTCTGCTAACTAGAAGTGATCTATACAAGAAATTTGATTCCCCAATATATCTAGATATATGAAGAACTCTAAATATCCTAAGTATTCTCAAAGCTCTAATTGCCATCATTGTCTCAAGTTGAGCACCAATAAAAATTAATGATATATATTTTGGGATGGTTGCAAGTAAATCTATAATCCCATAAAAGCTAAATATATATTTACTTGGATGATGTATTGAAATAATTCTAAGAATATACTCAACAGTAAATAATATTGTTATCGTCCACTCTGCAATATTTAAAATGTTATAGTATTTTTCGTTAATCCATCCAACAGTCTCAAGCGCAACAAGTACTACACTTATAATTATTACTATAATAAGTAATATATCAAATGCCTTACCTGCAGGAGTATCTGCCTCATAAATTATATCATGTATTTTCTGACGAGTTTTATTCAATGCCTGAAAATTTATATATTTCGTCCAAAGTTAGTAGTTTTTTATATCTCTTTTCAGAAATTACTCTATATACATAGTTTTTTACTTTTTTACATTCGTCAACTTTGACCACTCTTGAATTTAATTTTTTCTCGGTGTTTATATTGTTAAAAAGGTCAAAATACCCGTAACCAATTACTTTACAATCTTTAAATAAAATGAATCCTTTTTCATCATCTTTTTTTCCAGAAAATGTAATTATGAAGTTTTTTTTATCACTAATGACCTGCGGTACATCAATTTTGTAGAATAATTTGGGATCTATATTATTATTAATTTTAGGCTTTAAGGATTTTATTTCTTGAATAGCCTTTAAGATTGCAATTTCAACATTTCCTGTTTTATGAGTTTTAATTGATTTAAAATTATTTTGAACATACTTTGGAATAAATTTTTTACTTGTAAATAGTTTCACAACCTTATTTTTAATATCCTTACTATAATCAACATAAATCAATTTCTTATTTTTGTTGTAGATGTAAAATACTCCGACAGTATTTTCTAAATTTTCAATTGCCTTTTTAAATATTGAGCTTATACTCTCGCCTGGAAATTCAACTATGCTTTTCTTTATAATTCCTTGTTTTATATCTTTCTCCATTAAAATTTTTAGTAGTTCAACTGTTGCAAGTGCATCTCCACTCGCTCTATGCCTGTCTTTTAAAGGTATTCCAAGACTTCGAGACAATCTTCCAAGTTTATATGACTCTTGTTCTGGAAGTAATTCTTGAGACAATATGACTGTGCACAGAGATTTCATCGAAAAGTCAAAGCCAAGCCGTTTAAATTCAAGCTGAAGAATTCTATAATCAAATTGAGCATTATGGGCAACAAGGATTGAATTAGATGTTATTTCAATAATTCTTTTAGCTACTTCATGAAACTTTGGAGCTGATTGAACCATTTTAGAAGTAATCCCAGTGAGTTTCTCAACATATGGATGTATATCTCTTTGTGGATTAACTAGGCTAATAAATTGATCAGTTATATTTACTCCATCAAATTTATATGCTGCTACCTCAATAATTGATTCCTCATTAAATTTTCCTCCTGTAGTTTCTAGATCAATAATTGTATACATTAATAATTTCTTTTACCAAAAATTTTACTTCCAACTCTTATCATTGTAGAGCCATTTTCTATTGCAATATTATAATCATCACTCATTCCTATTGATAGCACCCTAAATTTAGGATCAATTGAGGCTACATTATCATAAATTCTCTTAATCATTTTGAATTCCTCACCAATTACCTTAATATCACTAGTGAACGTTGCCATTCCCATTAACCCAATTATATTTATGTTTTTAAATGTTTCCATATTTTTATAAAAGTCAGTAAAATCTTCTATTTTAAGTCCAAATTTTGAATCTTCTTTCGAAATTTTAATTTGAATAAGACAATCAATTATTCTGTCCTCTTTTTTGGCTTGCCTATCAATCTCTTTTGCTAATGATATTCTGTCTAATGAGTGAATTAGTTTAATAAACCCAGCTATATATTTTACTTTGTTCTTTTGAAGATGACCAATCATGTGCCACTCTATATTATCTGGTAATTTACTTTGCTTATCCACAATTTCTTGGACTCTATTTTCTCCAAATTTTAGTTGTCCAGAGTTATATGCTTGCTTTATTTCTTGTATAGTCCTGGTTTTAGAAACAGCTATTAAATCTGCCTTATTCAATATCTCATTTTTAATATTCAAAATTTGCTGTTCTATACTCATAATTGGCGCATTATCTCCTCAGCAACTTCAAGAGCTTTGATACCGTCATTTAAGCTTACTTTTGAATCACTTTTAAATTTAATAGATTCATAAAAGTCATTAAGTTCAGCTTCTATAGAATTAATACTCTGAACTTTAGGGTTTTCAAAGAAAATAACTTTTTCTTCACCTAAATTATTTTTAACAATTAGCGAGCTTTCTGCTTCACCCTTATGTTTATCTCTAATTTTAACCACTTGAAATTCTTTCTCTAAAAAATTTATTGATATATATGCATCTTCTTGAAAAATTCTAGTTTTTCTCATTTTTTTTAAAGAAATTCTACTTGATGTTAAATTTGCAATACAACCATCTTCGAATTCGATTCTAGCATTTGCAATATCAGGAGTTGAGCTTATTATAGAGACACCTGATGCATCTATTTTTTTGACGTTTGACTTATTAATACTTAATATTATATCTATATCGTGAATCATTAGATCCATAATGACAGAAACATCAGTTCCTCTCGGATTAAAGTCAGAAAGTCTATGAGATTCAATAAATTTTGGATTATTGATAAACTCCCTACATGAAATAAATGCCTCGTTATACCTTTCAACAAAACCAACTTGACCAATTATACCTTTTTCTTTAGCCATAGTTTCGATTATCCTGGCTTCATTAGAATCTTTTGTTAGTGGCTTTTCAACAAAAATATGTTTTCCTTTATTTATGCATTCTTTTGCAATTTCAAAATGTGTAGTTGTAGGTGAGACAATTACAGCTGCATCAATCTTTTCGATTAATAAATGAAGTTCTTTAAAGAAAGAATATCCTTTTTCTTGTGATAGTTTCTCAGAATTGAATACATCCGTATCATGAAACCCTATAAGTTCAAAATCTGAGTTATTTAATATGTTTAAATGGATCTTTCCAAGATGTCCGGCACCTATTACACCAACCTTAATCATATGCTAAAAATACAATCTTCTTTTGGAATTTTCGACTATTAATTTAATATTAGTCAAAGTGGAAGATAACTTTAAATTTCAAGGTAGAAGAAGACTGTTAGCCTGGGAGCTAAAAAAGAAGGGAATTGTTAATAAACAAATAATTAAGTCAATTGAGAGTATTCCTCGACATTTATTTATTGATCCTGGTTTATCTGAGCAAGCATATATTGACAAGGCTTTACCAATTGAATCTAATCAAACTATCTCGCAGCCCTATACAGTTGCTTTCCAAACTCAATTATTAAATCCTGTCAGTGGTGAAAAAATTTTAGAAATTGGAACAGGATCAGGATACCAAACCTCAATTTTATGTTTTCTTAAAACAGATGTTTATACCATCGAAAGAAATCACAATTTATTTAGATCAACTACTAAACTATTTAATAGGCTTAATATAAAACCAGTTAGATTTAAATATGGAGATGGATATAAAGGATTGATAGATGATTCACCATTCGATGGTATTTTAATTACAGCAGGCTCCCCAAATGTTCCAGAGGAACTACTAAAACAACTTAAAGTAGGAGGGAGGATGGTAGTCCCAATTGGAAAAAAAATTCAGGTTATGACAAAAATTACCAGAATTAGTATTAATGATTTTAAAAAAGAGACTTTTGGTAATTTTAAGTTTGTTCCAATGCTGAAAAAAAAAGATTAGTTGTTAAAATTTTTCTTAATTCTCTTTAAACTAATTTTACTTTCTCTGTCTTTTATTACATTTCTTTTGTCAAACTCTCTTTTTCCTTTTGCAACTGAAACATTAAGTTTTGCAATTCCTTTTTTACTTATAAACAGTGATAATGCTACAACAGTAATTCCTGCATCCTTGACTTGTTTTTGAATTTTTTTTAATTCTTGTTTATTTAATAATAATTTTCTTCTTCTCTTAGGATTATAATTGCTCTCATTTGAATTTTTATATTCATCAACATGCATATTTACAACAAAAAGTTCATCACCATTAAACTCACAATATGAGTTATTTAAAGAAGCTTTAGCATTTCTAATTGATTTAATCTCATTACCAGTTAAAACAATACCACAAGTATATTTATCTAATAATGAATAATCATATTTAGCTTTCTTGTTATTTATGTTTACCGAATTATTCACTATGTAAAATTACAAATAAGAATTGTTTATAACTAGTTGATTTATATAATAGAAAACAAATAAAGTCGAGTTCCTATTTTATTAATTTAGCATTTTATAAAAAACATGAACAATCAAGATCAAATCTTTAGTCTTATTAAAGAAGAAAAAAAAAGACAGCTAGGTGGACTAGAACTTATAGCTTCTGAAAATTTTACCAGTGATAATGTAATGAAAGCAACAGGATCTATTCTTACTAATAAATATGCTGAAGGTTATCCTGGAAAACGATATTATGGTGGGTGCGAAGTTGTAGATAAAATTGAGAATATTGCCATAGATCGTCTAAAGACACTCTTTAACGTTGAATATGCAAATGTGCAGCCTCATTCAGGTTCACAGGCGAATACAGCAGTATTTGACGCTTTTTTGAGACCAGGAGATAAAATTCTAGGTCTTGATTTAGCTCATGGTGGTCATTTAACTCATGGATCAAATGTTAATTTTTCAGGTAAAATTTACAATTCAAGTTTTTATGGAGTTAATGAAGAAGGAATTTTTGATTATGAAGAAATTCTTGAGAGAGCTAGACAAACAAAGCCGAATCTGATAATAGTTGGAGCATCAGCCTACTCAAGAGACATTAACTTCTCAAAGTTTAGAGAAATAGCAGATGAAGTTGGAGCATTTCTTCATGCAGATATTGCACATCCATCGGGACTAATTGCTAAAGGTTTTCTTAGTGATCCTGTTCCACATTGTCATGTAATAACCTCTACAACTCATAAGACTCTTAGAGGTCCTCGAGGTGGTATAATAATGATGGGTAAAGATTTTGATAATCCATTTGGTTTAAAATTAAAAAATGGAAATTTAAAAAAAATGTCTTCGGTCTTAGATTCTGCCATATTTCCGGGAAATCAAGGAGGCCCTCTAGAACATGTTATAGCAGCTAAAGCCATTGCTTTTGGGGAAGCTCTTGACCCTCAATTTGAAACATATATCAATCAAGTGATCAATAATGCATCAAGATTATCAGAGAACTTGATAAATCTAGGTTATAACATAGTATCAGGGGGAACAGATAACCATCTTCTTCTAATTGATTTAAGAAATAAAAATATATCTGGTAAAGATGCTGAGAGAGTCCTGGGTCTATCAAATATCACAGTAAATAAAAATATGGTTCCCTTTGACGATAAGTCTCCTTTTGTAACAAGTGGAATTAGAATAGGCACACCTGCAATTACAACAAGAGGTCTTATTGAAATAGACATGGATTTTGTTGCAGAATCTATAGATGCATCTATACTTAATAATGAAAATGATCAAATATTATCAGATATAAGTAATAAGGTTGAATCTTACATGATCGATAGGCCTTTATTCTCGACTATTTAGAAACTATTTTAACTTCAAAAAGTTTATCCCAATTTTTTCCAGTAACGAACATTTTTCCATCAAAATATGCTATACCATTCATAACATCTAGATCAACTTTTTGTGTAACTCTATCTCGAATTCCAGAAAAATCAATTACCCTCTCAACAACACCATTTAAAGGATTAATTACTATTACAACATCACGATTAAATTGATATGTGTTAGCATATATTTTTCCATCTATGTACTCTAATTCATTAATATTTTTAATTCTTGACTTATTAGTTAAGACTTCAATAAATCTTATTTCCTGAAGAGTCTCTGGATCCAAAACCCAAATTTTATTTGTTCCATCTGATTTATAGATAAAACTTCCATCATTGCATAAACCCCATCCCTCTTTACTTTTGCCGTAATCAAAGGTTCCAATTTTATTAAAATCTAGATCATAAATAATTCCAATATTATTTTTCCAAGTAAGCTGATAAATTTTGTCATTAATAACTGTAAGACCCTCTCCAAAGTACTCGTAATCAAGATTAACTATATTAAGTATTTCCCCACTTTTGTAATCAGATTTTCTTAAAGTTGATTTTCCATTTAATCCTGTACTTTCATACAACTGGTTTTTATAAAATTCAAGCCCTTGAGTATATGCATTTTTATCATGTGTGTATTCGGAAATTACATTATATGTCATTATCTCAGGCTCAATATTTGAATAAATATCAAATTTTTTATTGATTGAAATTGTTTCGTTATTTGAGAATATTTTAACAGAAACATTATTTTCTCCGACTTTGTAATCAACTAGTTTTACCTCGTTTGATACTAATTCACCATTTAAGTAATATTCAATAGAGTCGATAATCTTGTTATTAGGTGAAATGACATTAATAAAGATTTCATCATCAAGTAAAATTTTATCACCCGAAGATTTAATTTGTATTTTAAAACCACTGCTCAGATCTGAACTGCAGTTTAATATTATTAAAAAGAAGAAAAAAATAATACTATGTTTCATGAATTAAATTTATTACTAATATATTTAATAAATAATGAGTAAAGTAATTTTAATTACAGGTACATCCTCAGGTTTTGGAAAATCAATTGCTGAGAAGCTACATTCTCAAGGTTATACTGTAATTGGCACTTCAAGAAATACGGATAAAATAAATTCTGTTTTCAAGACTATGAAGCTTGACATAAATAATTATGAAATGTCAAAGAATTTAATTGATAATATTATTAATTCATATGGTAAAATTGACATACTAATAAATAATGCTGGGATTAATATTACTGGACCTATTGAAACTGCTAACATGTCAGATATTAAAAAAGTTTTTGATACAAATTTTTTTAGTCATGTAAATATGATCCAAAAAGTTCTCCCTAATATGAGATCAAATAAAAAAGGATTAATAATTAATATTACATCAATAGCTGGTTATTTGGGTTTACCTTACTGGGGAACATATTGTGCTTCTAAGTCATCTTTTAACCTTATTGCCGAAAGTTTAAATATTGAACTTAAAAAGTATAATATTAATGTAGTTAATATTGCACCTGGAGATTACAAGACCGAAATATCTTCTAACAGAGTTGATAAGCTTGAGGGTGCTTCTCCTTATTTAAGTGAATACAAAAATGTTATAAATAGCGTTAACAGTAAGATGAAACATGGAAGAGATCCAAACGAAGTTGCTGAATTGGTATCAAAAATTATTAATGAAAAGAATCCTAAAATTAATTACCTTGTGGGTGGATTACTTGAAAAAAAAATCACTTTGAAAAATTTATTTCCTGATAAAATTTTTCAAAAAATAATAATGAAACTTTACAACTAAATACTATGAAATTTTTTATTGACACGGCCAATTTAGATCAAATAAAAGAAGCTCAAGATATGGGAATTCTTGATGGTGTAACCACAAACCCATCTTTAATGGCTAAAGAAGGTATAACAGGTGAAAAAAATATTATTGATCACTATATGAAAATATGTGACATAGTCGATGGTGATGTATCTGCTGAGGTAATTTCAGTTAATTATGATGGAATCATAAAAGAAGGAGAAATTTTGGCATCACTTCACAAACAAATTGTTATAAAAGTTCCAATGATAGAGGAGGGTGTAAAAGCCATTAGATATTTTAGTGATAAAGGATTAAAGACTAATTGTACATTAATATTCTCATCTGGTCAAGCATTGTTAGCTGCAAAAGCTGGTGCTACTTATGTTTCACCTTTTATTGGTAGACTTGATGATATTTCCACTGATGGTTTAGATTTAATATCTGACATAAGAGACATTTATGATAATTATGCATATGAAACAGAAATTTTGGCGGCATCTATAAGACATACTATGCATATTATCGATTGTGCTAAAATTGGAGCAGATGTTATAACTAGTCCTTTATCCGCCATTAAAGGTTTGTTAAAACATCCATTAACCGACATTGGCTTAGCTAAATTTTTAAGTGACCACAAAAAAGGGAACTAATTTTCTTTTAAAATATTTTCAATTTCATTAGTAAAAAGATTACTAAATCCATCTATAATATTAACTTTTTGGTCAGTTATAATTGTCTTATTCAAAAATGTTAACACCCATTCTTTGCTTGAGCTTTCAAAGTCCTTAAATGAAAATTGATTTGATAAGTCAAGATTTAATATATTTTGAGCTTGACTTACCATATCAGTATATGGCTGAATACATATACCTACAAATCTGTAATCTGGAAATTGTTGTTTTAATTCTTCCACTCTTCTTATTGTCCTTCTGTAATGATTCATTTGAGTCTGAGACCAAAAATAAATTAAGGATTTTGAACCTTTTAATTGATCTAAACTGGATTTAGTAGATCCTTTAAAATCTAAAATTTCAATATCTGGAAGAGAATTTCCTTTTTTCATTTTTTCTATATCCCTGTAGAGTTTTGTTATTTCATCTAGATATTGTTCTGATGAGTTTACATAAGTATAATAATCAATAAACTCATCATGATAATCATTATTTTTAAAATTTAGTATTTCCTCAATAGCTGTAGCTCTAGCTAGATTATTTTTTAAAAGTTGATCGGTGATTTTAGAATCAATTATTAAAAGTTTTTTAATATTAAAATCTGTATTATTTTTTTCATAGAAATATACTTTTCCACTATCTAATGTTTTTTCATTAAAATAGTTCATTAGGTAAGTGATGTAAGGCTCAAAAAGTGATAAATTAGAATCATTTAAGTCTATTTTTTCTCTATAACTAAAAAATTCTTCTCTTTCTGAATTGCTCCAATTTCTTGCTCTTAACAAGGCATATCTTTCAAGCTTGTTAAAATAGTTATACTTTATACTAGCTTTTGTAATGTTTCTTGAAAGTCTTTTTTGATTTGTACTTCTATTAAAAAGTTCCCATATATTATTTTTTTCGTCTATTAAGGAGTCAATAGCTCTTCTGAATATTTTACTTTCTTGGGAATATATTTCAGATATATACCCTGTCTCTGAATCATCCAATATAGACATATCAACTAAAAAGTTATTTTTGGATGATCCTTTTCCACTAAATGTTAATGATTCTCTGAAATCCTCAACATTCACTCTGATCCATAGACTATCCCCGTTTTCAACTATAATATTTTGATTTTCTGGAACATGCTCAATTCTATAAATTCCTGGTTTAATATCTTCAATTTTTTTAAAAAATTTATTTTGAGAGTCTAATTGAATTGAATCAATTTTTATATTATTATAATAGAAGTTTACATAATTTGAAGATGGGTTTATAATTTCTCCACCAAGAAAAAAACTATCATTTTGATTATCCTCACTACAAGAGATTAGGAAAATTGAAATAATAACAGGTATAATTAGTTTTAGAAATTTCAACTTACTATTTTTGCGCATATTTATGTTATCAGTATCTAATTTATCGCTTCAATTTGGAAAAAGAATACTATTTGATGAAGTAAATATAACTTTTTCTCCTGGAAATTGTTATGGTATTATTGGGGCCAATGGTGCAGGGAAGTCTACTTTTTTAAAAATTTTATCAAAAGATCTTGAGCCTAATACTGGTTCAGTTTTTCTAGAGCCAGGTAAGAGATTATCTGTGCTCGAGCAAAATCATAATAGATATGATAAAAATACTGTTCTTGAGACAGTAATACTTGGAAATCAAAAACTTTTTGAACTGAAAAGCGAAATAGACTCTATTTATGCTAAGGAAGATTTCTCTGATAAAGATGCAGATAGAGTAGGAGAGCTTCAGGCGTCTTTTGAAGAAATGAATGGATGGAATGCAGATGCAGACGCTGCTTTTTTACTTTCAAGCCTAGGAATTTCAGAGGAAATTCACCATAACTCAATGAATGATATTGACCAAAAGGTAAAAGTGAAAGTTTTATTGGCACAATGTCTATTTGGTAATCCTGATGTTTTAATTATGGATGAGCCAACAAATGATTTAGACTATAGTACTGTTGAGTGGCTTACAAATTTTATAAATGAATTTGAAAATACTGTAATTGTTGTTTCTCACGACAGGTTTTTTCTAGACGCTGTATGTACTCATACTTCTGATATTGATTTTAGTAAAATCAATCATTTTTCGGGTAATTATACTTTCTGGCAGCAATCAAGTGAACTAGCTTCTAAGCAAAAATTACAGCAAAATAAAAAGGCCGAGGAAAAGAAGAAAGAATTACAAGAATTTATATCTAGATTTTCTGCCAATGTTGCTAAATCTAAACAAGCAACAGCAAGAAAAAAGATGATTGAGAAACTTAATATCGAAGAGATAAAACCATCTAGTAGAAGATACCCTGCAATAATCTTTGAGCAAGAAAGAGAAGCGGGTGATCAAATTCTTGAACTTAAGTCTATTTCATATGAAAAGGATGGGGATGTTTTTTTTGGTAATATAAGCTTTAATCTAAATAAAGGTGAAAAGGTTCTTATATTATCTAAAAATTCAAGATCAATTAATTTATTTTATGATTGTATTTCTGGAAACTTAGAACATACATCAGGGTCATATAATTGGGGAGTTACAACTACTTCAGGATATTTACCAATGGACAATAATTCATTTTTTGAGAAAAATATTTCTCTTGTTGATTGGCTTAGACAATGGTCAAATAGTGAAGAAGAAAGAGAGGAATTATTCATAAGGAGTTTTCTTGGAAGAATGCTTTTTAGTGGAGACGAAGCTTTAAAATCATGTAATGTACTTTCGGGAGGTGAAAAGGTTAGATGTATGCTGTCCAAAATTATGATGGGAAAACCTAATGTACTTTTAATAGATGAACCCACAAACCATCTTGATCTAGAATCAATAACCGCTTTTAATAATTCGCTGGTTAATTTTAAAGGTACCGTTCTTCTAAGTACTAATGATAGAGCTTTTGCTGAGTCTGTAGCAAACCGTATCATTGAGATAACACCAAATGGTGTTATAGATAGTTACCTTCCTTTTAGTGAATATATCGTTGATGAAAAAGTAATTTCTCAAAGAGAAAAACTTTATAATTAGTTTATTTATCTCTAATAATTGCTCCAAGTTTTGATTTAAAAGAATCTGTAAACTTTGTCATAACTTTATCAATTATCTTATCCGTTAGAGTTTTTTTCGAATCATTAAAGGTAAAACTAACAGCAAAAGATTTTTTCTTATCTCCTATATTTTTTCCTTTATATTCATCAAAAAGATTAACATCTTTAAGAATTTTACTTTCTAAATTGTATGCAATTGTCTTTATGTCTTCAAATTTTACATGATCATCTAAAATCATAGATATATCTCTTCTAGATGATGGAAATTTTGATAATTCTTCAAACTTATTGTTGAAGCTTTTAGGTCTTATTTTATCTAAATCTAAATTCAAAATATGAACTTTATCATTAATAGAGAAGGCTTCAGTATATTCTTTATCAAGCTCACCAATAAAACCAATATTTCTTTTATTTGATATTAAATTTAATTTGAATTCAAAGATATTATCTTGATCAATTTCGTATTTATAATTTGAGATATTTAGATTTTCTAATAGGTTGTCAGAAATCCCTTTTAGATAATAAAAGTTATTTTCTGTGTAATCTGTTATCCAATTTTCATTAAATACATTTCCTATAATTGCAACATTTAGTCTTTTATTCTCAAATTGATCATCTTTAATAACATGATAGTTGTTTCCAAT
>Ga0208624_1000761_pt1 | contig 16096 bp, 23 predicted proteins | sample Knorr_S23_td_DCM_FD_185607 | JGI IMG/M metagenome (GOLD analysis project Ga0208624, IMG submission 185607) | Marine microbial communities from Southern Atlantic Ocean transect - Knorr_S23_td_DCM_ad_71m_LV_A (SPAdes) (version 2) | ecosystem: Environmental > Aquatic > Marine > Oceanic | place...
AATATTAAAGGACTAAACAAAAACCCTGAAATTATCAAAGCAGCATTAGAGCAATCAGAAGAGGTTTTGGAGTATCTTCCACCTAAAATAAAAAAACTATACACCAAAAGTTAAGGATAATATCATTATAATCAATAATCATCTTTATGCATTACTGTTACATTTACTGGTTTAACATTTAGTTTATTATATCTTCCATATCTTCCCAAATGAATTCGTTTTAGATTTTTTGGTAATTTATTAATTGGATGTTCTAAATGCGAACTTCTTTCTATGTATAGAGTTTCAATACTATCTGGTAAATCATCAATAGGATGGTTATAAAATGTGCCTAACTTTAAATGTTTAATATTAGGAAGACCCTCTAATTTATGGTTAAACTTACAATAACCGTCTGAGAAATAATCCCAAGCACTAAAACGCAAAGTTTCTAGACTTTTAGGCCATTTATTAACTTTTTGATTAAATTCAGCTCCTAATTCAAGAAATCTAATATTATCTGGTAAAGAATCAATATTTTGATTAAAGCATTGGTCAAACATTACATAAGAATATTTTGATAGAGTATTAATTAAAGTTGAATCTAATTTACTATTAAAAGTACGCTTGAAACTGATAACTTCTGGATTATCGTCTCCAGTATAATATACATTATTTTTTTTTATTGTGTATACCTTATAATCAGGTCCATCACCTGAAAACCAATCAGATAAATCTTGCCAATCATTACTCTCCTTTTCATCAAGATTGGTTGTACTACTATTAACAGACATAGTTTTAATACGTATTAAAAATAATAAAATAATAAAATAAAAAATCAAATTTTTTTTCATGAATTTATATCTAATTTATAAGAGAATAATCATATACATATAATTTTTGCTGGTCTTTAACAATATCAACTATAAATATTTTATCATCTGTGATACATACTTCTATTTTGTTTGATAATTTGGTATCTAAAATAATTTTATAATCTATATATTCCATTAAAGGATACTTATCTATATTGATAATATAAATAGTATCATTATTAAATAAAAAATAAAAATTTTTGTAAATTATAGAATAAATATAGTGATTATTTGTATTTATATAACCCTCCACACCATAAGGTGTTTTTAACGCCAATATATTATTATTAGTTGCCAAAAATGTATTTTTATCAATGTTGTATTTAAGCGAAGAATTATTTAAATATATATATTTACCATAAAGATGAAAGGAACCATCGATAAATCGCGGATGTATTTTATAGTTATATGTTTCAGGAACTTGTTTTTTAGAAACATCTAATACAATAAATACAGTATAACCCACTTCGTGGTCAAACTGTATATTTACAATTAATTGGTCTTTTTTAACAGCAGACCATACAGCTCTTGCGGGAGGGTATAAAGATAGATTATTACGGTCTTTCAATAAAATTTTTTTTGTTAGGTTGAGAGTTTTAATATTAATAACGGCGATTTGAAGCTCATTGCCTAAAGACATTTCAGGTAAATAGATACAATTATTTTTGGTATGAATACAAAAGTTTTTGTATATATTTCCTCCATTAAATACATATTGATATTCTGATATATCTACTTGAAGAGAGTTTAGATCAATTTTATATATATATTTACAAATAAATATAATATAATTTCTATGTCTATAGATGCTTCTTTTAGGATTACTTCTATTAATATTTGAATCAAAGCCTATTGATAGGGATATTTCTGTTTTATCTATGATATTTAATTCTTGATCTGTTTTATAAACAATAATTGAATTATCTTTGGAGTTTGAGAATAGAATTATAAGATTATTATCAAAAATGGTTATAAATTCAACAGGATATTCAATTAGGTTTTTTTGGAAAACCTTATTTGAGTGTACGGTATTATCTATACTGGATTGATTATAAGTTTTTTGTTCTAATTCAGGTCTGTCTTTTGGTAAATATAAAAAATCGAGTTGACCTTTAGTAATATGATTCATTTGTTTTATAATATTTTGTTTGGCTTTAATATCTTTGTAAAATTAATGTGATAATTTAAATTTGATTTTTTTATATTAACCTCAAAATATATAAATGATTACCGATTATGAACCAAGTATATACATATCTGATTATAATGAAGAAAATACTATAACATGGGAGTATAGATGTTCATCAAAAAAAGATGTCTTTAACGCAATAGAATACCATAAAAAATATTATTCTGAAAAACATTATCAACCTATTAAAGTAAAATTAATTCAATTTTGTGATTGGGTAGATGGAAAAAAAGGAATATGGCTTGTACGTATAAGTAATAATGACTCTCTTTTTTAAAATCATCTAATCATATATCTACTATATTCCATAATTGAATTATAAAATACATTAGCATTCATTCTCCATTTAGTGTAAAGACTAAACATGTTAAAAAGATAAGGATGATATTTTTAATCTTAATTATTTTTTTATTCAAATTTTTAAGTTAATGCTTTTATATCTTGGGATAAATAATAAAGTTAATATTTTATAATAAAATCTAATATTATTTTAATATGAAATATCTAGGAGGTAAATATTTTATTGGTAAACAGATTTCGGAAGTGATGAAAAATATGGTTTCACCCGAAGAGGTTTCTGGATATCTAGAACCATTTTGCGGTGCTCTTGGAGTTTTAACTTATATGAATGAAACTTTCGATTGTAAAGCCTCGGATTACCATCCAGATTTAATAGAAATGTGGAAAAGGGTACAAGATAACAGTTTTGTTCCACCTACACAAATTACAGAGCAACAATATAACAGTATAAAAAATATAGAAAGTCCATCAGCTCTTAAAGCATTTGTAGGATTTGGTTGTAGTTTTGGTGGAAGATATTTCGCTGGATATGCCGAAAAATATAAAAATACAAAAAAAGAAGACTATCTAAAAGAAGCTACAAACTCTATTAATAGAAAACGACCTAAAATAAAAGGAGTTAAATTTAGCTGTGATTCATATAAAGACTTGAAACCTAAAAATATGCTTATATATTGTGATCCACCATATCAAGAAACTACATTTCCAGTGAAGTATAGAAGAGACACTAAATATTACGATGAATTTGATAACAAAGAATTCTGGAATATAGTGCGAAAATGGAGTAAAAATAATATAGTATTTATATCTGAAACAAGTGCTCCAGAAGATTTTATTCCTGTTTGGGAAAAATCAAGTCACCGGTCTGTATCACAATCTGCCAAAACAAGATACAAAAGGGATAGTGATACCTATAAAACTGAAAAGCTATTTATTCACAAAACACTTTTACAATAAATTTGATAAAATAAAAAATCATTTTATTTTATTAATATGGATAACTTTCTCAAACAAAAAATTAAGTGTAAGGGTTGTGGTTGTGGACCTGCTAACTTTACTGTTATTTATATGCCAAGAAGACATGAATATATATCCAAATATGATGGATTTTGTAGCATGGGGTGTCATTTAACACTCTATAATAGAGAGAATCGTTTTTCAAGAAATAATACACCACGTAATTCTCCAAGAAATTAATCATAGATTTGATTACTATATTACTAAATATAGTAAATAAATTTGATTAAAAAAAATAATCAGTTAGTTATTAAATGGCACCGAAATTTAAACCTAATTTTTCGTTTACCTTACCAAAAAATGGAAATTACGATAGTGCTTTAAGAGTTGCTAATGAATATGGTTTTATATGTAGAATATATGATGATTTAGGAGAAAAAAAAGTAGGTCTTTGGGAAAAATGTAGATTTTTAGACGATGAAGATTAGATATACTTTAGAGTATGATTAATAAAATTTACCTAATGTAGCATAGTAAACATTTTGTTCTTCATCTTCTAGTCTACCTCTTCCTTTAAAAGCGATAGAAGTAGATTTGTACATAATATTGGTTAAAACAATCTCTATGTATTTGCTTTTACCAACGCATAAAGACACTATGACTCTTTTTCCTTTACCATAATCTAATACTCTTGATGAGGCAATTAATCCTCCGAAATAATAGATTTTATCTTTTTTATAAAAATATGTATTTGGGATTGTAGGATATTCTCTCATATCCCAGTATCCGTATTTTCGTATCTGTTCAAATATTGATAATGATTTAAATTGTTTTTTTCTTGCTTCAGCGTAAATAGATACATCATTATTATCTCCTAAACAAGTATCTATATCAACTCCTGCGCAAAATGCTTCATACTTGTGAACCCACTTTCTATAACTACTATGTGTATGTTTTAGTGTAGCATACCAAAATTTTGTTATATTATGTGCTTTTTGATATGCGATTTTATATACAAGCTGTGCATACGAATATGAATGAGATTTACAAAAACTATATTTTCTAAGATTTGATAATGAATCTTCCATTTTTTTTTTATCTTTGAATGGTATAGCATTGGTTAAATTTTTGTATAATAGTTTTGTTTTTTCATCCCATTTGTCCTTACTAATACATCTTCTCATGCGGTCAGCCACACTATTAGATACTCCTAAAACATTTTTTATTATATCAATTGCGTCATCATCATATATAAATTTGGTAGTATAATCAATATCATTATCTGCCATTCTTGCGTCCTTGGCAGCGGGTCTTATAATAGCAAGACATTTAGCTATATCATCTATGGATTTTGGTTTTATTTTAAGTAGTGCTTTACGCATTAATGGTGATTCAGCTAATGTAATTCCTATATTATCACCGTTTTGTAATAGATTATATGTATCCTCATCGTATGGACAATCACTAAAATCTAGATTATTTCCTGATATCTCTATCAATTGACTAATACCCCTACTTGAAAGAATATCTATTTTAAATCTTCCACTTTTTGAAACATCTCTTTTATCATACACAATCTGACTTAAAGTCTTATTACATCCTTTTAAAACCAAATCCTTCGGAATTCCATCATGAAAAAAAACTATGCCACCACAATGTAATGAATAATGTCTAAATTTATCTAACAATTCATTTTTATGTTTTTCTAGTTTTTCTCTTGTGATTTCATCTAGACATTTAACATAATTATTCATATCTTCTTTTTTTATTTTAGTTTTTACACCTATTATTCTTAATGCTTCTCTTAATGCTGATTTTTCATGCCAATGAACATGATTGCTTATCCTTGCTACTTGATTAGGCCAATTTAATTCTAATTTTAAAAATACCTCATCTCTTAGATTGTATGGAAAATCAAAATCTATATCTGGTAGTGTATCTCTATAGCAATTTAAGAAACGCTCAAATTTGATACCATTTTTGACTGGATCTACATTGCTTATTCCTAAAAGATAGCATACAAGTGATGAACCACAAGAACCTCTTGTAACATGGGGTATGTATTCTATTAATTCGAGTATTTCTATTGCTCTTATTAAATATTTTATAAGTCCCTTATTTTCTATTATATTTATTTCATGTTCTAATCGATTTACATATAGGTCACCTTCTGGACATTTTTTAATAAATTTGCTTTTAAGATAATGGATATCATAGTTTATGGTGTCTTTTTTGTTATCAGTTTTTATGGGTTTTTGTGCTTTATCTTCGAGCTTTAGTGTGTTTAGAATTATGTCTTTTCTATTTATTTTCATATTTTGATATTTATAATTCCACGGAAAACTGTCTCCATAATTAACATATTCATTCATTCTATCACATAATTTAACACAACTGGATACTTTCAAATCAATTATTAATCCATATTTTTTTATATTATCTTTATCTTTTCTTAATACTCTACCAATACATTGTATAAATGTCTTTGAATTCCTATTCTCAACACCATCAAGAAATATACAACAATCCAGATTTTTAATATCTGAACCCTCTCTATGCTTAGCGGCACAAAATAATATACCGTTTTTTTCTATATCATTAAACTTTTCAATATTTTTGTCAGTTACGGTTTCTTGGCTTGTATCTACACATATAAAAAAATCTCTAAAAAACTTTTTCCATAACCGTGCTGTATCACTACATTTTTTAATCATACCACACCAAACTATTATTTTTTTATAGTGTAAATCATTCAACAATATTTTAGTAAGTCTGATAATATCAAAAGGATTTAATTTTTCATTTGATCTAATCCATTTTATTTCTGGTTTAACTACAACATCATCATTTATAGCATCTATAATTGTATATTTTGATATTACATTATCATATGGCTTTAGTTTTAGATAGGGTGTTGCTGAAAATCCAAGACATTTTATATTTGGATATTTATCTAAGACATAGTCATAAAACTCTTTAGTGGTATTATTACTTATAGAGTGACACTCATCGTGTATGACAAGATCTATCGGTATCTCAATTTTCTTATATTTTAGGTTTGAAACTAAAAATGCTCTGTTAATAATTATAAGTATTGGTTTTCTCCAAAAACTCGCACTATTTATATTATCATACCATGTTGTAGATTTATTATTTGTATAGTTAATAATTAAAAAGTTATTATATATATGTTTGTATCCTTTATCATTTAAACTTTTAAGTTTAAACTGTTCAGTTAATATAGTTTTTTGCTCACATAACCATAATACATTTTTTGTAGGATATAGTTCGTTAAATCTTACCAGTATTTCTAATGATATCACGGATTTTCCTGTGCCAGTCGCATGAAAATACACTCCTGATTTAAATTTGTTTTCTATAGTTTTTTCTATTGCTTTTTTTTGATTTATACGAAATGGCATCTAAAATACAATTAAAATAAAATATTAAAAAATCTTTAAGCTATTTATAAACTATGTCTATATTTGTAAGAATATATTCTATGTATATTTGTCAAAAAATTCAACTAAATCCTTATTAAGTAGAGGATCATATTTATCTCCTTGAGACGTTAATATAGTAAAAGCATTTAATTTAGCTTTATCTATATTATGCTCATACGCTTCAGGTGCCGCATATATCATAGAAGAATTGAATGATTTTTTAACATCTCCTATTAGTTGTAGAGAGTTTTCTACCGTAGTATTACCATTATCATACTTCATCAATATATCTATTATTTTATTAAGGTAATCAACACCAGATAATACAGTTCGCTCTTTTATCATTTTTTATCTTAAAAATTTTAATTTACTTAATCAAATTTTTATTTGTATAGATTCACCATATACAATATGGTGTGTTTATATAGAATTATTCAGCTGGTTGTTCGCCAGTTTCTATAAAACGTTCAAGAGCATCCCTATTATTGAATATCCAATCATATCTATTAATATCAAGTTCACCTTCATAATCTTCATTATCGTGATCTCTCGATTTAACAAACTCTAGGCCAACAGTTGGATCCTCTAGCCATCCCACGGATGTCATGAATAGATAGGGACCCTCTTCTCCAACCCAAAGATATAATATTTCCCCACTATCATCATCATGATCAATATAATATAGTTTGACTTTGATCTGTATGTATTGCTTCTCTGGTGCGCAATCACAATAAGACTTTTTATTCAAAGTGATGCCATCTTCGATGGCATGACCTTCTTGTATCGTATTAAATTCATTGACTTCAAGATATCCTTCTAAATCGTCATACTCAGGTCCTTGTGGCACATAGTGTGCTACATCTTCAACAGCACCTCCATACATAATCTGTTTATATTTTTTTAAAATCTTCTTTCCTAATACACTATCTACCCTGCATTTTCTATTTGTCATCGGATTAACAATAAATTGATATTTCATTTATATATATATATATAGATATTTTATATATATAAATTTGCTAAGTATAATATCACGCATTTTCTAGTAACCTTTTATATTGATAATCGGTTTTAATTGTCTTACTATTTTCACACTATCTCCTATATACATTTTTATTTTTTCAGCGTCTTTATAAGCCATAGGGGATTCATCTAAAGTTTCTTTACATACACTACTACTATACACATCCTTCATCTGTTTTTTAAAATCTTCCATTCTAAAACTATGTCTGGCATCCTTTCTGGACATCATTCTACCACATCCATGTGCGCTTGAATAATTCCAGTCTTCATTTCCTTTACCCTTACACAAAATAATACCATCTCTCATATTTAATGATATAATACATAATTCATCTTTTTCTGCGGCAATAGCACCCTTTCTTAATATTAGTCTTTTAAAATCAATATAATTATGAATAGTTTCTATCATATTCTTTCTATTAAAATCTACACCTAATAAATTACAAATATTTTTAATCATTAATTCTCTGTTCATAGAGGCAAATACCTGTGCAAAAATCATATCAATTAGATATTCAACTAATTCCTCTTTTTCCAGGTAACTATTTAGAAAGTTCTCTCTTTTTTTTATTTTAGATTGATGATAATTACAAATTGCTTGTCCTAATGCTCGTGAACCGGAATGTACAGTAGCATAAGCTTTACCATCATCGCTTTCATTAAATTCTACATAATGATTACCTCCACCTAATGTTCCTAATGCTCTCATGAAAGTAGCAGAATTTGTCTTACTTTGCATTTTAGAGATGAGAGTTCCATAGTAATTATCACCAAAATCTATAAATGGATAATCTGGAAAACGTTGTTTTAAAAATTCTAGTTTTTGATTACATATAGTATAAATATCTTTCATAATTTGTTCATTTACTATACTTTTTTTATGTAGTTTTTCACCCATAGGAACTACTTCTTTAACTGCTAAGTCAATTTTTTTATATTGGTTTTCCTTAATTTTTTTGTTTAGAGGATAACATGATATTCCACAACCAATATCACCCCCTACAATACTGGGTATTACTTTATCAATAATCTGACTGGTAAAACCAACACAGCAATTAACACTACTATGACAGTCAGGCATTACTCTTATATGATGAAATACCTCTGATTTAGATAATCTATTTATTAATTGTTTAGTATCGTTATCTAATTCATTTGTAGGTAAAAATGTTATACAATCACTATTTTCATGATCCTGTATTTTATACATTTAGTAATACATAAACCTTAAAATTCTTTAAGTAAAAATCATTAAAAATATGAATATAGTATGTATAAACTAATTTAGTCTAACAAAATATGTTAGGATGATTTGAGGGAAAAATAAAGTTCACGTTCATCTGGTAATATCGCATAATTAATTATATCATCAAGATTTTTTGCGAGATATACTTCATATTCTTTATCTGCTTCAACAGTGCCAGCTTTTTCCGACCCAGTTTCGTGCCAATAAAGTTTTTTAATAAATAAAACTAAATCATCTGAAGGTATATTATATTCTTCTTTCCATAATTGATTATAAAATCTTTCTTTATAGTCGTTTACTCCTGCCCCCCCTGATCCTCCGCCGTGTTCCTCCAGAAATACTTTCATGTCTTCTCTATTTACTTCATTAACCCAAGCCTTAAAAAAAATAAATAACTTCGATATGGGAGTTACATTATCTACATTATCCTCATTTGATGAATCTTCTATTAATTTATCAATTCTAAAATTATATTTAAAAAAACATATTATAGGATTAAATTTAAAAGAATAGTATTCATCACCTGAATTAAGGCTGTATGGCTCAGTATCATTATAAACAAATATCTTTGGTATTGGACGGCAGAGCTCATAACTCCGAAGTTCAGTCTTTATGTGGTCCCAACTATTTTTTTTAATAACTGAATTTAATAGTATATCTTTTGATAATGGTGGGACAATTTTAACATTATCAAAAGGACCCATCCAAAGAAAAGATTCATCATAGTCATATTTATTAATATAAGAATGTAAAATTCCTAGATCATCAATTTTGTTCCATTTTTCATTTAATTTATGATATTTATTAGATAATTTATTATTATTAATATTACCCATTTTTAATAAATAAAAAAAAAATCTTTAATATTTTATTTCACAACATACAAGTTTATATTATTAAATTTTTATATATTGAGATTCTATATGAAAAAAAACAATATTCTTATTGATATAGATGGTACTGTATCTGAAGATATTCCTAATGAAGAAAGCGATAGATTTAGAGATGCTAATGTATTAGCTAATTCAATTGAATCAGTAAATAAATTATATGATAATGGTAATACTATAACCTTTTTTACCGCCAGAACCGAAGAACACAGAGAGGTTACTGAATCTTGGTTAAATAAACATGGATTTAAATACCATTCTTTATTAATGAATAAACCTAGAGGTGGTAATTATATATGGATTGATAATCTAAGTGTCAAAGGCGTCCATTTTAAAAATAATTGGACTAATATTACAAAAAATCTTATAGAAAATGAAATTGAAAATAAAGTTTCTAGAACTATTACACTTAATTTATAGACTGATCATATATTTAAACATTAATATTATAAATGAAGTGAATAAACCAAAGGCATATTCTGCCAATTTATAAAATGTATGATATATATTATTTTTTTTAAGTATTTTCCATTTATTTATAAAAAATCTACAATCAAAGACATATTGGCTTAATTGGTATGGTAAAATAAAAATATACCATAGAAAAGGAAATTTACAACTTAACATACCTATGATTATATGGGATAAAGAATGAATATTTGAATAATCCCTTGAATATAATCGGGTTTTCATATTGTTTCTATTATAATAATATAATTTTATTACTTTTTATTTGATATTATATTAAAAATTAATTGATATATCTTATTTACATCCTTGAAACTTTAAAATGGGACAAATTTAACAGTATGTATTTATGTTTAAATTATATCTATTGATGTTTATAATTCAAAGATTGTATCCTCTTCATTTTTATATTTAAATTTATAACCTAATGATGTTAACTTATTTTTTAATGATTCATATTTTTTATCAGCTTTAAAAAATCCATCCATATGTTTGTGTTCAAATAATATTTTATGTGGTTTTATATTAAAACTATAATTCATTATAATTTCATAGTCATGTCCTTCTGTATCAGTATGTAATAATTCAATTTCTTTTACATTATAATCTTTTATTATTTCGTCAATAGTTGTAGTTTTAACACTTATTTTGTCTGTTATTAATTCTTTTATATGATTTGTAACATGTGTTTCATTTACAGAAGATAATTGTGATGCCCAAAATGGAAATTTAGAAAAATCATTTTTTAGTGAAGGTATTGTTAATTCAATATTACCTATATAACTACTTACTGCTTTGTTTATAAAAATAATTTTATCTATATTTTTATTTTTATAATTTTGTTTTAATAGTTCAAATAAATAGGGTACCGGTTCAACTAAAATAAGGGTAGTTGTTTTATCTATAATATTAAATATAGGGTCATTTAGTGTATTACCTACATGTGAACCTATTTGAATTATTGTTTTATTTCTAAACATTATTTTATAAATATATATATTCAATTTTATATTTAAACTTATCCCATTTTAAAGTTTTAAGGGTATAAAAGGGTATAAATGAATATTCTTGAAACTAATCAAGTAAGTAATAATAAAGTTTCATTTTGGTTATACTTAACACATTTAGATTATGGTGTTATTCAATCTATTATATTAAATTCAGGATGGAGTTCTATTCATCAATATCAAACATATGATAATAAAAATGTAAATAAATACAAATGTTTTTTTGAAAATGGTAAAATATTTAATATTCTTCCTGAATTTACAGAAGAAGAAAAGAAAAATGTATATATTTTTAATGTTAATCTGCGTGACTTGGATTCAAGTATAAAAGAATATATATGTTCAAATATAATTTGTATGCCATTACATGAATTTGAAATATCTGACAGTTATACTGAAGAAATATTTTTTTATATATTCAAAAAACCAAATACATTAAACTTATATAATACCAATACATTTACCTTTAATAGTGATAATATAACAACAATTGAAAAGGAAAGTTACGAAGAGGACCATATTAATAATACTATTCCTAATACAGAATATGTTTCTGACCATAATTCTAAAGATACAATAAGTTTTGATAGCGAAAAATCTATAATTGAAGCATCATTAGATGACATAGATAAAAATATACATATATTAAGTGGATATGTTTTCAAATTAAACAAAGAAACAGGTAAGAGTTATATACTGTATCCTTTGGTTACATGTAATGCTTCTCAAGAGTCACCTATAAATAGTAAAGGTTGGAAATTATTCAAAAATTATAGAAATATCTATTATAATAAAAAATATAAAGGCTGGGTAGTAGGATTATCTAAAAAAAATGAAATGATTGAATTAGGAGCAATTCAAATATAAATATTCGTTTAAATATTTTATTATATAAAAAATATATATATAATAAAATGGGTGTAGTATTATCAAGTGAAAAAAAAATTATCCCTATATCTAAGGATAATTTTGAAAATACTCTTGTTATATCTGGGTATACAGATAACTGGCATTTTTTCAAAGATTATGATCTTAATATATTAGGTTAAATAATAAAAATTTAATAGTTTATATATATTATGATTCTTGTAACAGGTGGTAATGGACTTGTAGGTTCAGCAATAAAAAAAATACAATCTAATTATTCTAATGAATTTGTATTCCTATCTAGTAAAGAATATGATCTTAGTGATTTTAATCAAACAGAGGCTTGTTTCAAAAAATATAAACCAAACTATGTTATACACTTGGCAGCTAATGTAGGTGGATTATTTAAAAATATGAATAATAAGGTAGATTTATTAGAAAAAAATCTTTTAATAAATTTTAATGTAGTAAAGTGTAGCCATTTATATAACGTTACTAAATTAATAGCCTGTCTATCTACTTGTATTTTTCCAGATAAAACAACATATCCTATTAATGAATCGATGTTAAATAATGGACCACCTCATTTTTCGAATGATGCCTACGCATATGCTAAAAGAATGCTTGAAATACATTGTAGAGCGTATAGAGAACAATTTAATAGAGATTTTATTTGTATTATACCAACAAACATATATGGTGAACATGATAATTACAGTTTAGATAATGGTCATGTTATACCATCACTTATACATAAATGCTATATAGCAAAAAAAAATAACACAGATTTTATAGTTCTGGGAAGTGGTAAACCTTTAAGACAATTTATATATAGTCATGATTTGGCAAAACTTATAATGTGGGTACTATATAATTATACTGATAGTGAACCCATAATTTTATCTCCAGATGAAAATGATGAGGTATCTATATCAGATATAGCGTATTCAATAGCAAATGCTTTTAAATATAAAGATAGATTGGTTTTTGATAAAACATATAGTGATGGTCAATTTAAAAAAACAGCTGATAATCAAAAACTTAAAAAACTATATGGTAAACTTAGTCTTATACATATTGATGAGGGTATTGAAAATTCAGTAAACTGGTTTATAGATAATTTTGAAAATGCTAGAAAATAATCTTAATGATAAATATGCATAAGTAGTGACATTGCTATACTTGAAATCCAAGTCCATGATTGATGTTTAAATGTTTGAGATTTTGAATATATATTTCTATCATGTTTTTTGGGAATTATATCATATATATTATTGTAATCAGTTAGTTTAGTATCACAATGTTCCAATAATACTTTTTTGAATAATTCATAATTATTTAAAACATAATCTAATTTATCTTTATCATCTAGTATCTCATCTATTATTTTTACTATTTGAGGAATTGTTTCTTTTGAGTTAGTTAAAGGGTTTATAATAAATCTATAATCCATATTATTATTTAAGCCTAAAGAATTATACAATTTGTTTAGAATATCCATATTTTAATTATATAAAAAAATGAAATTTTATATAATCAAATTTATAATATGTTACATGCCATACATGAAATAAGTGATACACCCATACAACATCCTAATGCCAGAGAATCTGAGTCTGAATTAGTTTGCGTATAGTCTCTTACAATTATTAATGGTTGTCTTGCCTCAGGGATTGAAGTCTCATTAGATAAGTATTCTCTATTTAAATTATTTTGTAGATTTGTTGCTAATTCCTGGTCTGTTTCTAATTGTGCTAGGGTATTTCCACTTTTCCATTCTTCATAAACAGGTTTCGCTACAGGTAACGGGGGAGCTGTTGGTTCCATTTTATAATTAATATATAATAAAAAAAAATAGGGTATTTTAAATTTAGGTTTTTTCTAACTATATATTATTAAGAATGCCAAATCATATATTAAAGGACAAACTTACTATAAATAATGATCTTACTGTAAACGGGACTATATATATTGTAAAACATGAAAACTTACTTTCAAAAATTGATGGTTATGAAACATATGAACCTATCTCCGGTGAATACGAAAACTTGGAAATTAATGGAAATCTTATAGTTTGTGAATTTAGCGAAAATTATGAAATTGTTGTAGGAAATACTTTAACAAGTATAGGAAATGAACTTTTTGAATAAGATGTTTTTGTTATCAAGAAAATAAATTTGATGTAAAACTGTTTTTTTTCTTTAAAATAACAAGAAATGCCAGTAGGGACACTTAATAAGACTATTGATAACTATGATGTAAGTTCCGATGAAAAAGAGAATGGAAGTTCCGATGAAAAAGAGCATGGAAGTTCCGATGAAAAAGAGCATGGAAGTTCCGATGAAAAAGAGCATGGAAGTTCTGATGATGATGATACTCCTGAGGAAGCGGAAATACGTGCTCTTTTAGGTTCAGCACCTCAGTTTGGCACCAGAACGGAAACACGCACTGATTTTTTTGGTTCAGCACTTCAGTTTGCTCCCAGAACAACTAATATAAACTTTGATATTGCTTTTCCCCAAAGTGAGATTCTTCAAGAAGTAGTTGCTGAAATTGAACACCATTTTCAGGAATCTGAATTACTTTGGACAAACAGCTCGAGAAACGTACTGGAAGATTTGCAAAACTGGTCGTGTCAGAAACAAGGGGAAGTAGTGTCTGATGAAGATGTTGATTTTGCTCATCACCTATTTTCAGACGAAAGTGATGAAAGTGTAGGGTGACCAAAATAAAATTTGATAAAAAATATTTATATTTTTTAATAATAAATGTTTTTGAAAAAAGAGGATTCAGATGATATGGTTACTAACTTAAAGCTGATTGATTATGATTTCAGTAATCCACATATGCTTAATTTTCCTGAAATGTATAGAGCTATTTTGAATAGATTGGGATCTATGGATAATTACGATAATAAATATGAAAAGGCTTCTAAGCTTTTATATAAACACAGATTTATATTTTGGGAAAATGCTGATGAACAAGCGAATGATTCCTTTCCAAATCCTAAATATACGGTATATCATTCTAATAGGGATACCTATTTTATAATAAATAAAGATAAAATTAATGATTTAATAAAACTGGTTATTTATCCTTCATTAGAGGTAATAGAGTAAAAAAATTTGATATTAATAATATTTTTTTATAAATAATAATTTAATAAAATGGTCATTGGTTCAGGTTTTGGATCTATACAAGTTCCCTCAAACAACTATTTTACTATATCTGAGTATGACTTTTTTAACCCAAATAATCTTAATTTTTCTGAAATGTATAGAGAAATCCTTAAAACATTACCTGATGAAGAACAAGATAATTACGATAGAAAATATGAAAAAGCGTGTGAACTTCTATATGTTAATAGGCATTATCTATGGGGATTGTATGATTGTGATAAACATGTCGATGACCCATCATGTCCAGACTGTACAGTTTTTCAATACAATAAGGATAAATGTTTTAAAATCGGTTCCTACAGAGTTGACATCAAACATTGCTTTCTTAATGATGAAGAGAAACGTGCTTATGATAACTTCAAATTTAAAAAACAAATTTTAATAGATGACGTTATTGAACCTTCATTAGAGATTGAAGACGAAAAGGATGATAAAAGGAGTTTCCCAGTGACAAAGTAGTGGGCAATGGAGAAGGACAAGTGACATTTTCTCCCCTGGTCCAAACCCTTTTGGGAAGGAAAGGCTTCATTAGAAATGGAACTTGAAATTTAACAGAAAAATTTGATGCGGATATAAAAGTTTTTTATTGAGTAACTATTACCAGCGATTATGCCGCAGTATATTTCCATGTCAGATAAGGACCCTCGTATTAGGCTTCCTTGTTTCCAAATAT
>Ga0208624_1000766_pt1 | contig 16059 bp, 16 predicted proteins | sample Knorr_S23_td_DCM_FD_185607 | JGI IMG/M metagenome (GOLD analysis project Ga0208624, IMG submission 185607) | Marine microbial communities from Southern Atlantic Ocean transect - Knorr_S23_td_DCM_ad_71m_LV_A (SPAdes) (version 2) | ecosystem: Environmental > Aquatic > Marine > Oceanic | place...
TCGTTAACAGAAATATTTAAACCTTATTGGCCATATGAGGCTTTTTGGGCTATTCCTTTAATTGATCAAATAAAACCAAGACTTGCTTTAAAAACTGCATCAGATGGAAGAATTATAGGAAGAAGCAGATGCGTTGAAGTAGATAACCTAGATCAAAGGCGCCAGTTTAACAAACTGGCAAAAATGAAAAACGAGCAACTTCATAGAGTAGCTTGTAAGGCAATGAAGTTAGCCATTAGAAAAATTGATTATTTACCAATTTTTGAAAAACTTGATTCTGACGAAGAAATTTTACTAAAATTTAATTTTTCAAAAGGCATAGTAAGTTCTTCTAAGAGCATATATGTGCCCGTTCAACCTCCACAAGAAGAAATTAAAGAAGATTCAGAGTAATTATTTTATGATTATTTAAATTTATTTAACTAATATTTATATAATTGCCCCACGCACTTTGGCTGATACCCATTCGGAAACAAATACTGTAGCCAAAATTACAAGCAAAATAGTAGAAACTTGTGTCCATGCTAGTGTGTTAATAGATCCATTTAATTGTAAACCTATTCCACCCGCACCAACCAGACCTAATATTGTTGACTCTCTTATGTTTATATCCCAACGGTAGATCCCTACGCCTGCAATAGTTGGTAATACTTGAGGAATTATTCCATATATCATTTGCTGTAAATTGCTTGCACCTGTTGCTTTAACTGCCTCGACTTGATTAGCATCTATTTCTTCAATTGACTCATAAATTAACTTTGCACAAAAACCAATTGATCTTAACCCTATAGCAACAGTTCCGGCAAGGACACCAGGCCCTAGTATAAATACTAACATAAGCGCCCAGATGAGTGAGTTTACCGATCTTGAAGCAACAATTATAAATAAAGCTACTATTCTTACGGTACTATGAGGAGTTGTATTTCTAGCTGCACAAAATGCAACTGGTACTGCTATAATCATAGCTATTACGGTACCTAAAGTAGCTATATTTATAGTGTCCCAAACAGGTTTAATCAATTCAAGTGAATAAGACCATTTGGGAGGTACCATCCTAGAGCCAATATCTGCGGCTTGCCTTGGTGCATCTTGTACAAAGAACCATACTGTTTTGTCTGAAATTATTTTCCAGGCAAATAAAACAATAGAAATACCAATTAACCAATAAAACCAATTAATCCATTGTTCTCGTGTAGTTCTTTTTTTCCAAATTAATTCATCTTGTTTTTTTTGGACTACCATTATTGCACCCACTTTCGAAGATGGCTGGATGCATATTCTAGAACCATAACAATTCCTATAATTACTAATAAAATAGCTGCAGCAGTATCAAATTCATAACGTGAAAATGCTGTATTTAATGTAGCCCCTATACCTCCTCCTCCAACTATACCTACTACTGCTGACTCTCTAAAATTTATATCTAATCTGTATACTGACAAACCTATCATCCTAGGCATTACTTGAGGTTGAATAGCATAATTAATCCATTGAAACCAATTTGCTCCTGTTGCTTTGACGGCTTCAGCTTGCGCAGGACTGCTATTTTCAATATCTTCTGCAAGTAATTTTGCAAAAAAACCAATTGTTCCAAGACTTAAAGCAATAAATCCTGCAAAAGGACCAAATCCAAAAAGTTTAACTGCAAAAATAGCTAATATGATTTCAGGAAATGTTCTTGAAGCTGCAATAATAAATCTACAGGTCATGTAAACCCATAATGGGGCTAGGTTTCTTGCTGCTCCAAGTCCTATTGGTATTGATAGAGCTATACCGGCAACTGTAGAAATGATAGCCATCCATATGCTTTCAAGAATCCCTTCCCATACCACGCCACGATTATCTGAAAAGTTAGGCGGAAAAAATGATTCTATAAATCGTTGTCCTCTGGGAATACCCTCTAAAACTCTTTGGATATTAATATCCATACTTGATAAAGCAGCAATCAAATAAAGGATAGAACCAATAATGATCGACCATCTTAACCAACTTCTTTTTATAAAAGGGGGTTTTTTCCAGTTGTTTGGGTATAATGTTTCACTTACATTATTCATTAAGTATTAAACTTCCTCATCTTCATCATCTACTTTTTCAATAGTTGCAGACCAATCCTCTTCTCCATAAATTTTAGTTAAAACTTCTGGAGTTAGGCCTTCAGGGCTCCCATCATAAACTATATTTCCTAAAGCGAGACCTACTATTCTTTGTGAAAACATTTGAGCTAATAAAACATCATGTATATTAATGATTGCCGTAAGACCTCTTTCTTGACAAAGCTCATTGATTAGTCTCATGATTTGTCTTGAGGTTTTAGGATCTAAACTTGCAGTTGGTTCATCAACTAGTAGAAGATCTGGGTCCTGAATTAAAGCTCTACAAATCCCTACTCGTTGTCTTTGTCCCCCAGACAATTCATCAGCTCTTTTGTCAGCCATTTCTAAAAGACCAACCCTATCTAAAAGTCTGAACGCTTCATTTACATCTTTTTTAGGAAATCTTCTTAAGAAACTTTTCCAAAATCCAACATATCCCAAACGTCCTGATAAAACGTTTTCCATTACAGTAAGTCTTTCGACTAAGGCATATTCCTGAAAAATCATGCCCATTTTTCTACGTGATTTTCTTAATGCTCTTGATGATAATTTAGTTAAATTTACTTCATTTAGAATGGCTGAACCATTTGTAGGCTCAACTAATCTATTAATACATCTTATTAAGGTAGATTTTCCAGCTCCTGATGGTCCAATGAGTGCGAGTACTTGTCCATTAGGAATACTTAAATCAATACCTTGCAAGGCAAGATCACCAGTATTATATCTTTTTGTCAAATTTTCTAATTTTAACATCAACTACTCATTTTTAAAAAGCCAGGCTCATCAAAAAGCCTGGCTTAATTTAATAGAAATAGAAATGCTACTTACAGTCGTAGCTAACTCCATTTGCTTTATCAATTTGTCTAATTACAGCCCAGTCATTCATATGGCGAATACCTATAAAACGATCTGCTTTTGCAAATTCTTTTTTATAAAGTGGGTCGTCGTCAAAATCCCATGTAAAAAAAGCTGCTTTGATTTTTGCAACTAACTCTGGATGTAAATTATGAGCATGTCCGTATCCTGTAGTGGGAAAAGTAGGCGAACGATATACAGCCCTAAGTTTTCCTTCTTCAATAACACCTCTTCTTATCATTCTCTGAAGAACAGAATTAGCAACAGATGCAATTTCGTAATCTCCATTATAAACTCCTAGAATGGAATTATCATGTTTGCCTGAAAATGTAGGTGTAAAATCTCTATCGGCAATTAAATCAAATTCGCCTTTCAATATAGCGGATGGTGCTTTGAAACCAGAATTTGAAGTTGGGGAAGTAAATGCAAGGGTCCTACCTTTAATCTCACTTGGAGACTGAATGGGACTATCTGCTTTAACTATTATCTCCATTTCATAACCATAAGAACCATCATCTTTAGCATGCATTGCAAATGGTACAAAACCAGCACAGCTAACAGCTATGGGATTGGACCCAGTATTGAAACCGGCTACATGTAAACGACCTGATCTCATGGCCTCTAATTGAGCAGCATTTGATTCAACAGGAAAAAATACAACTTTTCTATCAGTATGTTTCTCAAGATGCTTTACAAAATTTTGCCAAATATTCGCATAAACAGCTGGATCTTCAACAGGTGTATAGGTGAAGATAATTGTTTTTGGATCTACCCAATCTTTAGAATCTAAAGGCAAATCAGCTACTTGATCAAAATTTCTGTCGCAGTAAGCAGTATCCAATGTACCCCTATTACAATCTTCGGCAAAAGAGGCAATAGAACTGAAACATAAACTAGAGATAAATAAGGATATAGCTAATCCTATCTTATAATAAAATTTCATAAAAATCTCCCTCCAAACTTAATTATATATCTAACTCTGTAAATGAATGTTAGAAGAATTTACGAATAAAGCAATAGCATACATATGAAAAATTATGACAATAATTTACAAATAATTTTTGTTACAACCTTTTATTTCTACCTAGAGAATGAATCCGGTCTTTATGACTAAAATTGAAATAAATAAAAGGAAAAAAGTTTCTAGAACTATTAATGTAAAGTATTTGTAGCTGATGTTTGCGAATAGTGAAAAATTTGTTTTTACACCAATTGCTGATATTGCTAACAGTATACATAAACTAGAAAAATGATTGATTAAAATGATGATTTTATCTGGAATACTAAATAAGTTATTTATTATACAAAAAATAAAAAACAAAATTAAAAACCAGGGAATTGAAAAAAACTTTTCATTTTCTTTTCTTGATAAAAGCAACAAAAATAAAATTAAAAAAGGTAGAATGCTTACCCTTATCATTTTAACAAAAGTAGCTATAATTCCAGTTTGTTCACTAACCGAGTATCCTGCTCCAATAACCTGAGCAACATCATGTATAGTTGAACCAATCAGGAAACCTTTTTGATTCTCGTTGGCTCCTATAAAATCAAAAATGATTGGATAAGTAATCATGGCTATTGTGGATAATAATGTTACTGAGATAATTACTAAGGATAAGTCTTTGGTTCCAATTTTATTTTTTGGGAGAATAGAAAATATTGCAATTGCGGCAGATGCACCGCAAATAGCAACTGATCCTGCGCTTAAAAGGCCAAAGTCTTTGTTTTTAAGAAGAACAAGTGAAAAAAAATAACCAAATAAAATAGTTATAAAAATAAGAATGAAGATTAAAAATAAAGACGCTCCACCAAGTTGTGTAATGTTTTCAAGGCTCAATCTAAAACCTAAAAAACTAACACCTAATTTTAAAACTGGATCAGAAGCTAACCAGATACCTTTTTCAAAGGATTTTTTATTTGATAGATAACTTACTGACATTCCAATGAGAATGGCAAATAAAAGTTTAGGTGTGGAGTAATAAGTAGATAAAAATAATGAAATAGCAGAAATTAATATAACAATAATCAATCCATTTAAATATGGTTTAGGGTTTATTTTTAAAAAAAGATTGATCAAACTACTATTTATTTTACTTAGTTGTTATAGATACATCTAGCCAAAGCATTATGAAAAAATAATATACTAAAGAAATGTCAATATTAAAAGAATCTCCCCCCATTTTTTATTCCTTTAGGAGATGCCCTTATGCAATGAGGGCTCGTTTAAGTTTAGTTATTTCAAAAACCAGAGTTGAAATAAGGGAAGTTTACTTGAAAGAAAAACCCAAAGAATTTTTGGCTTCATCTGTATCAGCTACTGTACCTTGCATGGTTACTCAAGAGAAAATTATAGATGAAAGCTTGGATATAATGTTATGGGTTCTAAAGAAAAACGATCCACAAAACTGGTTAAAAATGCCAAAAATAGGTTTTGATCTTATAAAAGAGAATGATGGACCTTTTAAACATTACTTAGATAAGACAAAATACCATTCTAGATATCCAGAAATTAACCCTGAAGAAAGTAGAAAAAAAGCATCAATTTTTTTGATTAAATTAGAAAATATGATGGATAATAATTATTTATTTGGTAATGATCCGTCTTTAGCTGATATGGCTATTTTACCTTTTGTTAGACAATTTGCAAACACTGATTTTGAGTGGTTTGAAAAACAAAATTGGCCAAATGTAAAAAAGTGGTTGAACACATTTATTAGTTCTGAGATTTTTAATCGCATTCAAATTAAATATGATAAGTGGAGTAATTTATCAAAACCACAATTTTTTCCAAATTAATTAGTTTGTTGAAATTATATTTAATTTTTTAAGCTTGAATCATAACCAAAATCTTATGGGGTATTTAATAATAAAAGTCTTATGAAACTTTAAATTATTCTTAATAATTATTATTTAATGTCTGTAATTTTGATGGAGGTTTAAAAATGGAAGATTTAAAAAAATTTTTTATAGACGGAAAATGGATCATACCAAATTCTACAAACATATTTCCTGTGATTGACCCATCTAATGAAAAGATTTTTGCAGAAATAATTTTGGGCAACGATAAAGATGTAGAAGCTGCTGTTTATGCTGCAAAAAAAGCTTTCAATATATTTTCCAGTTTTTCAAAGGGTGATAGATTAAAGCTATTAGAAAATCTACTTTCGGTTATGGAAAAAAGATTTGAAGATTTAGCCAAATCAATGACGAAAGAAATGGGAGCACCAATTAAATTTTCAAGAAATTCTCAGGCTGACAGTGGTATAGGTCATTTAAAAGGTTTTATTGAATCATTAAAGAAGCAATCAGAGAGAGAGGTCATCTCTAATGGAGATATATTGGTTCGTGAACCAATTGGGGTTTGTGCATTAATTACACCTTGGAACTGGCCCATAAATCAAATTACACTTAAAGTAATACCCGCATTAGCTGTTGGTTGTACATGTATATTAAAACCTTCTGAACATACTCCATTATCTGCTAAAATATTTTCTGAAATTATAGAAGAGGCAGGTTACCCACCTGGTGTTTTTAATTTAATAAATGGTGATGGTCCAACAGTAGGTACATTACTTTCTAAACATAAAGATGTAGATATGGTCTCATTTACAGGTTCAACTCGAGCAGGGGTCTTAGTTTCAAAGAACGCTGCAGATTCAGTAAAAAGAGTTACTTTAGAATTAGGAGGTAAATCTCCAAACCTTGTTTTTTCAGATTGTAATTTAGAAGAAAGAGTTAATGAATCCGTTTTAGAATGTTTTTCTAATTCAGGTCAGTCATGTGATGCTCCTACTAGATTAATTGTAGAAAGAAAATGTTATAATGAAGTTTTAAAAATCGCAGAAAATGCTGCAAAAAATCAAAAAGTTGATGATCCACACAAAGATGGAGATCATATAGGACCGTTATTTGATCAAATACAATTTGATCGTGTACAAAATATGATTCAATTAGGAATCAATGAGGGTGCAAAACTGCTAATTGGGGGATTAGGTAAACCAGATGGTTTTGATAAAGGATGGTATGTAAAGCCAACCATTTTTTATGATGTTCATAATAAAATGCAGATTGCTAGAGAAGAAATATTTGGGCCAGTTTTGGTAATAATTCCTTTTGAGGACGAAAAAGAGGCTATAGAAATTGCAAATGATACACCTTATGGTCTAGCTTCATATTTGCAGACTGGAGATACTGAAAGAGCAGAAAGAGTTGCATCCAAATTAAGAGCTGGATCTGTACATATTAATGGAGGATCCCTTAATTATGGTTCTCCATTTGGTGGATACAAACAGTCAGGAAATGGAAGAGAGGGTGGTGATTTAGGATTGGAGGATTTTCAAGAATTTAAAACATTACATTTTTGATAAATTATTTAATTCTAAAAATTAGAAAAGGAACAAAAAAAGTTAAAAAAATAATTCTTATCACATGGTGTATTGCTACATAAGTTGGATCTGCATTAACTATACTTCCCATTGCAATCATTGTTTCTAATCCGCCAGGAGCAAAGGCTATTATTGCATCGACTAATTCAATATTTGTAATTTTTGATGTAAGGAATGCAAAAAATAAAGAAAATAATGCCCCAACTAAAGTTAGTGAAAATCCACTGATAAATGAAGTTTTCAATAATTTTAAATCTACAGAAACAAACCTGGCGCCTATTACAACTCCAAGAGTAATAAAAGCAAAAATAGAAAAAACAGGATTCATTAACCCTTCTGTAATACCACTGCCATGACTAAAAGTTGTACAGATCATACCACCCATTAGAAATGGAGCTGGAATTTTAGTATTCATTATTGCAAGTCCAATTAACAATGAAAAAATAATAATTAAGATTAATTGTATGAAGGATATAGTATTTTCATTTAATTCAAAATTATTAGAGATTTCAGTATCAGAAGTTATAACAACTAATATGGGTGTAAGCAAGGTTAGGCTAAGAACTCTGATGGACTGAATTATTGCAATTTTGGGAGTATCTGTTTTGATATCATTGCTAATGCTTAATACAAAACTTAAATGACCAGGAGAAGATGCTAATATGGAAGTTTTTTTGTCCAATGAATAATAGGACAAAAAAAGCATTCCAAATAAAGTGATTAGAATGATTGTAGAAACCATCATTAATAAACTTATTGGCCAAGTGGAAATTTGAGCTAATGAATTTGGTGTAATATTTGAACCGATCGTTATACCAATAATTGTAAACCCAAAATTTCTAAGGAAAATTGGAATTGAGAACTTTAATCCTAGGATCGCACTAATGGAGCAAATTATGGTAGGACCTAGAAGAAATGGCGCTGGTAATTTCATATGCCATGCCAAAAAAGCTCCCAAAGATCCTAGTATAATAGATACAATTAATTCAATTGTAGACTTTTTATTTCTTGATGAAAGCATTATTTTATTTTTAATTCCTCTAAAATAATACCAAAGGATGCACCATGAAGGTCCCTATCTTTTGAAGATCCTTGGATATTAGGTCTTGGAATAGTTATTTTGACTATAAATAAGTCTTTTATTGGGAAAATTTCTATTTGTTTTTTTGGTATTTTATATAGTCTCGAAATTTCAATTTTTGTTATTTTTTGAATTATTGTTTCAAATGTCTTTCTATTTGAACAAAAAATATCGATTGTTAATAAAAATGGCCCTGCATTTTTACTTCTAATTTTTTTTACTAACTCTTTTAATCTCATATTGAATATTTTTCTAATTTAAAAATATCCATAGGATTTTTTACACTTATAACATGATTTAAACAAAATGCGTATTTTTTGCCAATATTGAATGAAGGTGGAGACAATGGAAAAGAAAAGGTTGGTAACTCAGTTTTTTTAAATAGTGAATGGTGCAATAATAAAGGATTGAGAATTTTACTTATTTCTTCACATTCGTATTGTTTTTTTGCTGTTACTACAACTAAGACCCCTATTTCATTTGGTTCCACGGTTTTTCTTTCCAACGAACCTAAAGTTGCATTTTTCCCAACAAATCTAAATTGTATTTTGTAATTTTTCTTCTTTAATGATAAGGAACTCTCAACAATCTTTTTTACTTTATTTTCGACCTGTTTTGACCATTTTTTAATACTCTTGACGTAAGTTTCATCTCTTATCAAAACTATTGAAATGGATTGGTATCCTTCAACATATGTCCCTTCTAGTTTGATCTTATAATTATTGTCCTTAACCCAATTAGCTCCTGTAACATATACTGAACCATCCTTTTGTTTTTCATAAATTGCGTTTTTAACATCTAGATGTCCTCCAGGTTCAATCAAAGTGAAAGGGTTTGAATTTTCATAAACCATATGAGCGGATACTGTATAAGGTGTTACCTTGGTGTTGTTGCTAACTGGTTTGATAAAGAAACCATTTTTTTGAAAGGAAATAAGGATAACACCTGATCTAGGATTTGTGGTACAAAAAGCTCCACATTCCCCTATTTTACCAGCATGCCAGGCGATTGCTTCGTCAACACCTTTCATAATAGGGAGGCTTGCAATTAAGGATGCATCGGTAGATCTTCCACAAATTATGATATCTGCCTTGGTATTTATTGCTTCTGTAATTTGTTCAACACCAGCAAGGCCAACAATATTTGTACAATTTATAATTTTTTTTGAGGAAATTTTAGGTGCATTATTTAAAGGGGAAAGGTTTTTATTTAAAAAAGCTTTATTAATATTTTTTTTTGATTGAGAGCATTTTAATAAGGTGATTTTTATATTTTGATTTAACTCTTTAGCTAATTCTTTTGTAATTTCTAAAAACCAATCAACTGTTTTATCCGTTCCACAAGTTCCAGCGCTTCCAATTAATAAGGGAATTTTTAATTTTTCTCTAGCTACCATTAATGTCTTCCATTCAGATTTAGTAGAAGATCTTGAATATTTAGATTTTCCTTTTCCAAGGTAAGCAGGACCAGAGTCAGTTGATCCACCATCTACTACTATTATATCTGGTTTTTCTTTTAAGCCCCTGTCTAATGCTTTCTTACAATAAGTAATTCCTAAAGCACCAGTAGGAACTAGAACCTTTATATTCATTGAACTATCCAATTGGTGTTGGTTTTTTTAGATAAGATCTTAAAAAAATTGGTGCAATAAAACCTATAAAGGCTGCAATCCACAACCCTACCGAAATATAAGAATTAAATAGATAGGTCCAGTCACCATTGGACAAAACCATTGCTCTCCTTAAACTTACTTCCATGTGTCCTCCAAGCAAAATTCCAAGTATAACAGGAACTGCAGGTATTTTTAATTTTCGTAAAGTAAAACCTAAAACACCAAATCCTATCATTAGTAAAAGATCAAAATAGCTTCCAGATAAGGAATAGATTCCAACAAAAGAAACCATAGCTACTCCAGGTAGTAAAAATGATGCTGGTACTTGAAGAATTTTTGTAAATACTTTTACCAAAGGAACATTTAAAATTAATAAAACAAAGTTAGCTATTAATAGCGTTGCTATTAACCCCCAAACCACCTCTGGTCTTTCATTAAAAAGGAGTGGTCCTGGTGTTATGTTTAATGTCATCAATAAAGCAAGTAAAACAGCAGTTGTTCCAGAACCAGGTACTCCTAAAGTTAACATTGGAACAAGTGCACCTCCAGCAGCGGCATTATTTCCAGCTTCTGGAGCAGCTACGCCTCTGATATCGCCTGTTCCAAAAGTCTTTTTTTCTTTAGCTAAAGATTTTTCACTCATATAAGCAAGAAAACTACCTAAAGAAGCTCCTGCTCCAGGAAGAACTCCTGCTATAAAGCCAACAGTAGTTGCTCTTAGCATTGTCCATTTGGTCGCCAATATATCTTTTATAGGAATGGAAATTTTTCCTAGTTTTACTCCAATAGCGGAGTCTTTTCCTCTACTTTCGATAAAAACAAATATTTCAGTAACTGCAAAAAGACCAACAATTGCTACTAAAAAATCCACACCATCATATAAATGAAGGTTTCCTCCAGTGAATCTTGTCATCCCAGTTGAATTATCTACACCTATCATTGAAATACCTAATCCTAAGCATACAGCAATTGCTGATTTCGCTTGATTTTCAGCGCCTATTCCACCAAGTGTACAAAATGCTAGAAGATATAATGCAAAGTATTCAGCTGGGCCAAAATAAAATGCTACTCTTGCTAAGATTGGTGCTAGAAGCATTAGTCCTATTGTAGCAAGAAAAGCTCCAACAAAAGACGATACGCCCGAAAGTACAAGGGCATCACCAGCTCTTCCTTTTTTTGCCATTGGATATCCATCAAGAGTAGTCATCATTGCAGGTTCATCACCAGGTATATTTAAGAGAATCGACGATATTCTTCCTCCATACATGGCGCCATAATACACACTAGTCATGAGAACGAGAGCTTGTGTTGCATCTAACTCTAAGGTAAATGCAAGAGGTATGAGAATTGCTACGCCATTGGAAGGTCCAAGTCCTGGTAAAGCCCCAATAATTGTTCCAAGAATGCATCCTATAATAGCTAAGCTAAGAGTAGTTAATGTAAGTGCAATGCCAAAACCAAGAGCTAAATTTTGAAAAAGTTCCATTTGCAATTAACCTAAAAGAAATTTTGGGAAAGGAAAAAGACTCAGTCCTAATCCAAATTTAAATATTGTAAATAACGATAAAGATAAGATTAAACCAGTTGCTGATGATTTAAAAATACTGGGTTGTATTAAGTAGGATAAAGCAGCAGATGCCAATGCTGTAGGTAAAAGGAAACCAAATGTTTTTAAAGAAAAAGCATATAAGATTAAAACAATTAAAGCTGTAAATAATTTTATTAAAGTTTTAACATTTGGCCACAATGGGTCTTTATCTGGTTTTATTATCATTGTTATTGAACAAATCAAAGCAGCACCAGAAACTATAAAAGGAAAGTTTTTTGGTCCTAAAGGGTCAGCAAAAAAGGGTGATTCCAACTGGGTAGCACTGACAAAAAATGTCAGTGCTAATATAGTTAAAATAGAGCCGAATATTCGGTCTGACACTATTTCATTACACCAAGTTCTTTGGATAAAGCTTGGACTTCAGCCATAACTCCAACAACATAATCTTGGAAGTTTGGACCAACTTTATTAAATGGTGCTAATCCGTTGGCTTCCATGGCCTTTTTCCACTCTGCGGAATCACCAACTTTTCTAAGGGCCTCAGTCCATTTTTTATATGAAGCTTCAGATGCACCTTTTGGAGTATACAAACCTCTCCAATTAACAGCAACTACATCAATTCCCTGTTCTTTGGCAGTAGGAATATCTTCAAAACCAGGAATTCTTTCGTCTGTAAATGAAGCAAGTACTCTTACATCACCAGATTTGATAAATCCAACAACCCCGGAAATATCACCAGTCATAGCAGCGGTAAAACCACCTACTGTTTGAGTAATAGCGTCAGCATCTCCATCAACACCGATATATTTTACCTTAGCAATATCGGTAAACCCTTTTTTTCCTAAAGCCATTAATACTTTTAAGTGATCAAAACCACCTGCAGCAGATCCCCCAGCAAAAGCATGATTTGCAGGATCTGCAATAACAGCATCAAGTAAGTCATTTAAATTTTTATAAGGTGAGTCTGCAGCCACTACTATAACTCCTGGGTCTGCACCAATAGCACCAAGAAAACGTACTTGATCATAGGTCATTCCAGAATAGGCATTCTGCGCTAACCTTGTGGCTGTTGCAGAAGAAGCAGCTACTATTAAGTTGTCATCTGTATTTCTTTCATTTACTACATGACCATAGGCTAAGCCTCCGCCTCCACCTGCCATATTAGTTACCTGAATAGGTGAATCATAAGCACCAATATCATACATAATTTTTGTAATAGTTCTGCAAGTAAAGTCCCAACCACCACCAGGATTAGCTGGTGCTATACATTCAGCTGAAAACAAACTTGTAGCTGCAAAGAATGAAACTGACAATCCAGCAGCAAAAGATTTAATTTTTTTGATCATATTTTCCTCCTAAATATGATTAGTTTAATTTATTGAGAAACAAGCAATCTCAGCTGAGAGGATAGGCATCCTGAAAAAAAATTACAAGTATTCAATTAATGAAAAATCTCTTAATATTACGATTTTAAATACCTTCTGAATTCTTCCCACGATAATTTTGGTACTCTTGTTAAATTATCAAAATCAACATAGACGAGACCAAATCTTTTACTATATCCAAATGCCCATTCAAAATTATCTAATAATGACCAAGCGAAATATCCTTTTAAAGGAATTCCATTTTCTAAAAGCTTAAAGCACTCAATTAGGTGATCATTATAGAATTTTATTCTTTTAGAATCATTAATTTTTCCATCTACAATAACATCATTGTTGGCCATACCATTTTCTGTGACATAAATTGGAATTTTTTTTGAATATTCTTTATGTAACCTTTCAATAAGAGTTCTAAGCCCTTTAGGAAAAATTTCCCAACCCATATCGGTAATGTCTAAATCACCATTAACGGATTTGTAACCCAAAAAAGATTCACTTGGATCGATTTTGATCAATGATCTTGTATAATAGTTTATTCCCACCCAATCTAATGGTTGCGATATTTGTGCTAGATCTTTTTCATAATTGATTGGCATATATTGAGAAAAGAGATCAAGTGTTTGAGATGGGTAAACACCATTAAATATAGCTTCATCAAACCAGAGATTATGAATTTCGTCTGCTAAATTTGTGACTTTTAAAGTTTCAGGTATGTCGTTAAATGGTTGCACATATTGTTTATTTAATACAATTCCAGCGTTATTATAATTATGACTCCTTATTACTTGCATAGCTTCAGCATGAGCAACCAATATCATGTGCATTGTTTTGACGCCTGATTCTATACTTCTTTCTCCAGGAGCATGTTCCCCAAGGTAATGACTAAGCCAAGAAACACACCAGGGTTCGTTTATTGTTGCAATGGAGTCTAACCTGTCTGAAAAACTTCTCATTATGATATCTGTAAAATCGGCAAACCACTTAGTTGTATCGCGATTTTTCCATCCACCTTTTGACATAAAAATTTCAGGCAAATCCCAATGATAAAGTGTTGAATATGTTTTTAAATTATTTTCTAGAAGCTCATCAATTAATTTATCATAAAACGAAATCCCCTCTTTATTAATAGTACCTTTCCCTTCAGGAAGAATTCTAGGCCATGAAAAAGAAAATCGATATGCAGAAAATCCAGCGTCTGCAATTAATTTAACATCCTCCTTGTAATTGATAACATGAGCACAAGCAATGTTACCTGATTCATTATTAAAAACTCTCCCATCTTGTTTTGAAAAATTATCCCAATGACTTAGCCCTGATTTTCCAAAACTATTTCCTTCAATTTGATAACTTGAAGTTGCTACACCAAAGGTAAAATCATCAGGGAATTTATTTATTATTTTTAGGTCTACCATTATAATAAAGCCTATAGTTTTAAAACCATCTAAATATATTATATCTTTTCAAGCTATTTCTTAAAACTCAAAAATTGCCTTTTTTTCAGGCATATTTATTTTTTTTCACTTATTAAGTGTAATTTAGCTGTATCTGTGTGATTATATATGTAGTAATTTTATGCTTACGTTAAGTAAATTACATAAAATGGGGGAAATATGAACATTTTAAAAATTAAAAATCTCCTATTAGCTTCTGTACTATTGGTTTTTCCAACAAGTATATTTGCTGGTAGTGGACATTATCATTATGATGGTCCAGATATTTCTGGAGCCAAAATTAAAATTTTTGGACCTTGGTTAGCACCTGAAGATGAAAGCTTCAGAGATGTTTTATCTATTTTTGAAAAAGAAACAGGTGCATCAGTTGAATATGGTGGGTCAGACGAATTTGAGCAGATCATCAATATTGACTGTAAAGCAGGTAATCCAGCTGACATAGCAGTCTTTCCACAACCTGGTTTAGCTGCAAATATTGCCGCAACTGGATGTTTAGCACCACAAGGTAATGATTTAAAGCAAATGGTTTTGGATAATTATGCTGCTGGTCAATCATGGGTTGATTTGACAACTTACGCAGACGCTAATGGAAAAGACCAATTTTATGGTATTTTCTTCAGAGTTAATGTGAAAAGCCTAGTTTGGTATTCACCTGATAACTTTGAAGATAATGGATATGAAGTTCCTAAAACAATGGAGGAGTTATTATCACTAACTGAAAAAATGGCTTCTGACGGTAACACACCCTGGTGTATTGGTCTCGAGTCTGGTGGAGCAACAGGATGGCCAGCAACTGATTGGATGGAAGAAATAATGTTGAGGACTCATCCACCATCAGTTTATGACCAATGGGTATCTAATGAAATGCCGTTTAATGATCAGAAAGTTATAGATGCAATGGAATTTTTTGGTACATTTGCATTGAATAACGACTATGTAGCAGGTGGTTCAAAAGCAGTTGCAACAACTGGTTTTAGAGATTCTCCAAAAGGTTTGTTTACATCACCACCACAGTGTATGATGCATAGACAAGCTAGTTTTATTCCTGCCTTCTTTCCAGAAGGTGTTGAAGCAGGTGTAGATTATGATTTTTTCTATTTTCCTGCTTATTCTTCAAAGGATCTCGGACGTCCAGTGCTAGGAGCAGGTACTGTTGTTACAGCTACTAACAATGATCCAGCAACTACAGAACTAATGAAGTTTTTAATGCATCCAGAAGCTCATGAAAGATTTATGGGTAAGGGAGGTTTTTTAACTCCACATAAGGGTGTTGATAAAAGTAAGTATGCGAGTGATACATTTAGAGGATTACACGATATTTTAGTTGGTGCGACTACATTTAGATTCGATGGATCAGATTTAATGCCAGGCGCTGTTGGTGCGGGTTCTTTTTGGACTGGTATGGTTGATTATACCAATGGTAAATCAGCAAAAGATGTTGCAGATGCCATTCAATCCAGCTGGGATGCAATTAAATAAATAAATCTTGCTAAGAAGGCGAACAATAAACTTGTTCGCCTTTTTTTTTTATAATAAAAATCATCATGAGTTTTTTTTCATTAATATCAACTGTTATAGTTGGCGTTTTGTTTTTTATCATTTACTTTGGTTTATCAAATTTTATTTTAGATTTAGTTTGTAAATTTAAAAG
>Ga0208624_1000767_pt1 | contig 16036 bp, 7 predicted proteins | sample Knorr_S23_td_DCM_FD_185607 | JGI IMG/M metagenome (GOLD analysis project Ga0208624, IMG submission 185607) | Marine microbial communities from Southern Atlantic Ocean transect - Knorr_S23_td_DCM_ad_71m_LV_A (SPAdes) (version 2) | ecosystem: Environmental > Aquatic > Marine > Oceanic | place...
ATTTAAGTTGGTATACGTAATTTTTCCCTAACTGATAGAATGGTTCTTCATGTTCTACAAACTTAACTTCAAATAATCTCGACCCTAATGGAAAAAATATAACATCACCTTCACGAGGTCTTGTAGATAGTTCATAATCTTCATCTGATTCTAAAAATGGTGATATAAAATCCTCAAATCTTTCTTTTGATATTGTCAGTATGAGTTCATCTCTTAAACTCACACCAAATTTAGTCATGATGTCCCCCTGTCCACCATAACCCTCATAGGTATTTACATATGCTTCTAATAAAAAATTATCATCAAAAGCAGATGATTGAACTTCTTTAATTATCGTTTGTTTTCTTACAAATTTTCTTGGAATATATGTAACTTCAACACCGTAAATTTGGAGTTGTTCATTTATTAAGCTTTGAACGAGTCTCTGTTCACTCTGAGATCCTTGTAGAAAAAAGGGATTTAATGCCATCTATCATTACCCAATAAAATCAAGAGGTGGTAACTCATATTCGAGCATCATCTTCTCTTTAATTCTTTCTAAATCTCTTTCTGCATCATCATATATTTCTCTACCATTAAGTTCTAAACCACCAGGTAATTTAACTCCTCTAAACTTGATTAAATTTTGTCCCCACTGCCTTTTAATTAAAGCAGTCAGATATAACTTAACAAAATAATCATTATATACTTGAGTAAATGATTCTGGATCTAATGCTCTATGACAATCTAAAACTAGGAAGTTTCCTGCTTTTTGAGCACCCCAATCAATGTCTAAGTATAATCTATCTTGTCTTTTATTAAATCTAACTTGTGCTTCTGGTGTGAGTAAAAAGTCAATATCTTCAAGACGAGTTTTTGTCATTGCATATTGAAGAAGTTCAACTGAGTTAAAATAATACAAATCATTTAAAAATAACTGATACTTTATACTAAACATGCTACCAGATATTGAGCTGGTATCAAATTTAAATATCTTGTTTACTCCTACAACGGAGTCAGGTATTTGTAAAAAATTTGAGTTCTCGTAAAAAGTTGTCGTTGTTGTTCCGTAACCAGGTATGTTTGTGGATGTTGTTGTCGTGGTTACTATACCAACACCTGTTTTACTATTGATTGCACTTTCACCTGGAACGTCTGCTCCTATACCTCTATCAATATCTCCCTGTGTAATTTCATATTTAAGATACATCCTTTCAACACCATCAAAGTGTCTTTCATTAAAAAGTTGTATCGCATCATCTACTAAATCATCAACTTGATCATCATCAACGTTTATCTCCAAGACAGGAGCACCCAACTTCCTAAAACAGTAGTCAATTAATTGTTGTCTAGTTGCTGGTTTTGCCATCTTCTTCTTCGATCTCTGCTAATAGATTTTCGTATTTTTCTTGGTATTCAAGTTTTTCTGCCATCAATTCTTTTTGTGCATCTAAATGATCTTGTACAGTCGTTTGTAATTTTGCTTCAAGAAGAATATTTTGGTTGGTTAATGTAGAAATTTTTTGATTATATACTTTTATTAAAGTATTCACATCAACATCATTAGTTTGTGCCATAGTTTAAAAAGTCCCGCCATCGAGAGTATCTGTCCATTTTGGTATGCCAGAGGCATTAGTTGTAAGTACAAAATTTGAAGTACTTATACCAGCAGCAGTGCCAGCAGCACCAACTTGCTTACCTGTTGTATCGAAGTAAACGATACCATTTCCAGTGGTGTCGTAATCACCGTTCTGGAAATATATTCCTTTAATATCTAGGAAACCTTTTGTACCACTTACCAGATTATTTACGATTGTAGCATCAGGTATGTAAGTAAAAGATCTTTCTGGTGCATTACTTGCATCACCAACTAGATCATGGTATCCAAAGAAACCTGTTTTGTTATTACCTGCACCTGCACTTGTATTGTAATTAAATGCTACACCACGATCAGTGTTTGTGTCAACATTTGATGTAACTGTTAGCTGAGTAGTTGTTGCAATACCACCAACTTGCACAGATCCATTAATTGTAATTAACTTTTCAGTTAAATCATAAGTTGCAATTGTTGTACCAGAACCTATGTTAGTACCAGTTATACCATCACCTGTGTTTATTCCAGCAGTTGTATCAACCTTGATTGTACTGACACCAGCAAGTGCGGTTGCCATTACAGTTCTTGTGCTAGTTGTAATACCTAAGTTAATTATTGGATCGTTTAAGTTTACAGTAAATGAATCAACTGTTGTAGTTGTACCATCAACTTGTAAGTCACCCTTAACAATAACTGTACCCTCATTACTCAAACCATCTGGATATGGGTCAATGAATAATTGATTTCCACTACCAGATCTTGAAGAAATAACATTTGATGCAATACTTACATTACCAATTCTTGCATCAATAGCATTAAATGTTCCTCCTGTTTGGAACATATCACCTTGGAAGGTTGAAACACCAGTAACTTTTAAGTTACGGATGGTCATTTCATCTACAAATAAGTCATCTTTAATATGAAGATCACCACCAACAAATAGGTCACTAATAAATGTTCCAATACCTGTGAATGTTGAAACACCAGTAACACTTAAATTTCCACCAATATTAACACTCTTCTCTATACCTACTCCACCTTCAACTGTAAGGGCACCTGTATCTTTATTATGTGAATCAGTCACATCTGCCATTACAATTGCTACACCGTTCTCATAAACCCAATCAGCACCTGTTACGTTTATTCTATTATCTCCATCTTCATCATATTCTATCTTTGCATCTTTACTATCACCAAAGGTAAGAAATGTGTCATCTGGAATAATTACTTCACCTGCACCATTAGGTGATATGAATAAATCTCCATCTGTGTTTGTGGTTGAAAGTACGTTTGCGTCTAATCTTAAATTATCTACATTCCATTGGTCAACTTTCTGGTTTTGATCAAGAACAGGAACAAATCCTCTTGCAGCTGCAGATGGGTTTGATTGACCTGCAACTAAACCTGGACCAATACTTAATAAATCTGTAAAATATCTACCACCAACGACTTGTGGATTACCAGCATTATCTCCAACAAATAATCTATCACCTTTATTCGATACTGTACCACTCCCACTCAGAGTTACACCGACTTCACCAAATTGTAAGGACGACGGTGCTGTGGTTCCAGTCGATCTTTTAACTCTTATAATACTTGCCATTTCAGAAACTTCCTCCGTTTATGTCCAAATTCTGTGTTGCACCTGGAGTCAACTCCAAAGTTCCAGTCCACTGTTGAGTGGCACTGTTGTACACTAAAACCATTCCATTCTGTGGATTACTGGCGTTCACATCACTTAGTTCACCAATAGTTCCTGCTGAAGCACCTGCTAATGAGGATGTAACCTTAATAGCATTTTTTTGACCAACTCTTACTTTAATGTCTGCCATTATTTGGTAACTCCCTCTCTAACGAGAACTGAACCTTCTAGCACTCTTGTAACTTCACCTTGTGTGTCAGTAATTAAAACGTCGTACATAAATCTACCAGGTTTGAGAACAGCAGTTTGACTTGTTGTAAGTCCAACTCTTATTCTTCCACCAGTTGCATTTATGATAGAAGTTGTAAAATTAGTTGCAGAACTACTGCCAGGATGCTTTCGCATTTGTGCAGAAGCAGTGAAACCAGTCAAATCCGTAGCAGAATTTGTATCTGCACTTTCCAAAGTAAAAATTTGAGAAAATGTAGTTCCAGTATTAACAGTTAGATTACTAACATAAACTGCCATTTAAAAACAATATCAGGATCTAAGATATATTTATATTTAATATAACCCGTCTATTTTTCTACTATCATTCTAAGTAAATTTTTTATTTCTTCAATATCCTTTTTCATGCCATCTAACTCCTCTCTCTGAGTTAATTTTAATTCTCTTGACTTCTTATACTGAGAAAATCCGTGACTATCAGTATTAATGATAGCCCCAGATTTTTCATCTCTGTATAAATTTTTGTGCCCTTCGACTGGTATCATGCTAATGCGATTGTTCTGAAATCTTTAAATCTAGGTGCAAGTGCTTCATTGGTTCCACTACTTACAATTTTAATTCTAAATCCAGTAAACTCATCTAAATCATCAACACTAAATTGATATTCTTTGAATTCATTTGCAACACTTGGTGAAACAAAAGCATCTGGTTTACCACTATTTTTAGAAGGATCAATTACTTGATCACCAAAACCATCTCCATCTGTATCACGAAGATTATCAAAACCAGGAAATAGTTCATAGGATAATTCGGTCTCACTTCCGTCTTGTCTGAATAATTGATAGAGAACTCTGAAATCAGCTGACGCATCACGATATGCAGCAACTAATACTTTAAGTGATGTAGCAGGATTTTTAAGATCCACTCGATTGCTTATGTAAACCGCAGCGTGAGGATCACCAGTTGTTGCATTAGATCTTCCGTCCTGTGTATAATCATCAATAGGTTTATTGAGTCTTGCTCTTTGATAAACAATATTGTTATTCATTGCATCTAACACAGGAGAGAGATTAGGATCAGAAGTCTCCATTCTTACTCCTAGAGTAAATGAACGATTTAAAGGTAATCCAGTTAATCTTACATTTTCATTAATCCTTGAACAAATTAATCTAGGTGTAGTTAAAGTGTTTGGTTGATTCAAAGTTATAGGTTCATATCCTTGATCAATAAATGGAATTTCTCCACCACCTGCACTTGTTCCTGAAACAGTTCTAATCTGTGCTGAAAGTGTTGTATTATCACTTGGTATTTGTACACTAAACTGAGGTATAACTGCATTAAACTGATAGTTTTGAGAAGCAAAAATATTACTTCCACCTACATTTTGTTCATTTGTGAAACTAACTTGACTATCACCATTTGATAGACTACCTCTATTAACTTCAACATAGTAAGTATCAATATCTCTAGCATTGCTGAGAGCAGCTTTATTTGGTAAGTTATGATTATTATTGATTCTTGATAGATCAAAACCATTTAATTCATACTTACGAGAAATATCATTTACACTGTGTGTTCTAACGATAGTTCCATCAACACCTCTTGTTCCAATTCCTAATTGATTTGTTTGAACACTATTGTAGAAGATAATTTCATTATTAATCTTAATAAACCCTTGTGAGGTAGATATTCCATTAAATGTTGCATATGCTGTTGTGTTTGCAACAGATATAACTTGATCATCAACATCTAAGAAATCTGTAAGAAGAACTGGTTCAGTATCAGGTTCAATATTTGCAAGAGAAACTATGTTAGTATCAGCATGCATACCGTGATTGAATTGTTGAACTTCAATTACGTCACCCTCATATATGTCATCATATGTTGCTGATGATGTGATCGTTGTACTACCATATGATGTGGCAGTTGATCCTTCATATACTACAAGTGCTTGTCCTGTTGTGAATGATTCACCCTGAACATTGTTCAAGTATAAAGTGCTTACTCCATTCAAATCTGTGACTGTAATCGTAGCATCACGACCTTGAAGAACACTACTAGTAGTAATTCCTAAAACGTCACCTTCAACGTATCCAGAACCCCCTGTGTTGCTTGTTAAACTAATAGATGATATTTGTCCTGAACTATTTGTATTAACTGTTGCAGTCGCACCTGTACCTCTTCCACTAATTGCATATAATGGAACATTAGTATATGCTTGACTTGGTTTAAATCCGACACCTGCATTTGATACACTGAAAGTGTTAATTGGACCACCAACTTGTTCAATATATCCCTGAATTGCAGTTGTTAATGTAGAGTCACTTACCTGAACTCCTAATCCTAATTTTGCAATTGCACTTGCGTTAGTTGTAGTTGTAATACCAACTTTTAGTTTTCTTGGTAATGTTCTAATTGCATTTGGAAGCAATCTTTCAATAATACCAGAATTTGTTTCTAATTTAGGATTATAGAAGAATGCAGTGCCTGCAGTGGTTGAAAATTGTGCTTTACGTAATTTAAATTTAAGATCTTCAAACTGACTAGGTGTCCAAATAGTACCATTTTGTGATTTGAATAAACTACCACCAACGTACTGACGAGTAACTACAACGGATTCGGCATCAGGTAAACTCTGAGTATTTACAGTTCTTTCACCCATCTGAGCGATCCACGCTTCGTATAGATTTGTTGTAGGTGCTAGTAATACAAGTGCATATTCTGTCTCAGGTTCAAGATAAACAGGAGATGGAAATTTGATTCTTGTTGGTATTTCAGCATTATTTGATATATTAATATCACTTGGATTAACAACAGCACGAGCATAATCCTGAACAACTTGATTTGTTGGAATTCCCAATTCCATTGTTCTTAATTCAACTGTTAACTTTTGCTCTGGATCTTTACTGCCAAAGAATAAATCAACAGCAGTTATAAATGCTCCAGTTTCATCAGTTGTAAATGATTGAGCAAGTGGATCAAACCTACGTCTTCTTCGTCTAACAGTTTGAACAATAGTAGATGTAAATGTGTCTATTCTACCTTCTGTTCTGTAAGTAGTCTCACCAGAACTTATTAATAAACTACCAGGTAATGGTTCTGCATTTGTTGAACTTGAAGTTAATTTAAATGAACTAACTCCTGTTCTGAATCTTAATGGTGGTGGTGGAGTTGTTAATGGGTTTCTAATGAAGAATGATCCGTAAAGATCTCCAAATGTATCAGCAACTAATCTTACATTTGATACACTTGCTTGTGCACCACTACTTTGACCCAATAAAGTTACATCCCCAGTTGGAATATATCCAAAGTATTTTCCTTGTGCTTCATCTGCCATTGATAATACATCAATATTTAAAACACTTGTTGATGCTGAATATACAGAACCAAGTGATACTGATGTATTATATGGATTTGCATTAAATGTTTCTTCGGGAGAATTTATGTCTCCTAACTTATGATCTGGTTGAGCAATTCTGAATATTGCAACTTGTTCACCAGTGGAATCATAAGCTTCTACAGTTTCACCTTTTTGGAATATTCCATTTACCATTGAAATTTCAAGAAGTTTTGGAACAATATCAATTCCACTAATACTATCAAAAAATGGGTAGAATCTAGCAAGAGGTCTTAATCCGTTTGCTGTAAAAGCAACGTTTCTAGATCTGATATGAGGATCAGGTTCCTGACTTGTTAATACCCTTTCTCTTGTTGTTGTAACTCTTCTTCTTCGACCAAATAAACCACCAAGTATACCACCAACTATTGCACCAGCTAAACCAAAAATTGGAAGTGCCGCTAATAAAGGAGTAGCTCCTCCAACAGCTGCACCTGTAGCACCAGCAAATGCTCCAAAAGCACTGAGTCGAGTTCTTCTTCCTCGTGTTACTCTTACGATACCACCATCAACTTCTATAGTTCTAACCCAACTATCAGAAAATGGTTGTAATTGAATATTACCAATAAATTCAACCATGTTAAATGGGTTAACATTCTCAACTCTGGATGCTAATGGTTGGTTTATATAATCAACCTCTTCATAAGCTAGTGTGATCATATTACCAGTTTTTTGGACATTAGTATCCAATAACTCCAAATCTTGAGAGAAATCTGCCGTATCAACATTAGTTGTTAAATCTAATGCTAATTCTGGTTTCATAGACCAGAAATTTGAAGGGACAAGTAACTGCCTATTATCAGAATCAACTGATACTTTACAATCTGGATCACTACTATCTAAGAAATCTGTATTTTTAAAATCATCAACAAAGAATCCAGTTTTAAATCTTGATAAACCATCAAAATCCTGAACTTGTAAAGTTTTTGTATCTAGTTCTAATAAACTTAATGAGGTTGTTTCCTCTAAGGATTCTATCCTATCTTCAAGTCTACCAATATCTTTCATAGTATATCTGACATTATCAGTAACCCTTACAATTGCATCATCAGGATTATAAAGATATGCAGGTAACTGTATGGTTGCAACATCCATTGCATTTTCAGTCACTACAGGAGTTACTGGATTAGTTGAAGATGTTCCTTTAATTACTGATAGATTTCCTAAAGTATCTAAAACAACTCTATCATTTCTAGGTAAGTAGAAATTATATCCAACTATTGAACTTTCATTCGGAGTCACAATAAATGATGGATTGAAAGTACTCGCAAAAGTTCTATTTTGGAATGCAAATGGAGATTCAGCACCAGTGAAAGTAGAAACTCTTGGTCTAAAATCAATAGTATCAGTTGCCCTTACACTACCACCTTTTAATAATGGAATATCATTTGAAAATCTTTCTTCATCATATGATGCAACCGTGTAAAAATCTCCACTATCATTACTAGGTAATACATACTTATCAAATACAATTAAAACTTTTCTAGTTGCAGGTGGAAAATTAACTCTCCTTACAATTCGAGAATAATCATAGAATTGTTCTCTTTGACCCTTATCAAGTTCATACCTATTTGTAATGTTCAAATAATTTCCAACTGTTATAAGTTGTAATGTTGTAGATATATTTGATTCGTCAAAATTACAAACCTCACCAATTGTAAACTTGGTTGGGGTGAGATATGCTATCTCAACTTCAGTTGCAGATATTAAACCAGTTATTTGTGCAACAGCATCACTATCATTACCTATAATTTTTTCACCTACTATTGCTGCTGTATCTAAATTTAAACCACTAGGGAATGTTAATCTATCAAGTGTTGGTGAATCAGTGTTTATTGACTCAAATATTCCTACAATTTTTACTACATCAGGAACATTCAATGATATTTCCCTATCTTCCACCCTTAAACCATAACCAGTAGCTTTATCCATTCCTGATAAGGATGTATTAATACCAACAGCAGTTTTCAGAATTTCTATTTTTTCACTTCTAATATAATTTTTTTGCTTACTCTTTAATCCCTGTTTTTTAAGTGTAGTGCTTACAACAACGTTTGATTGGTTAGCTAATAATCCATTAATAGTAACAGACTGACCATTCGCACCTAAAACGAATTGATCTGCTGTTAAATCTGCAATAGTTCCATTTGAATAATGAATAGAATATCTTTCAGCATCAAAACCTTCATAAAATGCACTTGAAATACCACTAGCAGCTAAATCAAATGATAAGATACCAGATCCGTCTGTAGTTTCTCCTGTTATGTTTGTACCAACAATTAAATTAGCAGTTGATAAATTAATATCAGATACATTTTGATTACCTAGTTCGGCATATAATCCTTTATTTTCATTTAGATTTATGTTAGGTACACCAAATCTAAACGTAGGTGCAACTGATTGACCAGTTGGTAAAGCACCATTACATACACCTGTAACATTATTGACAGCAGCAAGAGTTAGAGAAAGACCATCTGAGGATACACTTGTAACTCTGTTGAATCTCTCTGTTACCTCACCAGTTAATTGATATCTAACAATAGTATCTGTCTTTATACCAGTAAAACTTCTACCTGCACATGTTGCAATACCAGCGGCATTTATGTTTAAATTATCAGTAATACTGAAACCAGTTGGTACTTTACTTTGTAAAACTGTATCTGCAACAAAATCAGAGGCATATCCAGACACAGAAGATGTATCCTGATAAACTGATTTAATATCCTGTATTCCAAAAGTTCTAACAGTTCTTATTGATCTTGGTATTTCTGGATCTTCGTTAATTATTATCTGTTCACCTGCAACGAATACACCAGTGACTTGGGTTAGTTTTATAACCGTGCTCGCACCACCTGCTGCTGTTGCATATCCAGTTGCACCACTACTTAAACCTCTTACAAATGAAGTATCAGGAAGTTCCGCATTACTTACTGCTTGATTAAGTTCTAAACGAGTAAATGTTTGCATATCAAATAAATGCAAATCCCATATACTTGTATCCCCAACATAAGATGAATTAGAAACAGCAAATGAATAAACTCTAGCTCTTCCTACTAATTCACCTGTTCCAGCAGTATTTGAGTTAGTTCTCTGGTTATAAAATTCAACTACTTGTGTATCATAATTAATATTCTGTACAGGAACACCAAAAACATTATTTACTCTTAATATAGTTCCCATTTGATATGGAACTAATGATGAATCTACTGTTTGTTTATCTCTTGGTTTGTCTACATCTATTATTGATGTTCCACTTAAACTAATATCATAACCTTTAACGTAAGCTTTTCCAGAAGATATTTTTACACACATTAAATCATCTGAAGGTGTATTTTGTTCATCCGTTACCTCATTTGATCTAAAAATACCTTCATTAGATATGCCATCATTCAATGAATTAAATACTTGGACATCAAAAGGTTCTACCGAGTAATTTCCAGATTCATCAAATGTTCTTTCTGCAAAATAATCTCTTATTAATGAATAATCTGATTTTTTAACAATCTTTTTGATTTCTCCTTCATCTAACCTTAATAGTTCTATAAAGTTTGTATCATTGAAGTCTGTTAGACTTTTTTTAGCTAAAGTTGTGGTTATCTTTAATCTGTCAGCACCTGGTGCAGCAAAGTTTGAAAATCCTCTTGCATTATCATAAAGAGAATCATCATTTTTAGCAGTAATTAATTGTTCGTCTATATTTAAACCAACCCTATATGATGGTAAATTTGAATATGGATCTAAAACAATTTTATCTGTAGATACATCTACAAAAGTTCCTCTAATAAAATATGTTCCAGAAGATATACCAACCGCAGATCCAATAGCAGAAGCGTTACTATCTACTAATGTTAATACTGTTTCACCCTCATTAATTGCAGTGTTTCCATAAACAAATGATTCTTGAACAATTAACTGCTCCCCATCATCTAAATTTGATATTTCATTATTATCTCCTGACTGTAAATATTTAACATATATTGTTAAATCGTCCACCTGAGTATTAGTTCCAGCTAATTCATAACTATCAATTGTTAAAACAATACCAGAAGTTTGTCCCTTCAACCTCAAACCTATAAGTTGATCCAAATACAAAGTTACTGGTATACCTAAATGAGTATCTAATATTCTTACTGAATGATATTGTTGGTCAAAATTTATATTACCAGGTATCACCATAGACCCATCTTTAAAGATGTGACTACCAAATGATTCAATTTGATTCTGTAAGGAAGATTGTAGAGTTGTTAATTCTCTTGCTTGAACAGGGAATCCTGGTTTAAACAGAACTTTGTAAAACTTATCTTCCTTATCAAAATCATCATAATAAGGACTTATATTTAAATTCGTTTTTTGTGGCATTTTTTAAAATTCCAAAATGATTTTAATGTCTTCCTTCTGTCTAGCGTTTCTAGTCACCAGTGGTCGGTTGTCCAAGTAAATTATTTCACCCGACTTTTTATTTATCTCAGGAGATGCAAGACCATTTGTGAAGTTTACTCCCAATGAAATAACCTTATTACCAGATGGGTTTGTGCTTATTCCAGTAAAGTTTTGATCTACAGTAGCACTAAATCCACTTGTAGGTGCAATTATACTTTCTGCTGAAGATTCAAACTCTAAAACCTTTGACCCAGTTGTAATTCCAACATAATCAGTTTGATCAGAAGTAGTTTGGTTAAAAAATAATGATCTATCCTGATAGTATTTAATTACATTAGTGTCAGTGTCATAAGAAACAATATACCCCTCTGCTGTTCCACCAGTCACAGTTTGTTTAATTTTTTCTCCTATAGTTGGAGTTCCAGTTGGTGAAACAATCTTTATTGCATTAACTGATGAAAAATCATTTGCAGTAAAAACAGATGTAGATCCAATAGATGTTGGATTTTTAATTACACTAATTTGTGCAAATTTAGTGTCAGTTGGAAAATCTTTTGTTGAGTCGTCAAATCTTGCATAAACTAAAATTTTATCAGTTCCCAATTCTTTATACAAATCAAACCCATGACCTCTTGATGGTGGGATAATTGGTATTAGTTTAGCAAAATTACCAACAGACACACCAGAGTTTCCAAGAGGTCCTAAGTCTACCATTCCATAAGTATAACCTTGACCACCAGATGAAACAACAGTTTTTATTATTCTACCATTACTGTCCGTGTCAATAATAACTTTTCCACCTGTTCCATCTCCAACAATGTCAACTTCTCTACCCACAATGTTTTGAGAATATCCAAAACCTAATTTATCAATATAAACTTTTTTAATTTGATTGTTGTTTATAGTAGAATCACCATTCTCTCGCACGGATTGAATTTGAGTTTCAGAAGAAGTTGGCCAGTTGCTAGGAACTGAAATGTATTCTGTTGAATCAAATTTTATAATATCACTTGGTGGAACGGTAAATAGATACTTCCAAATATATCCATCACCACTTTCACCTGCTCTTGATGGTTCTAAATCGGTAAATAGTGGTTCATCTTGTGATGCATTTCCAGTTGAACTAATACCAGAGGAACCATTATCAATACAAACATAAACATCAAAGTTCTTATTAATTACGTAATAACTTGAATCATATAATCTTGTTGAGTTTGTAACTGGTGAAGGATTTGTCACACTATAGTCATGACGATACATCTCATATCTTGTTCCCTGAGTCCAGTCTCTTCTTGTTATTAATCTTCTTATATTTGCACTAGTGACCTTTTTACCAAATATTTGAGTATCTCCAGAATGATCTATATAATTGAAATTATCCGTTGGATTAGGTGTATCAGTATTCCATGTAGTAGTTCTACCAAAACCAACTGCAAGTGTTGGATTAGCTAGACCTAATGTAATATAGTAAGAATTTGCAGAGTCATCCACTGTCTCTACAAAGTTATTTGCATTTAGAATTCTAAATTGATCTGTTACAATTGCAGCCATATCATTAGCTTTTTTCTATATTTATACTACCCAAGATCCTTTCTTAGTGAACCATTGTCCCTAAGACCAAAATCTCTTCTCTGGATAGATGGGTAAGTTGTTAATCCAGAGTCTATTGTTAATCCAGTAACACCTATTGATACTGGGTTTGTACCTCTGGTAAATCCAGAAAGTCTTCCCCAAGAGAAACCACCGATTGTTGAACCAGAGGTCTCTATACCAGTGGTGTTAACACCACTCATTATATTGCATGTAATAATACCAACACCAGAATTATAGGCATTTATAAAGTAGATATTATCAACACATGTAGTTCCAGTTGCAACAACGGTAGAGTTATCACTCACAACTGAGGTAACACCATGTCCAACTTGTGTTCCAAATATGTATATAGGATAACCAACTTTCAGATCAGTAAGAACTGAATTTGGATTATTTGTTAAATCAGCACTTATATTAAATTTAAGTGCTGTTGGGTGTCCAATTCCACCAGTAACACCAATACCTGTAATAGCACCATCAAATCCTTGAATAGTGGTAATGGCATCAATATCTTCTTTGATTGCATTAGGAAGTGGTGCTAGAACTTGTGGAACAGCAACATTAGTATATCCAAAACCAGGATTTGTTATTGTTGTTCCTGTTATCACTCCATTAGTAATTGTTGCAGTTGCAGTTGCAGTTGCTCCAACACCAACTCCTATGGAATGAGGAGCAGATATTGAGATAGATGTTGTGGAACCTACGTATCCACTACCACCATTTGTGATAGAAAGTGATACTGTGCCAGCAGCTGAAACAACAGCAGTAAATCCAGCAGCAACAGGATTTGTTGATCCAACTATCAGTCCTCCAACTACAATGTTAGTTAAAGCAGAGAAGTCTTCTTCATAGTTAAAGAATTTTGCATTATCAACAAACAATTCATTATCAGTTGTTAAAATATCGTCAATAATTTTACCAGTTGGATATACCTGTGATTCAATAGAGTCTCTTGATTTAGATACTATTTCACCATTTACCTTTTTGTCTATCTTCTGTTTTATCCAATTAAATGGTTTGTATGTTGTCTCATTAACACCCAACCCTGTATAAAGGTTAGTTTCTACTTCATCAGATGCTATGATATTAAATATGGTTCTTGGATCTTGTGCTGTTGTTACACCAATTTTATTTAACTGAACAACATCACCTGTTTTTATAGTAGGTGCTATTGACGCACCCGCAGAAACTTGAATTGAATCAACACCAGTTGTTCCTTTGTAGAAGAATATATCAATAACATCATTTGGATCTGGTGCTTGTATGAATTCAAATGATGAACCACCATCAAATGTATAAGACTTACCTGGTTCTTGAATTACTCCATTTACAAATATGAGTAACAGAGCATCAAGATCAATAAGTGATGAATCTGGATTGTCTGGATCTACTTCAAAACTTAATAAACTTGCATTATAGAATATTGGGAATCTAACTCTTTGACCATCTTGTAAATCTTTTATAGAATCAATAAAATCAAATTGACCAAAGTTCCAAGATGAATATTGATCACTGAATACTTCAGTTACTGTTAATTCAAAATCATTTATTAGTGATGAAGTGTTTAGGAATCTATCAGTAACTAATCCAACAGGTTTGAATACATCACCTAATTTAAAGTTATATCCATTATTATTTAATTTGAAGTTAACTACTTCATATGATGTTGAACCTATACCAACTGAGGTATCAGCAGCTCCTACTTCAATATCTACGGTAACACCTGTTCCAGTATCAGTTGTTGCACCAATACCTCTTCTCGAAACTCCAACAATTGGTAGATTTTCATAAGATGGTGAAGAAACCTGTATTTGTGGTTGTGTATAACCAGTACCTGCATTATTAATATTAAATTTAAGTGCACCACCTGTTCCTGTATTTGTAATACCAACATTTACTGTAAAGGTATTAGTTGTAACTGCTGTGATTGCTAATGTTGCATTATGCGCTGGGTCTCCCCCTGCCGAACTTGGAGTAGGACCAGAACGTGGGTATGAGTGATCAGTTGAGAAATTATCTTGTGCACATCTGAATACAAATGAATTTGTTGCAAGACCAACTGTATTACTTACAGTTAAACCATGTGATGCTTTTGTAATTACTAAATTACCAGTTGCTGGATCATATGTTGCACCTGTAGGAGTAAGAGGAGATCCACCAGTGACTGTAACAGCGTTAGTTGCTGCACTTACAAATACATGTGTGTTAGATACAACTTCTGCTGTAATATCTGCACTTGCTCCATTTCCAGATAAATCCGTAACAGCAACGGAGACAGGATTACGATATCCAGATCCAAATGTTAAATCTGCCAAATACTCAAATGCAGTTCCTGAACCAACATATGCATGTGCTTGTGAATCTACACCAATATCAGTTGTAAATGTAGTTGCTGATAATATTCCAGTTACACTAAAATCTCTATCATTTGGTATGGTTAATGATGGATTGAATACCATGCCATCTAATCTTACAAACTCATTGATATTTCTAAATCCATGATTGCTTGAAGTTGTAACTTGAAGTTGACCTGTTAAATGGTTGTATTTTGCTGTGCTTATTCCAAATGCACCACCAGTGGTTGCGATACCAACAATCCCTACAATTGATCCACTTCCGTTTGTAGTTGCTTTGACTTTTGCTGGTGCTAAGTTTGCAACACCTAATCCACCAGTTGATCCAAGTGATACTATTACACCACCTCTTGGAAGTTGGTTTTGATTTACATCCGTATCACTAATAATTTTTTGACCATTTGATGATGTTATTCCAGTAAATATTACGTTACTCTCTCCACCAATTTCAGAAAACTCATAATTATTTCCTAAGTTGTTAAATGTAGATGGAGTTTGGAATATACCATTTAGAAGTAAAATACTACTTCCTGTTTGAATACCAATTGTACTTGCACCACCAACTCTCAATGGGTGTGTAGCAGCTATACCTGTAAAACCACCAGAAATGTCATCAAATACTCTATTATCACTATAATCCTGTCTTAAATATACTCTTCCGTTAAATGCAGATCTAACAGAATCTAAATTTGCTTGTGTTTTTTGTGTTGCATTTGCATCTCCTTTTGGTGGATCTGTAAGATGAATCGTACTATCAACAATATTATAACCACCAGAGAATAGTCTAGTTGTATCACCTGAACTATGATTTGTAGCAGCAGATCCTATTGCACCTCTCTCTACAACCAAAACATTTACAGATCCTGTTT
>Ga0208624_1000770_pt1 | contig 16011 bp, 9 predicted proteins | sample Knorr_S23_td_DCM_FD_185607 | JGI IMG/M metagenome (GOLD analysis project Ga0208624, IMG submission 185607) | Marine microbial communities from Southern Atlantic Ocean transect - Knorr_S23_td_DCM_ad_71m_LV_A (SPAdes) (version 2) | ecosystem: Environmental > Aquatic > Marine > Oceanic | place...
CGGACTCAGACTTGTCCTTATAGACACCCTCCGCGAGCTCCACGACCTTAGGGCTTCCCTCAAAGCGCCCTTTGTCCCCGAAGAGCACCTCATCTTTTGCGCACCCATCAAAGGCCCTAAAGAGAACTGATGAGAGGAGCTTGGCAGAGTCTACACACTCCGTCGCGCCGTGAGTCGTTGTTGAGCTCTGGGCGGACTGCGCGAGGATGAGCTCACGGTCCGGATAGAAATACATGGGCACTGGCGCGAGCCGCATGATGCATCCGTTTCCAGCTGAGTACGGGTTCGTAGAACCCGCGATTGGATCTCCCGTCTCTTCATAGAGATTGAGAGCGAGGCTGACCGTGTTCCCTATGTCGAAGCAGTAGTCGCGAGAGCTCCACAGGCCGCTATCTCTCCATTCGCAGTAACGGCGCATTTGATCTTTGGCGTCAAATCCACCACAAGACAACAAGCTATCTGCTAAGCAGAGCGCCATAGATGTGTCATCTGTCCATTGGCCTGGATCGAGCCGGAAAGGACCGCCCCCGATCATGTCCGTAAGAGGCTCGAAGGTCCCCCTCGGCGCAAACTCAACGGTCGTACCAACCGCGTCCCCTACTGCTAGCCCTACGAGGCAACCTGTGAGTCGATCTTCTTGTGTGTGGTTCATGCCTACATCTCTAGACCACGACCGCCAGACTTTCGCCCCTGCCGGATCGGGTAGAGGAAGAAGAGCGGGAACACGATGGCTGCGGCCATGACGAGGAAGATCGTGCGATAGCCGTCGCTCTCGAGCGACGCGACGATCGCCGCGCCCGAGACGCGCGCGAGGTTCGCAAGGGCCATGTAGAGCGTGTACTGCGTGCCAGCGACAGCGGGCGTACAAAGGCGCATGAAGAGCGCGAAGCTCGCGACCGTCTTGAGCGAGATGAGGAAGGTCGTGCCGAGGAGGAAGATGAGCTGGAAGGACTCGTTCGCGCGCAGCTCATCCGAAACCCCCATGGCCACGCAGAAGACCGAGACCCCCAACATCCCGAAGGTGACGATGGGCTTCACGCCGATGCGGTCGGCGAGGAAACCGCCGACGAGCGCGCCCACGACACCAGCAGCAGAGCCGACCCCTCCCTCAACCTGAGAGTAGTACTCGTCCGACCAGCCGATCTCCTGGGTGTAGAAGACAGGCATAACCGCCACACGCATGCCGATCATGAGGGAGGCGGCGTAGGCGTAGAGCGCGCCGAGCAGCGGAGCCTTAGCGGCGAAGGCGCCGAAGAGGCTCTTCACGAGCCCAACGATGTCTTCGTTCTTCTCTTCACCAGGCTCGCGCTTCGCCTCTCCTTCACTCCAAGGCATGAGCTTCTCGCCAGCGCGTTCGCGGATGAGCAGCGGGAGACAGAGGATCAAGAAGAGCACCCCGGCCTGCAGACAGAAGGCCGGGCGCAGGCCGAAGTTCGAGATCACCGTCCCCATGCCTGCGCCGCCGATCGCCGTGCCGACGTAGCTCGAGGCCCACATCATCCCATTGACGGTCCCGCGCTCGTCGTCTTTGAGCACGTCCACTGCGAGCGCGTCCGAGGAGACGTCTTGGAGCGACACGAAGCAGTTGTGGAGGAAGACCATCCAGGCGAGGGTCTCGAACTCCGCCGTGAGGTCGCCGATGAGGATCATCGCGAGCAATGTCGCGCTCATTGCGAGCTGCGAGAAGATGATCCAAGGTCGCCTGCGCCCCATCGAGCGGACGGTGAAGCGGTCGATGACCGGACCCCAGAGGACCTTGAAGGTCCAAGGCAGGGTCGCGAGCGAAGAGATCTTGGCCGTCTCGGCCAAGCCAGCGCCCTGGCCAGCCAAGTACGAGAGCAGCGCGATCGTCACAAAGCCCCAAGGCATCCCCTGCGCGGCGTAGAGCACGCAGAGGGTGACCGTTCGAGCCGCCTTGCTCCCAGTCAGCGTCAGCATGAGACACAGGGTAGTCGTAGAATCACCCCGTGAGCGAGGATCGAGCAGATCTCTGTGTAGTGGGCGCCGGCATCGTCGGTCTGGCGACCGCCTGGGCGGCTACCAAGCGGCGCCCTGGCGCGCGCGTCGTCGTGCTCGAGAAGGAGGACTCGGTCGCCTACCACCAGACGGGGCGCAACTCCGGCGTGATCCACTCCGGGATCTACTACAAGCCGGGCTCACTCAAGGCCGAGACCTGTCGCGCTGGCCGCGCCGCCCTGATCGACTTTTGCAGGGAGCACGGCGTCTCATATGAGCTCTGCGGCAAGGTCGTCGTCGCCCTCGACGAGTCCGAGCTCCCGGCGCTCGAGACGATCCGCGAGCGCGCGGTCGCCAACGGCGCGCAGGTCGAGGTGCTAGGCCCCGAGGCCTTGGCCGAGATCGAGCCGCACGCGGCCGGCGTCCGCGCCCTGCGCGTTCCTGAGACCGGCATCGTCGACTACCGCGGCATGTGCGACGCCCTCGCCCAGCTCATCATCGACGCTGGCGGCGAGGTGCGCTTCAACACGAAGGTCGAGAGCCTCATCGCCCCCGGCGACGGCTATCAAGTCGAGACGAGCGCTGGCCTCGTCGCCGCAGAGCGAGTCGTGAACTGCGCCGGCCTCCACTCCGACCGCGTCGCCGAGTCCTTCGGTGATGACCCCGAGGCGAAGATCGTCCCCTTCCGCGGCGAGTACTACGAGCTCACTGAGGACGCCAAGCACCTCTGCCGTCACTTGATCTACCCGGTCCCCGACCCCTCCTTCCCCTTCCTCGGCGTGCACTTCACGCGCATGGTCTCAGGCGCCGTCGAGTGCGGCCCGAACGCCGTCTTGGCGTACGCGCGCGAGGGCTACACGAAGACACACGTCGACCTCCCTGACCTCTTCGACTCCCTCACCTATCCAGGCTTCTTGCGCCTCGCCTCGAAGCACTGGAAGACCGGGCTCGGCGAGGTCTGGCGCTCTTGGTCGAAGGCCGCCTTCGTGAAGGCGCTGCAGCGCCTCATCCCCGAGCTCCGCTCTGAACACCTGCGCCCCGCCCCTGCCGGAGTCCGCGCCCAGGCCCTCCTCCCCTCGGGAGAGCTGGTGGACGACTTCCTCTTCGGCGGCGAGGACGGCGTGGTCCACGTCCTGAACGCTCCCTCCCCCGGCGCCACCGCCTCCCTCGCCATCGGCGAGGCTGTCATCGACCGCCTCGAATCCACCTCCGCCTGACATGTCTGAAGTCGAGTACCGCACCTACCCCATCGAGGCCCTGCAGGAGTTCTCTAGCGCCGTCTTCCGCCACTTCGGTGTCCCCGACGAGGACGCCGCCCTCGCGAGCGAGGTGCTCGCGAAGAGCGACCTGCGCGGGATCGACTCCCACGGCGTGGCCCGCCTGCACACCTACTTCGACATGCTCGAGCTCGGCCGCATCAACCCGACGCCCGAGATCTCCATCGTGCGCGAGACGCCGAGCACGGCGACGGTGGACGGCGACAACGGCCTCGGCCTCGTCGTCGGCCCCAAGGCGAACGAGATCGCGATGGAGAAGGCGGCGGCCTGCGGCTCCGGCTGGGTGAGCGTCTCGAACACGAACCACTACGGCATCGCCGGCTACTACGTGCTCGAGGCGATGAAGCGCGACCTCATCGGCATGTCGATGACGAACACCACGAAGCTCGTCGCGCCGCTCTGGGGCGGAGAGCGCTGGTTCGGCACGAACCCCATCGCGATGGCCTTCCCCGGCCTCGAAGAGCCAGCGGTGGTCGTCGACCTCGCGACCTCTGCGTCAGCCTACGGGAAGATCGAGATCGCGAAGCGCCGCGGCGAGCCCATCCCGGACGGCTGGGCGATCGACGCCGAGGGTCACCCGACCACAGACCCAGACGGAATGATCGAGGGCGGCGCGCAGCTGCCGCTCGGCTCGACGCGCGAGATGGGCGGCCACAAGGGCACCTGCCTCGCCGCCATGGTGGACATCCTGACCTGCGTGCTCTCGGGCGCGAACTGGGGCCCGCTCGCGCCGCCCTTCGCCTTGCGCCAGGAGGTCCCGGACCGCTCGGTCGGCAAGGGCATCGGCCACTTCTTCGGCGCGATGCGCATCGACGGCTTCATCGAGCCGGACGAGTTCAAGCGCCAGATGGACGACTGGGTGCGCACCTACCGCGCCACGAAGCCGCAGCCCGGCAGCCCCGGCGTCGTCGTCCCCGGCGACCCCGAGCGCGAGGCCGAGGCCGTGCGCGCGACCGAGGGCATCCCCCTCGTCATGCCCGTCGTAGAGGAGCTCAGGGACATCTCGAAGCGCACTGGCATCGCCTTCGACTGAGCCCCGCCGGATCGGATCGCGCTTGGAGCGCGGATCTGTTCCAATGTTCGTGCGACTGCCCATGCGGCATCGAACACAAGAGGACCCCCACCGTGAAGATCGTCTCCTTCTACCGCGGCGCCGACGAGGCGCCCCACACTGGCTGCCTGCTCTCTGAGACAGAGCTCCTCGACTTCTGCCATCCCGCCTGCGAGCTGCCGCAGCCCGCGCAGCTCCTCGGCTGGTTCGACACTGAGAGCGAGAGCCACGAGGCCGCGCGCGCCTTGGCTGACAAGGCGGCTACCGACGACTCCTGCCAGGCCGCCCTGCGCGAAGCCGGTGCGATCTCCACGCGCGAAGAGTGCTGCATCGTCGCCCCCATCCCCCGCCCCGGAAAGATCATCTGCATCGGCCTCAACTACCGCGACCACGCCGAGGAGTCTGGGATGGACGTCCCGGAGAGCCCGGTCACCTTCAGCAAGTTCCCCAACTCAGTCATCGGGCCCAACGCCGAGGTCATCATCCCTCCTGGGAGCGTCGAGTCTGACTACGAGGCCGAGTTCGGCATCGTGATCGGCAAGCGCGCGACGCGCGTCTCCGAGGCTGACGCCATGGACCACGTACTCGGCTACGTCTGCATCAACGACGTCTCCGCCCGCGACTTCCAGTTCGCCGACGGCCAGTGGCAGCGCGGCAAGTCCCCCGACACCTTCTGCCCCATGGGCGAGGCCGTGGTGACCCGCGACGAGATCGACAACCCCCACGACCTCCGCATCCAGCTGCGCCTGAACGGCGAGACGATGCAGGACTCGAGCACCAACCAGCTCGTCTTCGGCGTGGAGGCCCTCGTGAGCTTCCTCTCCCAGTGGACGACCTTGGAGCCTGGCGACGTGATCCCCACCGGCACGCCCCCCGGCGTCGGCTTCGCCCGCAAGCCCCCCGTCTACATCCAGCCCGGCGACGTGATGGAGGTCGAGATCGAAGGTCTCGGAATCCTCAAGAACCCCGTCGTCGCCTGCCCGGAGTAGCGCGCGAGAGAGAAAGTGCGGTCGCCGACCAGGAGGACGAGTGGCCGACGACCGCGAGAGTGAGGTTCGTTCCACCCCTAGCAGGGGTGAAGCTGTGACGAACGAAGCGCGCTCACCGTTTTTTTTCTGAGCGCGCCTTGAGGCTCAGCTCAGCACTTCACGGACGACCTTGCCGGCGACGTCCGTGAGCCGGAAGTCGCGGCCGCTGTAGCGGTAGGTCAGGCGCTCGTGGTCGAGGCCGACCAAGTGCAGCATCGTCGCGTGCAGGTCGTTCACGTGGACCTTGCCCTCGGCGGCCTTGTGGCCGACCTCGTCGCTCGCGCCGTGGTGGGTCCCGCCCTTCACGCCAGCGCCAGCCATCCAGGCCGTGAAGACGTTGGGGTTGTGGTCGCGGCCGATGCTGTCGCCGTCGGGCTTCTTCTGGGCGACAGGCAAGCGCCCGAACTCGCCGCAGCACACGACCGCCGTGTTATCGAAGAGGCCGCGCTGCTTGAGGTCTTGGAGGAGCGCCGCGACGGGCTTGTCGAACTCGCCCGCGAAGCCGCGGTGGTGGCTCTCGATGTGGAGGTGGCCGTCCCAGCTCTTCTGGTTCTCCTCACCCCCGCTGTAGAGGTGGACGAAGCGCACGCCGCGCTCGACGAGGCGGCGGGCGGTGACGCACTGGCGCGCGAACTCTTTGCAGCGCGGATCATCGAGCCCATAGAGCTCGCGGATGTGCTTCGGCTCGGAGTCGACGTCGAGGGCCTCAGGCGCAGCGGTCTGCATGCGGCGCGCCAGCTCAAAGGACGCCGTGCGCGCCTCGAGCTCGGAGCCGAGGCGGACCTCGTCGCCGTGGCGCTCGTTCAGGCGGCGGATGAGCTCGAGCTGTCTCTGTTGTTCGGCGTCGCTCATCCCGCCCGGCTTCATGAGGTTCGCGATCGGGTCGCCTTGGGTCGCGAGCGCTGTGCCCTGGAAGACGCCGGGCAAGAAGCCCGCGCTCCAGTTCTGCGCGTAGCCCTTCGGGAGCCCGCGGCCCTTGGTGTCCGTCATGACGACGAAGCCGGGGAGGCTGTCGTTCTCAGAGCCGCGGCCATAGAGGACCCAAGAGCCCACTGAGGGGAAGCCCGCGCGCGGCATGCCCGTATTCATGTGAAGGAGCGCCGGCGAGTGGTTGTTGGACTCGGCGTGGCAACCGTACATGAAGGCCATGTCGTCGACGCGCTGAGAGAGGTGCGGGAAGAGCTCGGACATCCACGTCCCGGACTCCCCGTGCTGCGTGAACTTGAAGGGCGATTTCATGAGCGGCCCGACCTCTTCCGGGAAGAAACCCGTGAGCTTGTCGAAGCCGTCGTAGGTCTTGCCGTCGTAGCGCTCGAGCGCTGGCTTGTAGTCGAAGGTGTCGACCTGGCTCGGCCCGCCGTTCATGAAGATCCAGATGACCCGATCCGCGCCGCCGAAGTGGCCGGGGCGCGAGGCCATGGTCTGGCCGCCCTCAGGCTTGAGCACAGCCGGGCCGAGCCCTGCCGCGAGCACGCCGTAGCCACCGAGCTTGATGAGCTCGCGGCGATCTAGCTCTCTCCTTCGATCAGTCGACATAGGCGAACTCATTGGTAGCGAAGAGAGCTTGGCACAAGTCGGTGATGCCTGCTGCGCGATCAGAGTATGCGGCGGTCTGCGCGTCGAGGAAGGCGACTGCGTCAGCCTCCTCCGCTGAGGAGGGGGCCCTCCCTAGGACTCGCTTCCATGCGCTCTGCACGACGCCAGCATCCGTCGCAGACTCGGCCTCGAGCGCACCAGCGAGGTGCGCTGCCCAGCGCCGCACGGCGGGGTCGTTCATGAGGAAGAGGGCTTGGGGCGCGACGGTCGTCGTGGCGCGCGCGGGGAGCGGGCCGAGGGCGTCGGGTCCGTCGAAGGCGCGCATCATCGGGACGATGCGCGAGCGCTTGACGGTGAAGTAGACGCTGCGGCGCGTGTGCATCGGGTCGAGGGTCCCCTTGCCGAAGGGTGTCGGGTCGAGGAGGCCTGAGACAGCGAGGAGTGAGTCTCGCAAGACCTCGGCTTCAAGGCGGCGCGGAGTGAAGCGCCAGAAGAGTCGATTCTCTGGGTCGAGCTCGCCCGCTGCTTCGCTCCACTCCGAGGACTGCTTCCAGCACTCGCTCTCGAGGATGAGCTGGTGGAGGTGGTGGAGGCTCCAGCCGCTCTCGACGAGCTCGCAGGCGAGCCACTCGAGGAGCTCCGGGTGCGTGGGCGCGTCGCCCTGCACGCCAAAGTCATCCGGCGTCGGGACGATGCCACGCCCGAAGTGGTGCTGCCAGATGCGGTTGGCGATGACCCGCGCGACGAGGGCGCCCGCGCCGCCGTCGAGGTCTGTAAGCCAGCGCGCGAGGTTGGCGCGGTGGTGCGGTGTGCTCGCGCCCTCAGGCGCGGGCTGAAGCCAGTCAGCCTCCTCTCCCGCCGTCATGACCTGCAGGAAGCCCGGCGTCATGACCTCGCCCTTCTGCCCTGGGTCGCCGCGCTTTAAGAAGTGGGTCTCCTCGAGGAAGTCGCCGCCTTGGGTGTGGAGGCGGACGGCGGGGAGGCCCTCGCTGGAGACGAGGATGGTGACCTTCTCCTCGGCGGGGCGCGCCCTAGCGTGCTCGGTCACGGTCTCGTTCAGGCGCTGCCAGTCCGGGTCTGTCTTCTGGTACCAAGCGAAGAGCGCGGCGCGGTCGGCGTCGCTCGGCGCTGCGCCTTCGCGCAGCCTCTGCAAGGCGGCGGGCTCTGCCTCGACCTCAAGGGCGAGCCCACCCTCGACCCCTGTGACGCTGATGCGCGGCCTGCCGATCTGGTGGCGGGCGTTGTTCTTGTAGCTGAGCCGGACAGTGACGCTCGTCCCGCTCTCGTGATACACGGGCTCGGCGAGCTCGAAGACCGCCGCGTGGTCCTTGCCGAACTGCGGGTCGACGGCCCAGCAGGTGTAGCCGTCGTCGTCGATGGCGTTCGTGACAGGGAGGCCAGCCTGATCGAAGGTCGCGCGGGCAGCGGCGATCTCGGCCTCCTCACGGAGGAAGAAGTCTTCAGGTCCGCCGTGCTCATAGAAGATCTGGATGTCAGAGAGTCCGAAGTTGCCGTTGTCGGCGCGGCCGGGTCCGCGCTTCACGAGGCCGTCGTCTGCGAGAGCCTCGAGCCGCAGCGCCGTGATGGGTCCGTCAAACCTCGCGCGCTGGAAGACGTGCACGTCGTGGTCAGCCTTCGGGCCGCCGACGCGGACGGAGCCGTCATCGAGGCGCTCGAAGGTCGCGCCGCCCTCGGAAGTCATCACCTCGAAGTCGAGGGTCTTCCAGGCCTCGCGCCCGTCGAGGGTGGGCGCGTCGAGCCAGGCCTCGAAGCGCGCCGTGAGCTCTTCCGCCTCGTACAAGTCGAGCTCCGCCTGCAGGGCGGCCTGTCTCTCGTCGTGCCGCGCGATCTTCGCGTTGAGCTCGTCATCGGGGACCGTGAGCTCGTGGTCGGAGCGCACGGTCTTGGTGAAGGTAGCGCAGAGGCGATAGAAGTCGCGGGTCGGGAGCGGGTCGAACTTGTGGTCGTGGCAGCGCGCGCAGCCGATGGTGGTGGCCATCATGCTGGTGCCGAAGACGCCGACCATGTCGGCGAGCTCGTCGTAGCGCTCCTTCTCGACCTGGTTCTTGGTGATCTGGGTGGAGTGGGTGCCAGCGGCGAGGAAGCCGGTGGCGCGCCAAGCGTCGAGGTCGTCCGGCGCGAGCTCGTCCCCGGCCAGCTGCCAGCGCAGGAACTCGTCGTAGGGCTGGTCCCGCATGAAGGAGCGGATGACGAAGTCGCGGTAGTGCCAGGCGTTGGGCCGGTCGTAGTCGTGCTCGTATCCGTGGCTCTCGGCGAAGCGGACGACGTCAAGCCAGTGCCTGGCCCAGCGCTCGCCGAAGCGCACGTCCTGCAGCATCTCCTGGTGCGTGCGCGCCTCCCCATCAGGCGGCAAACCCCAGAGGGCGAGGGAGCGCCTCCGCTCCAGGGTCGCCTCGTCCGCGCGCCTAGCTGGCACCACCCCGGCCTCATCGAGCTTGGCGCGCCAGAAGTGATCGACCCCGTTGGCGACAGGCCGCCCGTTCTCGGCGGCCACGAGCGGGAGCTCGGGGCGCTCGAGCGGTCGGTACGCCCACCAGGCGCGGTCGCGCTCGGTGACGACCATGCCCGTCCCGCCCTCTTCGGTATCGACGAGCGGCCGGTCATAAGGAGCGCCGAGCCGGATCCACTCTTCGATGGCAGCGAGCTCCTCTTCCGAGAGCTTCTCCGCCTTGTCCGGCATGCGCGGCACGTCCTCATGCCGCACCAGCTTCAAGAGCCAGCTGTTCTCAGGGTCACCGGGCGCGACCCGAGGCCCGTCCAAGCCCTCTTCCAAGAGCCGCTCCCTGAAGGAGAGGTCGAAGTCCCCCTTCACCTTCCCGCCGCCGTGACAGTAGAGGCACTCCTCAATGAGGACCGGCCGCACGACCTCCTTGAAGAGCTGCATCCCAGCCGCCATCTCCGCGGCGTGGTCGTCACCCACCTCTTGTCCATACGCCATGGGCGCGGTGGACAGCGTGAGCATGAACCAAAGAGCGCGGCTCGACATGGTCACATTATGGCATCACCCCGCTCAGACCGCCGATGACCGCGATCGGCTGGGGCCTTCAAGCGAAAGGGACGCCATACTCTCCCCATGATCAGCTTAGCCCTCTTACCGCTCTTCCTCGCTCCCGCTCTCCCCTACTCCCTCCAAGACGAGGCCGCCGTAGAAGAGGCCCCCCAAGAAGAGCCCCTCAACATCGGGCACTTGCGCTCATCTTTGCGGCTCGCGGCGCTTGAGTTCACGGACGAGGAGCTCGGGCAGATGCTCGACTCGGCGCAGGACCAGATCGACAGCATCGAGGCGATGCGGCTCGTACCCATCGGGAACGGGGACGCGCCTCTGAACACCTTCCTGCCGATCCGGAGGACGGCTCCACCGCTGCCGGAGCTCGCGCCCATTGTCCTGCCCGAGGTCGAGCGACCTGAGGACTTGAGCGAACTCTACTTCGCGGACATCCCCACCCTCGCCTCGCTCATCAAGAGCCGGAAGGTGAGCTGCCGTGAGATGGTCGACCTCTTCACCGAGCGCCTCCGGGAGAAGGACGCGGAGCTCCACTTCCTCATCACCCTCACGACGGAGCGCGCGATCAAGAACGCTCGCATCCTCGACGCCGAGCTCGCCGCGGGGACATACCGCGGGCTCCTCCACGGCATCCCGTGGGGGGCGAAGGACCTCCTGACCGTCAGCAGCTACCCGACGACCTGGGGCGCAGCGCCCTTCAAGGATCGGTTCCTCCAGGAGGACGCCGAGGTCGTCAGGCGCCTCGACGCGGCAGGCGCGAACCTCATCGCCAAGCTCACCTTGGGCGCGCTCGCCATGGGCGATGTCTGGTACGGCGAGACGACGCGAAACCCCTGGAACCCCGAGGAGGGCTCGAGCGGTTCATCTGCGGGCTCGGCCTCGGCGACGGCGGCGGGCTGCATCCCCTTCGCGATCGGCACGGAGACTCTGGGCTCGATCGTCTCTCCCTCCACGCGCTGCGGGAACTCCTCGCTGCGCCCCTCCTTCGGCCGAGTGCCGCGCACCGGCGCGATGGCGCTCTCCTGGTCGATGGACAAGATCGGCCCGATGGCGAGGAGCGCCCAAGACTGCGCCATCGTCTTCGAGGCGATCGCCGGCAAATCAGCGAGCGACCCCTCCGCCCTCGACATCCCCGCGCCCCCGGCTGGGACCACGGACGTGACGGGTTGGACCGTCGGCTACCTGAAGATGGAGCGCCGCTCGAACGAGGACTACGCCCAGGTGCTCAGCGAGCTCCAAGAGATGGGCTGCAAGCTGAAGCCCATCAAGATCCCGGAGTACCCGGTCTGGTCCATGCTCGTGCTCCTCATGGCCGAGGCGGCGAGCGCCTTCGATGAGTTCACGCGCGACAACATCGACGACCAGCTCGTCTCACAAGACAAGGACGCCTGGCCCAACGCCCTGCGCGCCGCGCGCCTCATCCCCGCCGTCGACTACATCCGCGCCGACCGCCTGCGCGGGCCCGCCTCCCGCGACCTCGAGGCTGTGCTCTCCACCGTCGACGTCTTCTGCCACCCCAACTTCGCCGACGACTACCTGCCGCTCTCCAACTACACCGGCCACCCCACCGTCGTCTGCCCGGGGCCGTTCTCGGAAGAGAAAGGGCAACCGACGAGCGTCAGCTTCTCGACACGCCTGCACGATGACGCTCGCGCCCTCGCCTTAGCCGGCGCCTGGCAGGGCTTCAGCGCGTACCACAAGCGACACCCTGGGGAATAACCGTAAACTGGCCACTCGAGAGAGGCACAAAGCCCTCAAGAACCCAAGAGCAGACATGAAGCGACTGATCGAGTGTGTCCCCAACTTCAGCGAGGGGAGAGATATGGCGGTGATCAAAGCGATCACCGACGCCGTCGAGGCCGTAGACGGGGTGAAGCTCCTCGACGTGGATCCGGGCGCGGCGACGAACCGCACCGTAGTCACCTTCGCGGGTGAGCCCGAGGACGTCATCGAGGCAGCCGTCGTGGCAGGGAAGAAGGCGGCCGAGCTCATCGACATGTCGAAGCACACGGGCGAGCACCCGCGCTTTGGGTGCATGGACGTCTGCCCACTCGTCCCCATCACGGGCGTCAGTATGGAAGAGTGCGCGGAGTACGCGCGCGCCTTGGCGAAGCGGCTCGGCGAAGAGGCTGGCCTCACGATCTATTGCTATGAGGCCGCCGCGCTCAAAGAGGAGCGCCGCAACCTCGCGGTCGTCCGCGCCGGTGAGTACGAGGGCCTGCAAGAGAAGCTCAGCGACCCTGAGTGGGCGCCCGACTTTGGGCCCGCGGCGTTCAACGCGAGGTCAGGCGCGACCGCTGTCAGCGCGCGCGACTTCCTCGTGGCCTACAACGTCAACCTGAACACCACCTCCACGCGGCGCGCCAACGCCATCGCCTTCGACGTCCGCGAGAAGGGACGCAAGAAGCGCGAGGGTTGCCCACTCACCGGGCCCATCGTCAAAGACGAGGACGGGAACGAGGTCTGGATACCCGGCGCGCTCGAGTGCGTGAAGGGCATCGGCTGGTTCATCGAGGAGTACGGGGTCGCCCAGATCTCCATGAACCTCACGAACGTCTCCGTCACGCCGACGCACGTCGCCTTCGACACCTGCGTCGAGAAGGCCCAGGCGCGCGGCATCCGCGTCACCGGCTCGGAGATCGTCGGGCTCGTCCCGCTTGAGGCGATGCTCGACGCGGGGCGCTACTTCCTGCGCAAGCAGAAGCGCTCTACCGGCGTCAGCGACCGCGACCTCATCCACATCGCCGTTAAGTCCATGGGCCTCGATGAGCTCGGGCCCTTCGACCCGGACAAGAAGATCATCGAGTACGTCCTGCGTGGCGAGCTGGGCGGGAGGCTCGTCGACCGCACCGTCGAAGGCTTCACACACGAGACCGCGTCCGAGTCCGTCGCGCCTGGCGGCGGCTCCGTCTCTGCGGCGGTCGGCGCCTTGGGCGCAGCCCTCGGCACGATGGTCGCGAACCTCTCGAGCCACAAGCGCGGGTGGGACGAGCGCTGGGAGGAGTTCAGCGACTGGGCTGAGAAGGGCAAGGCGTGTCACGAAGAGCTGCTTCGACTCGTCGACGCCGACACCGACGCCTTCAACGAGATCATGGCTGCCTTCGGGCTCCCCAACTCAACAGATGAGGAGCAGGCCGAGCGCGCCGCGGCGATTGAGGCCGCGACGGTGAAGGCCATCGAGGTCCCCTACCGGACTATGGAGGTCTCCCTCCAGTCGATGGAGGTCATCGAGGCGATGGCTGAGATCGGGCTGCCCGCCTCTGCCTCGGACGCTGGGGTCGCGGCCTTATGTGTGAGGACCGCCGTCTTGGGCGCGTACCTCAACGTCCTCATCAACGCCAAGGAGCTCACGGACGGCGAGCGCGCCCGGGGCTTCGTTGAGGGCGGCGCCGCCCTGCGTGATGAGGCGATGGCGAGGGAGGCCAAGGTCCTCGAGACCCTGGCTGAGAAGCTCTGAGGGACCCAAAAAGCGGGCTTTTCACCCCTTGTAAGCCTGTTCTTGGGATTCCAAAGGTCTGTTTCCTACGCCAACGGGCAGCCAGACCCGATAGAGAGTAGTGCTGAGGAGCGCCCGCAGGGGCCGCTCAGCACCCAATCCGTCCCATGAGCTCCCCCCAAGATCGCAGCCCGCGCCCCAACCGACGGCGCATGGGCCTCTCGCTCGGCCTCTTGGCCGTCCTCGCCACCGGCCTCGGCCTCGCCGCCTCTTGTGGTGGTGAAGAGCCTCGCGAGGGACCGCCCTCGGTGATCCTCATCTCCCTCGACACCCTGCGAGCGGATCACGTCGGGTTCATGGGTTACGACCGCGACACGACGCCCTTCCTCGACGAGGTCGCGAAGGAGGCGATGGTCTTCGACCGCGCCTACACGACGATGTCGTGGACGCTCATCGCGCACATGAGCTTGATGACTGGGATGTACCCGTCTCAGCACAAGGTATGGAAGGACGACTCCGTCTTGCCGGAGTCCATCCCGACGCTCACGCAGCGGCTGAAGGAGCGGGGGTATCACACGATGGGCTTCCACTACCCCGGCTGGCTCAACGCCTCTTATGGATTCGGCCGAGACTTCGACATCTATCAGAAGCATCACAACGTCATCCAAGCTGGCGCGCACATGCGCGAGGCCATGGCGAACAGGCCGAAGGACAAGCCCTACTTCCTCTTCATTCACCTCTTTGACATCCACAACGGCTTCTTGGACAAGAACCCTGGCCGCCTCTACACAGCGCCGGCGCCTTACGACGAGATGTTCATGGAGGGCGCCAACGAGCTCTTGGCTGAGACGCGTCCTTTCGAGCTCTGGAACATGGCGACTCACGGCCTGACCCTCGACCAGCACGACGCGGTCGTCGCGCAGTACGACGGCGGGATCCGCTGGGTCGATGACGAGCTCAGGGCCTGGGTCGAGGAGTGGCGTGCAGACGGCGCTTATGACGACGCGCTCTTCATCGTCTCCTCAGATCACGGCGAGGGCCTCGCGCAGCGCCGCAAGAAGTACTCCGGGCACGGCGACACCTACGAGGAGGGGCTCCATGTGCCGCTGCTCATGCGCTTCCCTGACGGGTTGAACGCGGGCGTGCGCGTGCCGGGGATGGTCAGTCAGGTTGACGTCGTGCCGACGGTCCTCGACTACCTCAACTACCCTGATGACGATCGCTATCCGGGCTACTCCCTCTTGCGGGGGCGGCCAGAGGACGCGCTCTTGGTCGCAGAGAAGTCCACGCTCGAGGTCTATTACAAGTGGCCTCACAAGCTCGTTCGAAAGCGCGACACGGGTGAAGGGAACGGGCACATCACCAACCTCCTCGAGTCTCCTGACGAGAAGAACTTGATGAGCGTGCAGACCAGCGGTGAGGAGTTCATCGAAAAGGCGAACGCCATCCGCGCCTTCGCTGACTCTCAGATGGACTCCTGGTTTATGCCTGACGACGTCGGCAGCGCTGGCGCTGGCCCGCTGTCCGAAGAAGAGCGCAAGGCCCTCGAGGGTTTGGGCTACACGGGCGACTGAGCCCGCTTCGAAGAGGAGCTCCCGGGGATCCGCGGCCCAGGCGCGGTAGAGTGCGCACATGCCGCACGGCCCCGAGCTGCACGAAGACCTCTCTGCGCTGCCTCGCTTGCTCGAGGGCTTAGGGACTCCTCTCCTCGTGCGCGATCCGCTCGCCTGGGAGGCCTCAGGAGCTGCTGCCGCGCTCGAGCCAGCGCTGAGCGAGCTCGGCGCTGTCGCCTATGAGGGGCAGGGCGACTCTCCGACGCTTGAGCAGATGCAGCGCGCGGCAAGCTTCGCAGAGGCTGAGGGTTGCCGGGTGATCGTGGCTGTCGGCGGCGGGACCTCCATCGACACGGCGAAGGGTGCGGCTTGGTGTTTAGCGGGAGGAGCCCTCGACAGGGCCCCTAGGGCTCCCCTCCTCCCCCTCGTCGCCGTGCCCACGACAGCCGGGACCGGGAGCGAGGCGACACACTTCGCGGTCTGTTGGCATGAGGGGGTCAAACACTCCCTCGCCGATGAGCGCCTGCGACCCAAGCACGCGATCGTGGACTCAAACCTCCACCTGTCGCTCCCGCCGCGACTGACCGCGACGACGGGGCTCGACGCCTTGTGCCAATCCCTCGAGTCGCTCTGGGCGCGGAGCTCCACCGAGGCCTCCCGCGCGGACGGGGCGCGCGCGGCGCAGCTCATCCTCGGCGCGCTCGAGGCAGCCGTCACCCAGCCGAGCCCAGAGTCTCGCCGTCTGATGGCGCGCGGCGCACACCTCGCTGGCCGGGCGATCGACGTCTCGAAGACGACGACTCCGCACGCGCTGTCGTATGCCCTCACCCATGACCACGGCGTGCCGCACGGCTTCGCCGTCGCGCTGACCTTCGGCGCGTGTCTCCAGCTCCGACACGAACGCGCAGAGAGGCCGGCCGGCACAGAGGAGGTCACGGCGCTGCTCGGCAGAACCCCAGAGGCGGCCCTCGCAAACTTCCACGCCCTCCTCACCTCATGCAGCGCGCCAACCCGGCTCCAAGAGGTCGGCATAAAAGAGGGAGACCTAGAGGCCTTGGTCGCCGCAGTGAACTCTGAGCGCCTCGCGAACGACACCCTCGTGCCAACGCCAGAAGAGTTGCGTCGAATCCTCTGGATGAGCTGGGTCTG
>Ga0208624_1000773_pt1 | contig 15984 bp, 10 predicted proteins | sample Knorr_S23_td_DCM_FD_185607 | JGI IMG/M metagenome (GOLD analysis project Ga0208624, IMG submission 185607) | Marine microbial communities from Southern Atlantic Ocean transect - Knorr_S23_td_DCM_ad_71m_LV_A (SPAdes) (version 2) | ecosystem: Environmental > Aquatic > Marine > Oceanic | place...
ATCCTGATTAATGGTCTGCTGAAAATAACCTTCCCTATAAAACAAGGTGATGCCGCAAAAGTTGAGGCCAAGATCGCTGGCGCTCTTGATATGGTCCCCAGCCAGAACGCCCAAACCGCCGGCCGCGATAGGCAATGTTTCGTGCAAGCCGAATTCTGCGGAAAAATATGCGATTCGCCGTTCAGAGAGATCTGGAGCTTCTCGGGTGACCCAAGTGTCCTGACTATTCAGATACGCCTCAAACTCGGCCAGGACATCAGCTACGCGCTTGGCGTAATCAGGCTCCATCAATCGTGTGCGAAGTTCGGTGTCAGACACTTCATGCAGAATGGCAACTGGGTTATGATAGACATTCTGCCAAGTACGCGGTGAGAGTTCGCCGAAGATTCCCCGTGCATCCTGATTCCAAGTCCACCAGATATTCCGAGCCAGACGATCGAGGGCGTGAATCGTGTCAGAAATGTCCATGGCCCAATCTGCGCCCTTGCGACCCCAAAGGCCAAGCGGTTTTTTGTGGCAAACCAATGAAGATCATTGCAGAATTTTGGAGTTAACCATGAAATTTCTTCAATTCACCGTGTTCAGTATCTGTGCGGGCCTTTCGCTTAACGCCCAGCCCAAAGATATTTTCGGGTCTGAACCGCCCAAAAAACCCGACATCACCGAAACGGCTCCCGGCGTATTTCAAGTAGGCACAGTCAAGCTCGTGAAGGCGAAGAATGAAATTTCCTTTCCTGCCAGTGTGAATATGAATGAGGGCCCAATGGAATATCTGGTAGTGACCGGCAAAGGGAAGACTCACGAGAGCCTGATGGTGACCAGCGCAGAGCCATTCCATGTGCAGGTGGCCATGCTGTTGCTGAATTGTAAAGGTAGTGATGGTAGGTTGATCCCGGAAAATGACACCAAGCCTGTTCCCGGCGAAAAGGTGATGATCGAGTTTCATTGGAAAGACGGCAAAATGCCCAAGAACGCGCCAATTGAGAAATTTGTGCAACGAGTGGATAAAAAGCCTATGGGGAATGATCCGTTCGTTTTTAATGGCTCACGTATGTTTGAAGGCTCATTTCTGGCGCAACGCGACGGCTCCATTGTGTCTCTCATTACCGACAATGCGGCACAGTTTAACAATGCTAGCCAAGGCCGTGCTGATGACGATCTCTGGCGGCCGCAACGAAAGGGATTACCGGCTCTGGATAGCAACGGCACGGTGGTCATTCGCGTGCTGAAAAATGTTAAAAAAGAGTAAAGACTCTCGCTAAAACCGACCTTTTGATGCTAACTATCCCAAAAATCACGTGAAAAAATTCATCTGTACCTGCGCATTGGCCGGTTTAATCGTCGGCTGTACCCCGGCTGAAAATGCTGAACAAGTCGATTCACCCTCCTCCACGGACAACGACAACAAAACTGTCGAAGTGCAACCGCCTTCCGAAAACGACAAAGAGGAAGAGGTAGTCACTAAGATGATGTACATGGAAAAACGGGATTCCGAGGGTAATATTGTCGGCCTGCTTGACGAGGGACTTTGGTTTAAGCATGGCGATGAAGCTCCCTACACTGGTTTAGTGGTGGGCATGAACAAGCCGAAAGACGGCAAGCCGCCAGCGTTTCCCTACAACTATAAACGCGAATTTAAGGATGGCATTCAAGTGGGCGTGGAAACCGGTTGGTACACCACCGGCGAAAAACGGATTGAGCTCGTTTATGAAAACGGCGAAGTGGTGTCCATGCGCCAATGGGATGCCGACGGCAACGAACTGAAACAAGACTAACCCAATTTAGGATACGACCATGAAACAAGTAATCGCATCATTAACCGCCCTGTTCGTCTTCGCCATGACCGGCGTGGCGCAGGTCGACATTTCCTTCCAGAACGAACTCCAGCGCTCCATTGATCGGGGTCTTGATTCTCTGGAAAAAAGCCAGCAGGAAGGCGGGTTCTGGACCAACGAAGATCATCCGGCTGTGACGGCCATTGTGCTCGTGGCCTACCACGGTAATCCCAACAAGCCGAAGGAAACTCCGGCATGGGTAACCAAAGCGCATGATCATCTTCTGAAATTCACTCAGTCCAATGGCAGTATCTATGTGCCCGGCAAGGGATTGGCGAATTACAACACCGCGTTGAGCATGATGGCCATGTTGGCCTCCGGTGATGCGAAATATAATCCCACTATCATCAAGGCCCGCCAATTTCTGGTGCGTCAGCAATGGGATCTGGGTGTGAAAGGTAAAACCGATCACCCGCTGGACGGCGGTGTCGGTTACGGAAACTCGTATCCGCACGGCGATTTGAACAACACCCTGACCGCACTGGAGGCGATCTACTACAGTCGCCATTTGGTGAAAGACACCCCGGAGGCCAAGAATGATCTTAACTGGAAGGCGGCTATTTCGTTTATCCAAAACTGCCAAAATCTCAGTTCGCACAACAAGCAACCTTGGGTGAGTGATGACCCTGAGAACAAGGGTGGCATGATCTATTTTCCTGGCAAAAGCATGGCCGGTCGCGCCAAAGGCAGCGAATCCGGCCGCACGGCGCTGCGCAGCTACGGTAGCATTAGTTACGCCGGCATGCTCAGTTACGCTTACGCTGATTTGGCCAAGGACGATCCCCGCGTCACCGCGGTTCAAAAATGGCTCACGGACAACTACACCTTGAAGGAAAATCCGGGCATGGGAGCACAGGGTCTGTTTTACTACTACTATCTGATGACCAAGGCCCTGACCTTCTACGGCACGGACAACCTGAAATTGGCCGACGGCAAGGAAGTCGATTGGCGCAAGGAAGTGGGGCTGAAGCTCATGGGCTTACAGGATCAGGATGGTTCCTGGATCAACAAGGATGCCTCGCGTTGGTGGGAGAATGAGAAGCCCTTGGTCACGGCCTACAGCATTATTGCGCTGAGCTATCTGCATCGCGGCCAATAGCTTCATAGAAACACAAGTCGCGGTTCGGGGTCGGATTTCGTTCCATGACCATCGAGGCAACAAAGACAGTCAAGTCCCCTGCTCTGTCCGGAGCACCTGGCATGTTCATAGCCAACAAAAAAGCCGCTCAACCATTGTCTCAGGCGAGCGGCGATTTGTTGCAGCCCGGACTCGGGCTGTTGTTGATTTTATTCTTCGGCTTCTTCTTCGCCGGCGGCTTCCTCTTCCTTCTCGGCGGAAACCACGGGAGCAATGTCCTGCAGGCGATCTTTGTCGTCGACATTCACCAAGCGAACGCCCTGGGCATTGCGACCAGTCCGGCGAACTCCGTCTACTGAAGTTCGGACCATTTGGCCGCCCACGGTGATCAGCATGATCTCGTCCCCTTCATGGACGGTGAGGCCGCCAACAACCTTTCCGGTCTTTTTGGTGATCTTCATGGTCTTGATGCCCTTGCCGCCACGTGATTGAACGCGGTAATCATCAAAGTCCGTTCTTTTTCCAATGCCGTTTTCCCCGGCAACGAGCAAGGTGGCGTCCTTGCTGACAATGGACAGGGCCACCACGTGGTCATCCTTGCCTAGGCGAATGCCTCTCACACCAGCGGCCGCACGGCCCATGGTGCGGACGTCGTCTTCGTGGAATCGAATGCTCATGCCCTCCGCAGTGACGAGAATTACATCATCATGGCCAGTGGTGAAGCGGGCCTCAATGAGAGTGTCGCCCGGGACGATCTTAATGGCGATGATGCCGCCCCGGCGGACGTTGGCAAAATCGCTAAGAGCGGTCTTCTTGACAGTGCCGGCGCGGGTGGTGAAGAAGATGCATCGTTCCTGTTGCCAGGTGAGATCTTCTTTTTTATCGCCATATACAGCCGCCACGCGGATGACGTCTGCGATCTTCTCGCCATGTTTCAGCTCCAGCACGTTGGCAATGCTGCGGCCCTTGGAGGCGCGGCCAAGATCGGGGATCTCATGCACGCGCTCGACGTAGACCCGGCCTGTGTTCGTGAAGAACATCAGGTAATCGTGAGTGTTGGCCGGGAACAAATGCTCGATGAAATCGCTAGCTTCCTTATCGGTGGTTGCCTTGCGCGTTTTCATGCCGATCACCCCCTTGCCGCCGCGACGTTGGGCACGGAAGGAGCTGGTATTGGTACGTTTGATCAGGCCGTTATGCGTGAGGGTAATCATCACCGATTCGTTGGCGATGAGGTCCTCAATGGACATTTCGCCCTCGTCCGGCGCGAGATCGGTACGGCGCGGGGTGGCGTACTTTTCCTTAATCAGGGTCAGCTCATCCTTGATGATGGTGAGTACGCGCGATTCCTTGGCAAGGATGTCGAGGAGGTCTTTGATCTTCTCAACGAGTTCCTTGTACTCCGAGCGGATTTTGTCGATTTCCAGACCGGTCAGTTGATAGAGGCGCAGCTCAAGAATGGCGTTTGCCTGTTCTTCGCTGAATTCATAACGACCGTTGTTCAGGCGCGCCTTGTCGCGAATCAGGATGCCGAGCTTCTCGACAGCGGCCTTGGTGAAGTCGAAGGCCATCAGTTTCACCTTGGCTTCATCGCGATTGGCGGATTCGCGGATGATCTTGATGAACTTATCAAGATTCGAGAGCGCAATAATGTAGCCTTCCAGTGTTTCGGCGCGGCGCTCGGCCTTTTCGAGTTCGTACCGCGTGCGGCGCACGACGACTTCTCGTCGGTGCTCGATGTAGCAGTTGATGGCCTCCTTAAGTGTCAGCGTCTTCGGCTTGCCATGATCAATGGCGAGCATGTTGACGCTGAAGGAGGTGGCCAGTTGCGTGTGTTTGTAGAGATTGTTGATGACCACCTTCGGGACGGCATCGCGCTTGAGCTCGATGACGACGCGGGTGTTTTCATCGGATTCATCGCGAACCGCCGTGATCTCGGAAAGAATCTTTTCATTAGCCAACTCAGCAATGCGCTCGACGAGCGTAGCACGGTTGACGTTGTAAGGGATCTCGGTGACGACAATCTGCTGTTTGCCGCCACGCATTTCTTCCACGCCGAGGCGGCCACGGACCTTGATGGAGCCTTTGCCGGTAGAGAAATAATCCTCCACGGGCTTGAGCCCGGTGACGGTACAGCCGGTCGGGAAATCGGGGCCCTTGATGTATTTCATCAGGCCCTTGAGGTCGATATCCGGATTATCGATCTGGGCGCAAATGCCATCAATCATTTCGCCGAGGTTATGCGGCGGAATATTGGTGGCCATACCGACGGCGATGCCGGTACCGCCGTTGACGAGTAGGTTCGGAAATGAGGCCGGGAACACGGTGGGTTCCATTAGCCGCTCATCGTAGTTGGGCACCCAGTCGACCGTGGCCTTGTCCATGTCGGCCATTAGCGAGCCGCCCAAGTGGGTAAGCCGCGCCTCCGTATAACGCATGGCGGCCGGAGGGTCGCCTTCCACACTGCCGAAGTTGCCCTGGCCATCCACGAGCGTGTCGCGCATGGACCACGGCTGGGCCATGTTCACGAGCGTTGGGTAAATTACAGCTTCACCGTGCGGGTGATAGTTACCGCTGGTGTCACCGGCAATCTTCGCGCACTTAAAATGTTTCTTGGGCGGATACAGCGACAACTCGTGCATCGCGTACAAAATGCGACGCTGGGACGGCTTCAGCCCGTCGCGCGCATCCGGTAAGGCACGGGAGATGATGACCGACATCGAGTAATCGAGGAACGAGTTTTTGATCTCGTCCGCGACATTGATGGGGTCGATCTTTTCCTTTGCTGCAAAAAGAGGAGTGTTGGATACGGGCAACTCCCCGGAGCCCTTTTTCTTTGCCATTTCCTAAAGTTAAATATCCAGGTTGCGGACGTTCAGTGCGTTGTCCTCGATGAATTCGCGGCGAGGCTTGACCTCGTCGCCCATGAGCTTCGTGAACATTTCCTCGGCCTCCACGGCGTCGGTTAGCTCCACACGCAAAAGTTTGCGTGTCTCGGGGTTCATCGTGGTTTCAAATAATTCCTTGGGATTCATTTCACCCAAGCCCTTAAAGCGTTTGATCTGCAGGCCGCGCCGACCGATCTCAATCACCGTGCCGAGGATGTCCGACAACGAGAACAGGGGGTGCACACGTTCATCGTCGCCTTCAATCAATTCAAAGAGCGGCTTGTCCTGCGCTTCGTAATGCTCCACCGGCAGACCCTTGCGGCTGAGTTTGCCGAGCAGTTCCTGCACTGGCTTGCTCTCGTGAAGTTCGACGTGTAATGCGCGACGGGTATTGCCGTTTTTCGCCGCGGCCTTGGGCGTTTCCTCGGGTTCGTTATCGCCGAACAAATTCAGATCGGGGTTTTTCTTGCCGAACTTCGCCAAGTCCGTGTCGCTGTGGAAATAGTGAACCGACTCTTCGTTGCCATCGCGAATCTTCACCAAGTGGGCCGGGAGTTCACCGGATTTTTTGCGTTGCTCGATGTACTCGGCAAAATTCCCGCCGTGCCGCTGGATGGAGCGGGCATATTTGTCGAGTGACGTGAGCAGTTCAAGAATTTCACCAACCTGTTTGTTGTTGAGCTTTTTCTTAGCGGACAATTTCAAACTGACATCTTCCGCACCCAGATCGATGAGGATCTTGTTCAGCTCATTGTCGTCGGCCACATACTCCACGCGCTTCTTACGGGAGATTTGGTAGAGCGGCGGTTGGGCGATGTACACGTAACCATGCTTCACTAGATCGCGCATCTGGCGGTAAAAGAACGTGAGCAGCAACGTCCGAATGTGACTGCCGTCGACATCCGCGTCTGTCATGATAATGACTTTGTGGTAACGCAGCTTCTCCAGGTCAAAAGCGCCCTCGCCTTCGCCGTCACCGATGCCGGTGCCGACTGCAGTAATCATGGTGCGGATTTCCTTGTTCTCGAGCACCTTGTTGAGGCGGGCCTTCTCCACATTGATAAGTTTGCCTCGAATGGGAAGAATGGCTTGGAATTTCCGATCACGCCCCTGTTTGGCTGAGCCGCCCGCGGAATCACCCTCCACAATGTACAGCTCGGTGTTGGCCGGGTCGCGGTCGGAACAGTCTGCCAGCTTGCCGGGAAGACCGCCACCGGTCATGGCGCTCTTGCGAACGGTTTCACGTGCCTTACGCGCAGCTTCCCGGGCGCGGGCAGCGGTAAGGCCCTTGTCGATGACCTTCTTGGCGACCGAGGGGTTGGTGTCAAAGAAATGCATCAGGCCATCATAGGTGGCCTTGCTGGTAATACCTTCAACCTCATTGTTGACGAGCTTGCCCTTGGTTTGCGAATTGAATCGTGGGTTGGGCAGCTTGACACTAATTACGGCCACCAAGCCTTCACGGACATCGTCGCCAGAAATATTCGGGTCCTTATCCTTCAGTATATTGTTGTTCTTGGCGTACTGATTAATCGCGCGGGTTAGGGCGGTTCGAAAACCGGTCAAGTGTGCGCCGCCATCAGCGTTGGGAATGGAGTTCGCGTAACAAAGAATCTGATCATTGTAACTGTCGTTGTACTGAATCACGACATCGACGAAAACATCATCTGTCTTATTGGCGATGATGATGGGCTTGGCGTGGACGACAGTTTTGTTAGTACCCAACTGTCTGACGAATTGCTCAATGCCATCGCGATAAAAGAACGTCTCGGATTTACTATCCTCACGATCATCCGCCAGCGTAATCTCCACGCCCGGATTCAGGAACGCCAATTCTCGTAGGCGGGTGGACAGCAGGTTGAACTGGAATTCCTGTGTGATGGTGAAGATCTGCTCGTCCGGCTTGAACACCACGTAGGTGCCAGTGTTTTTGGTCTTGCCTATGACTTCGAGTTTACGGGTAGTTTTGCCTCGCTCAAATTCCATCGTGTGCACCTCGCCATCGCGACTGACCTCCACCTTGAACCATTCTGACAAGGCATTTACACACTTGGCGCCTACACCGTGCAAACCACCGGAGTATTTGTAGGCACCCTGCCCGAATTTACCGCCGGCATGGAGATTGGTAAGCACCAGCTCCACAGCCGGGATTTTGAATTTCGGATGGATATCAACGGGAATACCGCGGCCATCGTCCCGAATGGAGACTGAGCCGTCCACATGAATTGTCACGGTGATGTGCTTGCAGAATCCCGCCAAGTGCTCGTCGATCGAGTTGTCGAGCACCTCAAAGACGCAGTGATGCAGGCCGCGCTCATCGGGGTCGCCGATGTACATACCGGGCCGTTTCCGGACGGCCTCGAGACCTTCTAGTTTGTCGATTTTCGAGGCATCATATTTGGCGCCTTCAGCCGTATCGGCTACTTCCTTCTTTTTTGCCATTTCCTAATTAAAACTCACCTTCTCCAAGACGAAATTCATAAAAGGAAAAAATAACGAAAAAGCGAATTCCCGACAAACTTAATCCATTAAAACCTGAGGCATAGCCACGATATATTGATATGCAAAGCACGAAGAGTGCAATATATAGTGTGTGTGAATAAGTTATGAGCAAAAAAAAGGCTCTCGAGATGAGAGCCTTTCGAAATCGTGGAATTTCGGCTTACCGTTCGGGGTTTTCGATGGACTCTGGAAGCGTGTTGGGATCTTCCGGACTGGCAAAATTACCGCCGTTTTGAGTGCCCTCAAAGCTGAATACGCCAACTTCGGGTGTTGCGGGGGATTCCTCCTCCATCACTGTCCCCGCGCCTTCAGCGAGGCCGCTAGGGGAATTTATCGGGTTGGTCTGGGGTTTCTCGATTTCCGATCCGCCGGTTTCAGGCAAATCCGGGGTGGTGTTGATGGAATCGAAGTTCAGCATTAACGCGGAAATCGCCGCCAAACTGCCGACCGGAATCAGCCAGCGGAGGGCGTTGCCCAGGCTGCCGGACACCAGTTCCGGTTGGGTATTCTCCGTAATAGGCTCTTCGGCCTCGATCTGGCGCTCCACTTGCGACCAGTAAAACTCGCGGGAATCCTCCAAAATAGTCTGTTTTTCGCCCACTTCCAGCGCTTTTTGTATGGCGCGAAGGTCATCGGCCAATTCCTTGGCTTCCAGATCGTTATCGATCAAGTCAGCAATTCGGGCGGATTCTTGTGGTGCCAGCTCGCCGTCGAGCCAGGCTTGGATTTTCAGTCGGTCTTCCTGCTTCATTATGCCTCTTTCTTGTAGACTTAGCTTTGTCGCTCTTTCTTCAAAGAAATTAAAATTTTCGCCAATCTGCGTCGGGCGTAAAACAGCCGGCTCATCACAGTGCCAATGGAGCATTGCATAGATTTAGCGATCTCCTTGTACTCCATCCGTTCGAACTCATGTAGAACGAGTACCGTGCGGTGTTCGTAGCTGAGCTTCTCCATGGCCGCATCGATTTCCTTCCGCAGCTCGGAACGCTCCATTTCTTCGGTGGGATTGTAATCCTCAGCCTCCATTCGTCGCTCCACGCCGCCTGTTTCCTCCTCCATTTGATCCAGCGAATCGGTCTGTTGGCGCTGACGTTTGCGGAGAAAATCCAGACACAGGTTAATGCAAATACGGGTCATCCAGGTGGTGAAACTGGAGTTGTGCTGAAATTGCTTCAGGCGTTGCCAGCCTTTCACCCACGCTTGCTGCGAGACATCCAAGGCCTCTTCCTCATTGCGCAGCATACTGAAGGCGCGGGCGTAGATCTTGTCCCGATGGCGATGCACCAGCTCCTCGTACGGGGCCATGTTGCCTTTCTGGGCGGAGCGCACCAGCTCGTCATCGGCGGCATTGGGGATGTCGAGCTTGGCCATGGTTAACCTTTCAGGCGCCCTTTCGTGCTCGGCACAGCCCGGCCAATGCGGGGATCTTTTTGGCAGGCAAAATCGGTTGCCTTAGCAAAGGCCTTGAACAACGCCTCCACCACGTGATGCGGTTCCTTGCCATACAGCAGTTCAAGGTGCAGGTTGCAGCGGGCTTCATTGGCGAAACCTTGGAAAAATTCCCGGGCTAATCCAAAGCGAAAGCGACAGGCGTCATCCTGATTCTGTTCGCCTTTCAGCACCTTGAAGCCGAGTTTATCCATGCCGTTCCAGACAAGATACGGTCGGCCGCTGAAATCAATAACGGCACGGGTCAATGTTTCGTCCATCGGCAAATGCGCCTCTCCCCAAAGCGGGTTGCGCGGATCAAAGCCCGTGCCATAGCGCCGGATGCCGCGTTTCTCTCCCAAGGCCTGCCAGTACGCCTGCCCCAAGGCAATGCCCACATCCTCCACGGCGTGGTGCAGATCGACATCCAGATCGCCATCGCACTGAACCTGCAGATCGCAGACAGCGTGTTTGGCGAATAATGTGAGCATGTGGTCGAAGAACGGAATACCCGTGTCGATCGACGACTTGCCTTTGCCGTCGATCTTCAGTTTCAGGGTAATCCGGGTTTCACCCGTGGCGCGATCGATTTGCGCCGTGCGCGTGCTCATGGTTGGGGTCTTTTAGTGGAAAAGGCGCGAAAAAGCGATTGTTTATTGGTCCTCACTGGCCAGCAGTCGTTCGGCATCAATGGCCGCTGCGCAGCCCATGCCGGCCGCAGTGATGGCCTGCCGGTATACCTTATCCGAGCAATCGCCCGCTACAAACACGCCCTCCACATTGGTGCGGGAGCCTTCCTGTCGCAAAATATAGCCGGCATCGTCCCGATCGAGTTGGCCTTCAAAGATTTGCGTGTTCGGCACGTGGCCAATGGCAATGAACACGCCGGCACATTCGAGCGTACTTTCTTCGCCGGTTTTGTTGTTTTTCAAGCGGACCCCAGTAACCTTGTCCTCGGCTTCGCCCAGAATCTCCGCGACCTCTGAATCCCAGACCGGCTCGATCTTGTCATTGGCCAGGGCGCGCTCGGCCATCACTTTGGAGGCGCGAAGCTCGTTCCGGCGATGGATGAGGTACACTTTGCTGGCAAACCGCGTTAGGTATGTGGCCTCTTCGCAGGCTGAATCGCCACCGCCCACCACGACCAGCGGTTGATCGCGGAACATCGGTAGCGCGCCGTCGCAGGTGGCGCAGTAGGTGACACCCTTTTTATCGAGTTTCTTCTCGCTCTCCAAACCAAGATGACGATGGCCGGCGCCGCTGGCCACAATCAGAGTTTGCGCCAGCATTGGCTCGCCATCCACTGTGAGCCTGAACGGCCGTTCGCTGAGATTTACGGATTCCACCGTGCTCCCAAAACGGACCTCTGCACCAAAGCGCTCGGCTTGTTGTTGGAGTTTGATCATCAGATCCGTTCCATCAATACCCTCCGGCCAGCCGGGGAAATTCTCTACAATGCTGGTGGTGGTCAGTAATCCGCCGGGCATGGCGCCGGTGAGCACCACGGGTTTGAGTTGGGCACGGGCGGTGTACAAGGCTGCTGTGAGGCCGGCGCAGCCGGAGCCGATGATAACGACTTTCTCGATCTCGTTCGACATGGGGGGCTACGCTACGCAGCCGCTTTGCCGATGGCAAGTGGAAGCTTCCAGAGGCGCTGAGGGACGTTACTTGGCGAGAAAAACTTCCTCGTTGTCTTTCTTGGGCGCCGCAGGAGCTTCCTCTGTTTGGAGGTCGCCATTGCGTTCCGGGGTTTCGGTATTATCGGAGCCGAATTTCACGCTCACGATCCGGCTCACGCCCCGCTCCTGCATGGTCACACCGTACAACACGTCCGCCGCCGAAATAGTGCGTTTGCTGTGGGTGATAACAATGAACTGCGAGTGCGCGAGAAATTCTTTGAGCTTCTGAACGTAGCGCTCGATGTTGGCGTCATCCAAAGGCGCGTCCAACTCGTCCAGCACACAGAACGGGCTGGGCTTGACCTGATACAGCGAGAACAGCAAGGCCACGGCCGTCATGGTCTGTTCGCCGCCGGATAACAGGCCAATGCGGTGAAGTTTCTTACCTGGGGGCGAGGCAACAATTTCCACGCCGGCTTCCAGCACATCCTCTTCCTCGGTGAGGACCAAATCCGCGCGTCCGCCGCCGAACAGGTCCGGGAACATCTTCTGGAAGTTGGCGCGCACCTTCTCAAAGGTTTCGGCGAACATTTCGCGGGATTGCTTGTCGATGCGCGCAATTACCTCTTCGAGCTCGGTCTTGGCGTTTACCAGGTCCTCGTGCTGGGAGTTGAGAAAATTGAAGCGTTCTTCGACCTCCTGATATTCGTCAATCGCTACCAGGTTCACTGGGCCCATGCTGTCGATCTTGTTCTGCATCTCCTCGACTTGCGTCCGGACCGTGTCCCAGTCGGTGGGAGCCTCAGTCTCAGTGGTGGTTTCTTCGGCTGTGATGGTCTCGGTGGTGGTCTGGCCGTCGGCAGTGATGTTGATGGTCGTCACATCGCCGATAACTTCGCGCAAATCGAGGTCGTATTTTTCCTGAATCCGATTAACGAGCTGCTCCTGCTTCATCTGTTTCTGCGTGACCTCCACCTCGATCTCGCCTTTGCGCTCCTGCATTTCGGTGAGCGAATTGCGTTTATCCGAGAGCTCCATCTCGCGGCGTTCGGCATCGGCTGCCTGCTTATTGCGGTCTTGAGTGAGCTCGGCAGCCTTCTCGCTAGTCGCCTCACGATCCACGCGCAGGCGTTCGATCTCCCGGCGGGATTCGGCGTTCTGGGACTCAAACTGCACCTTACGTTCGGAACTTTCGCTGAGCGTTTGTTGAGCGCGCTCCAAAGTGCGCTGCAACTCGGCCAATTGTTGTTCCATTGGCGCTTTTTGATCCTGCAGCGAGGATTCCCGTTCCTCAGCCTTGGAGAGAGCTACCTTGGCTTCGGTTAAGTCTTCTTGAGCTGTTTCACGATGGTTGCGTTGTTGCTGAATGAACGTTTCGTGGCCCAAGATCGATTCCTGAGTCTGATGATCCTTCTCTTCCATTTGGCGAATACGGGCATTCAACTCAATGGATTTACCTTTGGAGATTTCCTCCTGTTCAGCGAGATTTTGCACCTCAAACATCACCGCCTCAATTTTTTGTTCGAGCACCTTCCGGGAATTTTGCAACGCTTTGAATTCGCCTTTGCGTGTGGCAATCGCCACCTCGCGGTCGCTGAGTTCGTCGCGGGCATTTTGCAGGCTGGCCTGAAGCTCGGTTTGTTCAGCCAACAACTGGCCTTTGGTGCGGCTGAACTCAGCGATCTGGCATCCCAGCGTGTTAAGTTGAACTACCAGTTCGTCGATTTGATTTCGGCGCGCAAGTACGGAGTGGTGTTCCTTGCCCTCGCCCTGCCCGCCTGTATAGACGCCAACTTGGCTGAGTGATTCGCCTTGACGAGTGACATAATCAAAACGACCCGGACTCATTTGCCAGAGGCGTGTGGCGGTTTCCAGTGAATCAACAATCAGGGTGCGGCCAAGAAGCGTTTGCAAAAGTGGCTGGATGCGAGCATCGGTTTCGACGATGTCGAGAGCATGCACGGCTCCCTCTGGGATATCGGCGGGCGGAATGGCTCCGCCGCGCTGGCGCAAGAGTTCCAGAGCCACAATGCTGGCCCGGCCCTGCTCGCCTTGAGCGAGACGATCGAGCATTTGATCGGCGCTTTGCGGTTGCTCGGTGATAACGAGCTGCAGGTTGGCACCCAAGGCGGCCTCAACGGCGCGGACATGTTCGTCAGGGACGCGGATTTGATCGGCGAGCGAGCCGATGGCGCTATCGAATTGGGTTAAGACAGTCTGGGTGCCTGCACTGAAGCCTTCTTTGGATTCGATGAGTTGCTTTAGCACATCTTTGCGCGATTTCGCTTCGGCTTGGCGTTGGAGTAATCCGTCCAACTCCTCCTCGGTATCGGATAGATCGGTGCCGATCACGGACAAGCGCGCCTGCCTTTCCTCAACTGTGCCGCGGTGGGTTTCCACGTGGAGCGAGTCATCCTCCACACTGCGCTCGAATTCTCCGAGGCTGGTCTCGAGCTTGCCCCGCTCCTCCTCAAGTTGAATTTTCTCGGCGGAGAGTTTCTCAAGCCGCGCTGCGTTACCTTGTTTCTGCAACTCTAGCGCGTTCAGCTCATTGCGGGAGCCGGTCAATCGCTGGGTGAGCTGGGTGGCTTCGTTGTTGGTTTCGTCGAGTTCGGACTGGCGCTGGCTGATCTCGGATTCGGCAGTTTCAACAATGCCGCGTTTTTCCGAGACGTGTTGACGTGCGCGATCAAGCGCGTGGCCGGAATCGGACAATTGCTGATTGATGCCCCCCAGCTCAGCGTCTGCGTGCTTGCGGCGTTCCTGGGCCCCGGCGATGTCAGTTTCCGCGTCAGCATGTTGGGCATGGAGTTCCTCCATTCGCTGCTCGTTGTACTGAATGCGGTTTTCGTGATGTTCCACTTCCGATTTCAACTCCAACCCACGCTGTTGGGTGGCGCTAATCTGACGATCCAGTTCTGTGAGAGTTTGACGCAACTCCTTGAGGGCGGCTTCCTCTCCAATGATCCCAGAGGAATGATTCTCAAGATTGTCGCGAATGTGTTCGGATTCCTTGCGGATTTCCTGCAGCTCGACATCGATGGTGTCGAATTCATGGCGTGCAAGCTTGGTTTCCAGCTCACGCAATTCGTCCATGATCTTCTGGTAACGACGAGCCTTGCCGGCTTGGCGTTGGAGCGAACCGATCTGGCGTTTTACCTCGCGAATAGTGTCTTCCAGACGCAGGAGGTTTTGTTCGGTGTAATCGAGTTTGCGCAGGGCTTCTTTTTTCTGCTGTTTAAACTTTGTGATGCCGGCTGCTTCCTCAAAGACCACGCGGCGCTCCGAAGGCTTGCTCTTAATGATGTTCGTGATCTGGCCCTGGGCCATGATGCTGTAGCTGTTTCGGCCAATGCCGGTGCCCATGAATAGTTGCTGGATATCGCGCAACCGGCAAGAGGCGCCGTTCAGAAAATATTCGCTGCCGCCATCGCGGAACACGCGGCGGGTCACAGTGACCTCGGTAAAGCTAAGGTCCACACCGGCGGCCTTGAGGTTTTCCTCGTCCATATCGCCAAGAGTGATCGAGACCTCGGCCATACTCGTTGGCTTACGGCCGCGGACGCCGTCGGTGCCGCTGAAAATGACATCGGCCATCTCGCCGCCACGCAAGGCCTTGGCAGATTGCTCGCCCAACACCCACCGAATGGCGTCGGAGATATTCGATTTACCACACCCATTGGGGCCCACTACGGCGGTGATGCCCGGCTCGAAATTCAGGGTTGTCTTATCCGCAAATGACTTAAATCCAATGGCCTTCAGGCTTTTAAGATACATTCAATCCTCCTTATGCCCGCTGAAATGCGGACGGGGCGATAATCCGGGGAATGAGCAGCGGGGCCAAGTGGTTTTCCACTTAGTTATCCACAATGCCCTGCGCTTCAGCGCGAACGCCTTCGGCTAATTCCTTGGGGGCAAGCACCGTGGCCTGACTGCCCCAACCTAGAATCCACCGCTGGATATCGGAGAGATGGCTGAGCTGAAGGGAAAGTTCCACCGAGCCGTCCTTTAGTTTTTTGATCTGTTGGGTGGGATGCCAGTTTTTCTCTTTGATAAAGGGCGCCACCGTCTTGGTGAAGCGCACACGGATATCGTAGGATTCGTCGCCTTTATACACACCGAAGGAATCGGCGAGATAATTATCCAGCGTAAAACTGTCCGGTCGCTCAAAGGTTTTGCCGGTGGATTCCACCTCCAAAATACGCGTGGGCACAAAACAGCGGATGTCGCACCGTTTGTGGTCGAAGGCATAGAGGTACCACTCGTTGTTGATGTTCGCGAGTTGATACGGATCAATCACGCGCTCCTCGGGTTTTTGGTTCGGCTTGCGATAACGAATCTTGAGCTGGCGGCGTTTTGCAGTGGCTTGACTGACTCGATCGAAGACCTCCACTTCCACTTCTGATTCACCGGTGTGTCGGAAAGATAACGCTTCATCCCATTCATTAAGGTGGATGCTGACGGCGTCCGGCAGGGAATCGGCGATTTTTTGAAACGCCGCCGACAGTCGTTTTTCAAACACCGTGCCGCGATAATTCTGCAGAGCCTTTTCCGCGATCAACAAGGCAAAGAGTTCACCCTCGTTGATCTGCAGCATGGGAAAGGAATCGACCGGGCGGGTGTATTTGAAGCCA
>Ga0208624_1000774_pt1 | contig 15959 bp, 20 predicted proteins | sample Knorr_S23_td_DCM_FD_185607 | JGI IMG/M metagenome (GOLD analysis project Ga0208624, IMG submission 185607) | Marine microbial communities from Southern Atlantic Ocean transect - Knorr_S23_td_DCM_ad_71m_LV_A (SPAdes) (version 2) | ecosystem: Environmental > Aquatic > Marine > Oceanic | place...
GACATTATTAATTGGCGGCAACACAAATAAAGGCTCTCTAATGACAGAAAGTATTGCAGAAAAAGTAAAAATGAATATTAATGATTGCCAATTAGAATACATTGATTCTGGTCACAATATAAGATTGGAAAGGCCTGATGAATACTACAAATTGCTAGATAAATTTATTTAACTTTACTTGAAGATTTTAAATCGTTTATGAAATCTAACAACTCGTCATTTTGAAATTTCAAAATTTTACCTGACTTGTTGCTTAATTCTGGATAAGTTCTTTTAAAAAAGGCTTCCCAATTTTCATCAGTATCATCCCATGTCCCTAAAACTTCATACTCTGAAATGTAATATTCATTATCGCTAACATGGTAGACAGAATGTGTAAATTTATTTTCCATTTAATTAATCTTTTCCTTGTATTTATTTCTTACCTTGTATCTTATATAAGGTTTTATGTAATAATGTTTCACAAATGTATCAATAGTCGGCATTCCAACCTTTTTCCTATACTTGTTTTCTAATGCTGTCCATGGGCAAATCCATCCTTGGCCTATTGCTGCATTTAAAAACCAACTAAATAAAGGAACGCTTATATACCAAGGGGCGTTAAGAATCATAACTGGCAAAGAAATTATAAATAAGAAAATATAAGTATGGTGGGAAATAATAATAGAATATAAAATTATTTGATCGGAAATTTTTTTATCTGTGGTAACCATTAAAAAATTATAATACATTTATTAAAAATTCATAAAATTTAAAATGAAAAAAATTCTAATCGCTGGATCTTCTAACGTTGACATAACTCATATTGGTGAATTTATTCCTCAAGAAGGCCAAACTTTAATGGCACAAAATTCTTATTTAGCTTTGGGGGGAAAAGGTTTAAATCAAGCAGTAGCTTCTAAAAGGCTGTCTGAAAATGATGTGTTTTTTTTATCTGTTCTAGGTGATGATTTTTTAAGTAAGTTTGTTATTGATGGTTTAAAACATGAAAAAATTAATTCTGAATATATCAGAATTGCAGATGGAAAAGTGACAGGAAGCGCACTCATTTTCATTAATAAAAATTTGAAAAACCATATAAGTGTTTCACCCGAATCTAATCTTTTATTTAGTAATAACGAATTAAATATTTTTAAAAAATTGACCAGAGAAGTTTCAATATTGCTATTACAGCAAGAAATACCTGCAGATATAAATATAGAATTATTAAAAATAGCAAATAAATCTGGAATAATTACGATATATGATCCAGGTCCACCAAATAAATATAATAATTATGATCATTTTAAATTTGTAGATTTTTTAACACCCAATAAGCATGAGGCTGAATATTTACTTGGTAAAAAAATTGATGGGATTGAATTGGAAGCTGCAAAAGAATTAAAAGAAATTGGGGCAAAACATGTAATAATAACACTTGGAAGTGAGGGGTTAGTTTACTCAGGAGATTTTGATAAAATTTTTAAACCATTTCAAGTTAATTCAATTGACCCTGTTGGTAGTGGAGATTGTTTTAATGGCGCGTTGGCATCAATGATAAATAAAGGTGAAAATATTATTAATTCAATTACTTTTGCTCAAAAAGCAGCTTCACTGAGCACAACTAGAAAAGGTGCATCGCAATCTTTCCCTTTCCTGAATGAAATTAAGTAACTATTTTTTTTAACTATGTATAAAATATAACTATGTTGAGTAAATTATATTCTTTAAAAAACACTCCAGGTTTCTTTTTTATTTATATTTTATTATTTTGTATTCTTGGCCTAACAATAATGGGTTTTATTTTAGGCTGGGTTTATTCGGATTTTTCACCAAGAAATGAACCTATAATAAAGTATGAAGGAAGCATACAGTACGATGATAAAATTTATAATAACTTTGTAACTAATAAAGAAATTCATAACTATAGGTTTCAAGGATTATCTGGGCAGCAAATATCTGTTGAGTTGTCTATTGATCCTAGTATTAGATACGGAACAAAGATTTACATTAATAATCCTGAACAAATGTATGATTTATTTGAAGACTCTTCAACAAACAAACTTATAAATGAAAAAGCAATTATTGGAGAAAAGATTTTATTAAAAAATAATGGAACTTTCACATTATCAATTGATTATGATTTTGAAAGACATTCAAATTATTATGACTTTGATTATTTTTTTATGTTTTGGGACAGAGAGAAAAAAGAATGGGTTAATGATTTCCCAGAATACAATTTTATAATTACTTCTGTATACTAATGATGATGATGAACAATCTCAGAAAACGGAAATATTCCTTCAACACCGTTATTCTTAAAAACCTCTAAAGTAGTATCATAATGGTCTTCTGAAATATTTACTTCACCGTTCCAGCAATTTAATTTTTGATAAATAGATATTGTTTTTTCCAAAGCTTCGACATCTGTATCAGGAAAAAATTCGAAAATTATTTCAGAGATTTTAGAAGGGTCTTGGGTTTGTGCAAATAATTTAGTTGTATGAAAAATTTCAATAAATTTATGATACTCTCTTGTTTCTAGGTATTCTCTTTTGCAGATTAAAGTACTAAAAGATAGAGGGCCTATAATCTTACCTATCTGTTCAATAATTTTTCCCACCTTAGGCCTAACTATATTTATGCCTTTTTCATCATACATATCATACGTAAGGTCTATTGATTGTGGCGCTTGAAGGTGAATTAAATCCCCATTTCCTTCTCTAAAGCTCTTAACCATTTCTTCTGGACTTCCTGCATCAATAATTTTTAATTTATCGAAATCAATATTCTTCTTTAAGCATGCATATTTAAACATATTTAAAGGTTGGGCTGAATGGTCTAGTAAAACCTCTTTTTCATTTAATGATTCCCAATTAAAGGCATCTTGACTAAAGGCTTCTTGGCTTTCTACATCAGATCTTTCTACTAAATGGAATCCGTCCATTTTATTTATTTCTCCGAAATGAACAATATCTTTTGAATATTTATTATTCCAACTACCAGAAACAGATGATTGTGCAATATCAATTTCATTATTAAAAACTTTTTCATAAACATTTTCATTATTTTCTGCAACTGTATAGCTGCATTCAAAATCTTCAGATACAGATTTCATAAAGCTTTGATCTGTTGAACCTAGTTCTACTGTTAGTAGTAAGGGTGTATAAAAAGCAGAATGTCTTGAAGACATTACTCTTATTGGCTTAATTAAATTTTCCAATTAATATCTCCATTCCCATTTCCCATATCCAGGGTTTCCGGGGGTCTTGCCTAGCAACTGCCTTACAGCTGCAATTTCACCAAGATGATTCCAAAGATGAAATATTAATCTTGAAATATCTGTGCCAAGATTAATTTTTTCTGCTTCACTTCCATGTTTAAATTCGGCAGTAAATTTGTCTTTTAAGTCTACTTCATCCAATTTGCTTAATGAATCTTTTACAACATCAGTTGAATGGTTCCATAAATATTTTATTTCATCGAGACTTGGGGTTGAATGAGGTGATCCATTCATATAATTTTTTGCTTCATCAGGAATAACTTTATCATGAATTTTATTTGCAATAGAAAAATTGTAATATGAACAATGTCCTATAAGCCATCCTATGCAGTTCATAGGTTCAAAAACCTTTTTTATATCACTGTCTGACAGATCATTTATATATGCATCCATTTGATCTATTGATAAAAGATAATGAGAAACAATCGAATTTCTATTCATAATTTACTCCTTAGAAATTTGCTAACATTATAATAAACAATCCCGTCGTTATTGAAAATACTAATAAGAATAATGAACTATTCCTTTTTTTATTAGACAACTTTCCATTTTCTGCATTCCTGAAAATCATTGATATTGATAACATTAAGGTTGAAATTGTTAAAAAAATGAAAATATTAGATAGATAGCTCATGAATAAATTTAAAATAGTTGCATTTTATGAGTTTACAGAATTAAAAAATTTATTAGAAATCAAAGAAAAAATTTCTAAATTTTCAACTTTAAATAGAATTAAAGGTACTATTTTATTATCTAAAGAAGGGGTAAATGGCACTATAGCTGGCTCCCCAGATTCTATCGATGGGTTAATTTTGAAATTAGCCTCATATGGAATAAAAAAAATTAATCCGAAATTTTCTTATTCAGAATTCTTACCTTTTCCAAGATTGAAAGTAAAAATAAAGAAAGAGATTGTAACTTTTAGAAATAATGACCTAGACATGAATAAAAACAAAGGTGAGTACGTAGATCCTGAAAATTGGAATAACATCCTAAATGACCCTGAAATAACAGTTATTGACGTAAGAAATGATTTTGAAGTTGAAATGGGCACATTCAAAAACTCTATTAACCCTAAAACAAAGAGTTTTACAGATTTTAAAGAGTACGCCGATAAAGAGATAAATAAATCAAAAAAAATAGCAATGTTTTGTACTGGCGGGATTAGGTGTGAAAAAGCAAGTTCATACCTTGTTTCTAACGGTGTTGAAAAAGTATATCAATTGAAAGGTGGAATTCTTAAATATTTGGAAAATATAAACATAGATGACAGTATGTTTGAAGGTGAGTGTTTTGTTTTTGATAGAAGAGTGTCATTAAAGCATGGCTTAAAAGAAGGTAATTATAAGATCTGTTCTGGCTGCAGAAACCCAATTACTGAAGAAGATAAAAAATCAGAATTTTTTGAAGAAGGAGTATCTTGCAAAAAATGTTTTGATTTAACCTCTGACGCAAAAAAATTAGGATTAAGAGAAAGGCATAAACAAGTTCAAATTGCAAAAGAAAAAAATCTAGATAACCCATTCTTAGATATTAGTCATGAAGATTATTTTGAAAGTGGAATTTAAACTAGCTTTTTCCCTTTTTCAGTTATTTTGTATCCATGATAATAAGCAACCATTTTATTGTCAGACAATTCCTTTAATTGATTTTTAATAGTAAGAGACGGGTTTGGAGTTTTTAAATTATTTTTAAATTGTTCTAAACAGTTTTCAATAATCTCGTCTTTATACATAAATTGTTTAGTTAGCAAATTTAATATATATATTTGGATTTCTTTATTAATTTCCATAATTTATAAAAGTCTTACTTTCCTCAATTACTTTATTATCATAAAACTTTGCTGGGCAGTTGTCTTCGATAATTTTAAAAGTTCTTTTTGCTCCAGGGTTCCAATATTCATCTGGCTGGGTCATTGGGTCTGGAAATTCTGGATAATAATTTCTAGGTGGTAGCGTTTTAATTGATCTTGGAGTGAGTGCAGTTACATCGTGATTATGACTTAGTAATATTGTGGTTATTGCAGTAATACAATTTTCTAATTCTTTTTCATATTCTTGGTTTGTGCATCCAACAAATAAAAATATAACAATAAATAATAGCCATTTTTTAATATCCATGATCACTATACCCTTCGCCATAATCAGGCAAGCTTGATTTTGCTCTCTCAGCATTATCAATATTTAAAAAATAAATTAAAAATAAAATAAATGTGATAAAAATAAGTATATAAAATATTTTTTTCAATTTGATTATGCAGTAAATTTTATACTTCCAGATTCAACCCTATTTTTCCAAATCGAGCCACCAGGATATTGATGTGAATCAAAAAAACTATCTTTCATCTCAAGTCCCCATCCGTATGACTTAGGAGCAATGTACCTACCATCTTTTACTTTGACGGGATTAATAAAAACATCATCTTGTAAGAAATTTAAATACTCACACACTTGATTATCAGAGTGACTAGATACTTTAATTTGATCCCACATTGAATAATGAATAATCATGTTACAAAGACCGATACCTCCTCCATGCGGACATACTGGCACATTAAATTTTTTGGCTAATAAAATAACAGCTAAAACATCGTTTACTCCACCCATTCTACTTGCATCAATCTGGCAATAGCCAATAGCACCTGATTTTAATAATTGTTTGAATATTACTGGAGACTGAACTTGTTCTCCGGTCGCAACTTTAATTCCATATGGTTCTAATGCTTTTGCGATTTCAAGATGACCCTGAACATCATCTCTTGCCGTTGGCTCCTCAATCCAAGTTATATTGAATTTAGAGAGTTTTTTCATATATTCAATTGCTTCTTCAACTCCTAATACTTGATTGCAGTCAGTCATTAACTTTGATTCTTCTCCTATTTGCTTTCTTATAAAAGTTAATCTTTCAATATCATGATTTATGTCTTGACCAACTTTCATTTTAAAAGCGTCAAAGCCTTCGTTTTTCATTTCACTGATGGTGTCAGAAATTTGTTGATCAGTTAATCCTAGCCAGCCAGCAGTAGAATAAGCTTTTGGGCCTTCGATTAATAAATTATTTTCAAGTTTTTTATGATCAGAAGATTGTTCGTTTAATATAGAAATTGCTTCATCAGGTGTTAATGCATCTTTTAAATACCTCCAATCTATTGATGAAACTATTTTTTCAGGTTCTAAATCTACTAGAAGTTTCCAAAGAGGCTTCTTTTCAATTTTAGCCCAACAATCCCACATTGCATTCATTATGCACCCCAATGCCATTCTATTTACACCATCTGCAAGCCATCTTAATTGGTGATGATCATTTATTTCCTTGTATAAATTCCCGGGGTTCTTTATAAAATCATCAAAATTGTAATTTTCTAATAACTTTGAAATGTCATTTACTCCATAAACAATCCAGTCATTTCCAGCTCCAGATGTAAAGCAAACTGAATGACCAATAGTCCCATCACTTAACTCAATTGATGTATATACACATGAATAGTTAGGTTTTTTATGAAAAGGGTCTGATCCCAATAAGGTATCTGAGGTAGGAACTCTTATATCTGCTACTTTAGTATTTACTACTTTTAAATTCATTGAGAAGTGTCTTCTAATTTGCTTAGTATAAACCTGCAATTATTTACAGATTCCTCTATGTCTTTTCCTTGGCAAAGAATAATCATATTTCCATAAACAAAGTAATCAAAATATTTTGCAAGATTGCAAGTTGAAGATGCTACTACGAGCGAATATCCTGCACCATGACCTGAATCACCTCCACATGTACGTGCATCTTTTACACCTTCCTTCCATGTTGCATCACCTTTAGTTAAAATAGCATCTTTTCCAATTCTTTCTTCTACCCATTCAACACCAATATCCAATGCCTTTTCTTGGTTTTCATAAAATCTTAATTCGTAATCAATAGATTCTTTTGTTTTTGGAATTTTTAAAAAACCGTAATATGCTGATTTAGCTTCTGGCAAATCTTTAACTTTATAAGTTTTATTTTTTTTGAACCCCAATGAAGTTATATCTTCTAATTCAAGATTTACATTAGGATTTGAAATTTTCTCTATATTAGCTCCCGGCAATTCATCAGACGCAGATGAACATGAAAAGCTTAGAACAGTAATAATTAATAATATTGCAGTAAAAATATTTTTTTTCATTTTTTAATCCTTAGTTAGGTATTATATTGTAAAAATAAAATTAAATCTTTAACTTGAACCTTTAAAAACTTTTTAAATTAAAATATATTAAATATATGGAAGATAAAAAAAATAAAGATTCAATTGTAGAAAAAGAAAAAAAATTGGCACTATGGTTCAGGTCTAGATTTTTTACTGGAATTTTTGTTTTTCTTCCTTTAGCTGTAACTTACTTTATTCTTAGCTTTGTTTTTAATTTAATTGATGGGATTTTTAGACCTTATTTTGAAACAATTTTTGACAGAAGGTTACCTGGTTTAAGCTTTATTTTGATTGTGTTTATTGTTCTGGTATTAGGAATATTGGCAAATAACACTTTTGCTCGAAATAGATTTGGATGGATAGAATCTGTCTTAAAAAAAATACCATTAGTTGGTGCAACATATACAACATCAAAAGAGATAGCTGAGTCATTTAGGGGTTCAGGGAGTGGTGACTTTGGTACGGTGGTAGCAATTCAGTATCCTAGAAAAGGTACATGGACTGTTGGCTTTTTAACTAAGACAATAGATTTTGAAAACGATAAAAAACATGGAATTGTTTACATGCCATCAACGCCAGTTCCTAACACTGGTTGGATGGTATTAATCCCAACCGATGAAATAAGATATTTGGATATTTCAGCTGATAAAGCAATGAAATTTATTATTGGCGGAGGTATTGGAAGTCCTAGTTATATTGAATGGGTTGGTAGAGAAAAAGAATTGGAAAGTTAATTAAAATTCAAATTTAGTTTCAAATTCCAATTTTCCAACATAATCAGTTTCAACTTTAAATAGAGATCCACCAAGATAAGTGCCTTTTGGTACATTTGCTAAATTGTCAGGAGTTGCTGCTGAAGTAATATAAAGGTCAGATAGTGATGATCCTCCAAACATGCAGCTAGAAGTTTGATAAGCATTAACATTAATTTTTTCTACAACATTTCCTGCCTTATCGATTCTGATAACTCCAGAGCCTCCCCAAATTGCACTCCAAACATATCCCTCAGAATCAACAGTCATTCCATCTGGGCCGCCATCATCATTGTGTTCATACCACTCTTCAGCTTGACCAATTTCATTGGTTTCTGAATTGTAAGAATGCCGAACAATTTTTCCTTTTGAAGGATCTGAGTGATAAAAATAATCCAGGTCTGGTGAAAAGCCCATTCCATTGGAACAACCATGATTTTCTGAAATAATTTCAACCTCTCCATTTGGGAAAAATCTGTATAACTTACCTGTTTTTTCATAACCCAACACATTTGAAGGATAGAAAGTTCCAGCTAAAAAAGAACCGTCTGGTGCTGCAATGCAATCATTAAATTGCAATTTTTCACCTTTAAATGTCCCTTGATGTATCCACCTTTTTTTTCGTTCAGATTCCCACAATAATACTCCATTCCAAGTACCCAAGGTTAGGCCTCCAAATGAATTTTTGGAAAATCCACCAACATATATTCCAGAGTAAATAGTTTTATTTTCACCAGTTGAAGGATTAAATTCAAACAATCTGCCTGATCTAATATCAGCCCAATAAAGTAACTGAGATTCATCATCCCACAGAGGGCCTTCACCAACATTAGCTTGTTCATCTGCAACTTTTGAAATGTTATACATAATATTATCTTACCAATTGACCGTATTCTAGCCAACCTATTTTAATTTAATATTTTAAGATAATATAATCTAGTTTTAATCATACAGGAGTGATCATGGCTGACAGAAAAAAAATAACTTTACCAGTTCTTAGAAATAGAAAGAAAAACAATAAAAAGATTTCGTGGATAACTGCCTATGACTTTGCTACTGCAAGTTTTGCTGAAGAAGCAGGGATTGATATGATTTTGGTCGGAGATTCAGGTGGAATGACAATGATGGGTAAACCATCAACCATATCAGTTACTATGGACGAAATGGTTATGTTTACTTCATCGGTATTAAGAGGCGTAAAGACGTGCTTTGTTGTTGCAGATATGCCTTTTATGTCCTATCAAGTAAGTAATGAAGATGCTGTAAGAAATGCTGGAAGATTAATGGCTCTTGGAAGTGATGCTGTAAAATTGGAAGGTGGAAAAGAAATGGCAACAAGAATTAAGGCTATTACTGATGCCGGGATACCTGTTGTTTCTCATTTAGGATTAACTCCTCAAAGTTTATCTCAACTTGGCGGTTACAGAGTGCAGGGCAGAAGCTTAACTTCATTTAAAAATTTACTTCAAGATATCTTGGCTGTAGAAAAAGCGGGTGCAGCTTTTCATTTGTTAGAATGTGTCCCTGAAGAAGTTACTGCAGAGATTTATAAACATGTAAAAAACCCTCTCTATGGAATTGGTTCAGGTAGAAATGTTGATGGTCAACTAGTAATATCTCATGACATGCTAGGGCTATTTGTAGGTGACGTAGATCCAAAATTTGTAAAAAAATATGCAAATTTATCAAAAATAATTAAAGAAACCTTTATTAGTTATATTGATGACATAAACAACAATGAATTTCCAAAAGAAGAACATTTATATTCAATAGATGGAGAAGATCTCAAAAAAATTCAAGATTTCAGTAATAACTTTAAAGACAATTGAACTTCGGGTTTTCAAATCCAATAAGGGTAAATGAACTTTTTAGACCTATACTTCAAGAATTATCTCTAGAAGAAAATATAAGTTTCGAAAAATTAAAAAATAAGGTTTTGCAAAATATTAATAGAGTTAATCAAAATGAGCCTGTAGACATAATTGGCAATAATTTGAATTTTCAAATTTTAGATAAAATAGAAGAGTCATTGAATCTCTTATTCATGAACAATCTTATTGTTAAAGAAAATAATTTATACAACTTATCTGAAAAAACTAAATTGCACATTCAAAGTTTAGATCCAATAAAAATAAATGGATTTAGTGGAAATGTTGAATTTATAATGGACTTTCTTCCATAACTATTTTATTGATTAAAATACTCTTGTAGAATACAAATATAACTATTTAGGGGGAGTGGTGAAATGGCAGACACGCATGCCTTAGGAGCATGTGCCGCAAGGCGTGAAGGTTCGACTCCTTTCTCCCCCACCAATTATGAATAAAAACCAAGTAAGAAATTTCTCAATAATTGCTCATATCGATCATGGCAAGTCAACACTTGCCGATAGATTGATCGATATTTCACAAGGTAAGTCATTAGGTTCTACTGAAGACCAGCTTCTAGATACAATGGATCTTGAAAAAGAAAGAGGTATTACCATAAAAGCACAAGCAATTAGATTAGATTATAATCACAACAATAAAGATTATCAGCTAAACTTGATTGATACTCCTGGGCATGTTGATTTTAATTATGAAGTATCTAGATCTTTAGCAGCATGTGAAGGAGCCCTTCTTCTTGTAGATTGCACCCAAGGAATACAAGCCCAAACCCTTGCAAACGTTTATTTGGCAATTAATGAAGATGTAACAATAATACCTGTATTAAATAAAATTGATTCTCCTAACGCTCAGATAGAGAGAGTTACAAATGAAATAACTTCAATGCTAGGTTATTCAGAAGAAGAAATATTTAAAGTTTCAGCTAAGACTGGAGAAGGCGTAGAAGACTTAATTAAAGAAATTATTAATTCAATACCTCCTCCAATTGGAGACGAAAAAAATTCGTTACAAGCATTAGTTTTTGATTCAAAGTATGATCAATTTAAAGGTGTAATTTCTTATGTAAAAATTGTAAATGGTGAATTGAAAAAAGGTGAAAAGGTTATTTCAATGGGTTCTGGGAAAACCTTTGAAGCTTTAGAAACAGGGATTTTTTCACCAAACCTTAAAGAAATGGAAAAACTTTCATTGGGCGAAGTTGGATATATTGCTACTGGTTTAAAGAATTTATCAGACTGCAGGGTTGGTGAAACAATTACATTAAAAGATAACCCTTCTATAAATCCACTTAAAGGCTATGAGTCAGCAAAACCTATGGTATATAGCGGTCTTTATCCTACAGATGGAGATGAATACCCTTTCCTTAGAGACGCATTAGGAAAACTCCAATTAAATGATGCATCATTTGTTTTTGAACCAGAAAGTTCAGGTGCATTGGGCTTTGGGTTTAGATGTGGCTTTTTAGGATTACTTCATATGGATATAATCCAAGAGCGGCTCGAAAGAGAATACGATATTGATTTAATTGTTACTGCTCCAACAGTTAAATATACAGTTGAGACCTTATCTGGTTTGAAAATTGAAGTAGACGACCCATCTAAATGGCCAGAAGATGAGAAGATTAATAAGGTTTTTGAACCATTTGTAGACATGTCCATTGTTTGCCCTTCTAGTTTTATAGGCCCAGTAATTGATCTTGTTGTAAAAAAAAGAGGCGAATACAAAAAAATGGATTGGCTTCAAGGCTCTGAAGATAAGACTGACAAATTGTCTCAAAGAGTATTATTGGAGTTTAATATGCCTTTGGCAGAAATTCTTACTGATTTTCATAGTCAGCTTAAGTCAGCAACAAAAGGTTACGCATCGATGGATTACAACATAACAGAACCGAAGGATGGAAAGTTAGTTAAATTGCAAGTTTTGGTAAATCAGGAAAAGGTTGACGCACTTTCAATGATTGTTCATTCTGAAAATTCTCAAATTGTTGGAAGACAGCTTGTTTCAAAACTTAAAGAACTTATTCCTAGGCAAATGTTTGACATACCAATTCAGGCAGCTGTGGGAAGCAAAATTATTTCGCGAGAGACAGTGAAGGCCTTAAGAAAAAATGTAACTGCAAAATGTTATGGTGGAGACATATCGAGAAAAAGAAAGCTTTTACAAAAACAAGCAGAGGGCAAAAAGAGAATGAAAAGGCTTGGTTCTGTTGAGGTTCCGCAGGAAGCTTTTATGGCAGTTTTGAAAAATGAAGCAAAATAGAAATAAACCCAAATTAGGCCAGCATTTTTTAAAAGATGAGAATGTCAAAAAAATAATTTTAGAAACTGTAAAAAAACAAAAATGCAAAAATATTATTGAAATTGGCCCAGGAGATGGTTCTATAACTAACGACCTTATTGATATGAGTAGTAATTATTTGGGTATAGAATATGATCAATCTTTATACAATAAATTATCTACTAAGTATAGAAAAAATATAAATGTCAATTTTATAAACGAAGATGCTGGTTTGCTAAGAACTGATACATTAAAATCCTTTTTTAAAAGCCAATATATCTTAGTTGGAAATCTTCCTTATTATGCATCAAATAAAATTGTAAGAAATTTTATATCTTCTGATTTTAAACCAAAAAATTTAATCATTATGGTTCAAAAAGAAGTTGCAGATTCCTATTTATGCAAACCACCTAAAATGAAATTTTTATCCAATAGTATTCAAATTTATGCAGACACTGAATTGATAGTAAATGTTGATCCAGAATCTTTTGACCCAATGCCAAATGTAAAGTCATCAGTTGTATGTTTAAATCTAAAGCCATTTGATATGATTCCTAAAAATCCTGAAAAAATTATAAATACAATTAAAAATGGTTTTGATTCGCCAAGAAAAAAAATAAGAAATTCATTCACAGGAATTAAAAAAGATAAAATTGAAAAGATATTAATTGATTTAAATCTTGATTTGAATCTAAGACCAGGTAATTTAACTTTAGAAAATTGGGAACAAATTCATAATAGTATCAATAATGAAAATTAAATCTTTTGCAAAATTAAATTTAACACTTGAAATATTAGGTAAAAATTCATCTAATATGCATGAAATTACCGGAATTTTTCAAAATATTGACTTGTATGATGAAATAGAAATTTCTGAATCATCTTTAGATTCTGTTGATATGTTAAATCATGATATAAGCCAAGAAGACAATTTAGTCTTCAAAACTTTAAAGTTAATTAAAAATGAACTGAGTATTAAAGATTCTTTTAAAGTTAAAATCTATAAAAATATTCCTCTTAGCTCTGGATTGGGAGGAGGTTCATCAAATGCCGCAGCAACTATTTATGGTTTGAATGAAATGATGGATTTAAATTTAGATATATCTGACATGGTTTTTCTTTCAAAAAAGTTAGGAAGTGATATCCCTTTTTTCTTTTTTGGTGGAACTTGTCATGTTTCTGGTCTAGGTGAAAATATAGAAAAGCTGAATAATATTTTTATTGATAAATTCAATCTAAATACAATTAATTTAAAAATTAATGATAAAACAAGAAAAATGTATGGTTTGGTTGAAGAAAAAAACTTTTCAAAAGGGGATAAAACTAATTATTTGAAAAAAATAATAATGAGTTCTAATAAAGTATTACCAGTTGATTTTTACAATGTCTTTTTTGATATCGCAAAATTAAATTTTAAAGAAGTAAATAAAAAATCAGTTGAAATGGAAAGCCTGTTTAATAATTGTTCACTTTCAGGTGCTGGAATGACACTTTTCTCAATCTCAAATAAACATTCTAATTTAAAAAAATATAAAGCTGTTAATACAGGGTTAGAAGTTGTTACTTAGTGCATTAATTTTATCTGTTTTATTTACATGCATTATTTCTGGATATTTTGCAATAATTTTAACCAGAAAAAGTTCATATATATTCAGAATTTTAATGAATAGAAATATATCACCTGTAATATTTTATTTATGGTCTGTTTTAATTATCAACACTATCTCACTGGTAATTTTAATTATCTTTGGAATTTTATATTTATACTTAAGTGAAAAATTATCAAATCACTCTATTATTTATTTTTTGGTAACATCACTTTTCAATTTACTGATTATTTTTTTGGTATTTTTAATCAAAGGCAAAGTGAATAAACATATTATATTTTCAATATTATTTTTTACTATTATGAGTTCAGTATTATATCCACTTTTTTTGAGCAGATTTATTAATTAACTTTTAAAGCAATTTTTATTAAACCTTCAGAGTTTTTATCATACATGTCAAATGCTTCTTGTACATTTTTCCAGTCCATTACATGAGTCTTAAGTTTGCCAGGATCCAAATGCCCTCTTTTTTTCATTTCGATCATTTCTTTAATTTCTTTTAATGGTGTATCAGTTCCTGCAATAAGTGTTGATTCGATTATGCAATTTTTTGATAAGAAATTATTTTGATTAAATGGAATTAAGTCATCCTGAGTAAGCCCAAAAAGGATAATTTTACCTCCCTTTTTTACTAATTCAACGCACTCGTTTAGTCCATTAGATGAGCCAGAAGCCTCAACAACAACATCTGCCATTTGGCCATTTGTGATTTCTAAAATCTTCTGTGAAATATTTTCATTTGATGCATTTAAAACATGAGTTGATCCAAATTTTTTAGAAAAATCTAATCTAAATTGATTATGATCTACGCAGATAATTGATTTTGCCCCTTGCATGGATGCAATCATAGTAAATGATAGGCCTATTCCACCTTGTCCCAATATAACAATATTTTTGCCAACTGGATTACCCCATTTTTTTGAAGCATACAAAACTGTACCGCTATGCTGACACATAACCCAATCTTCGTAATCTCCATAATCTGGTAGTTGCAAAAATCTGTCTTCCGGAAGCGTAAGGTATTCTTGTAATCCGTTGTCACTGGTAGGTACAGCTAAAACTCTATCTCCCTCTTTAAAGAGTTTTGATTTAGATCTGTATATTTCCCCTACTACTTCGTGACATGGCATTCCGTCTCTTTGTGGATAACTCTCACTATTCCACTTTTTATTAAACTCTCTTCTTATATCTGTTCCACAGACAGAAACAACTTTTACTTTTAAAAGACATTGACCATCATTTGGTTCAATAATATCTGAATTTGAAAATTCAAATTTTTTGTAATCAGCTAATCTTGCTACTCTCATAAAATAAAATTCAATTTTAAGCTACAATATCTAAACGTATATAAACAGTCAAATGATAAAAAAAGATATTAAAGAATTACTCTATAAGCTTTCACCAACTGGGTATATTGTTTCATTAGACTTAGAAACAACAGGGATAGACAAAGCTAAAGATAAGATAATTGAAATTGGTGCTGTTAAGTATGATATTGAAAATGAAACAAAGGAATATTTTTCTCAACTGATCAACCCTGTTGTTCAAATTAGCGAATTTATTCAAGATTTAACCGGCATTTCAAATAGCGATGTTGAAAATATGCCAATAATAGATGAAGTTAAAAATGAATTTGAAGAGTTTTATCGTGATTACCAAAATAATCAACATTTAATAATTGCTCATAATGCAAATTTTGATATCGGTTTTTTGAAAAGCAATGGGTTTAATTTTAATAATAATATTTTTGATACATATGACTTATCTTATACATTGATAGATAAGGGAGATTATAATCTAGAATCTTTATCATCATTATTTGATATAGATGTGGAAAATTTTCATAGGGCCAAGGATGATTCTGATGCTACACTTGAAATATTTTTTAATCTTGTTAATTTGCAGGCTGGTTTAGGAGAGTTAAATAAAGACTTATATCAAAAATTTTCTAAATTCAATATTGAATCTTTTAAAAATTTTGCACCTTTTGAAATTTCA
>Ga0208624_1000777_pt1 | contig 15928 bp, 17 predicted proteins | sample Knorr_S23_td_DCM_FD_185607 | JGI IMG/M metagenome (GOLD analysis project Ga0208624, IMG submission 185607) | Marine microbial communities from Southern Atlantic Ocean transect - Knorr_S23_td_DCM_ad_71m_LV_A (SPAdes) (version 2) | ecosystem: Environmental > Aquatic > Marine > Oceanic | place...
AATCCTGCTTTTTCTGAGAAATTCATTCCTTCAGCAAGACCTTGAAGTAAACCGGCTATGCAAATCTGATTTACCATTTTTGTTAACTGTCCTGATCCAGTTTCTCCCATATATTTAATAAACTTAGAGTAAGTCATTAAAATATCTTTCAATTCTTCATATAGCTCATTTTTACCACCTACCATTATTGAGAGTTGACCAGATTCGGCTCCAGCCTGACCCCCAGATACAGGTGCATCAAGATAATTTATATTCTTTGTGCTTAGAAGATTATTCATTTCCTTGGCTAGATCAGCTGAAGTGGTAGTATGATCAACAATGCAAGAGCCTGATTTTAAATGTTCTAAGGCTCCATCTTTATTAGAAATAATTTCTCTTACGTCGTTATCATTGCCGACACAAAGAAAAAGAATATCAGATACTTGTGATATTTCTTTTACGGAGCTACATTCAGATCCAGAATATTTCTTTATCCAGCTTTTGGATTTTTCAACTGAGCGATTAAATACTCGAATCTCGTGATGATTTGATAGATGTCCAGCCATTGGAGATCCCATTACTCCAAGGCCTATAAAGCCAATGGCTTTATTCATACTATAAAATCTTGTCTGTCTTTTTTGGCAGTTCTTTTAATGCCGTCTTTGGTTTGATACTCTGCTGTAATACCTTTGGTACCCTCAAAGTTTTTTAATAAAAGCATATAAATCGCCGACATAACAATCCACATTATTGGAACTATGATAATTGATTCAATCATAATTATCCTTGCATTCTATTTTTAAATTCATCAAAAGCTTGTTCATATTCTGACTTTATTCTTCCAACAAGCTCAGCAACGGAAGGAGAATCTTTAATTCCACCAATTCCCTGTCCAGATCCCCATATATCCTTCCAGGCTTTTGAGTCGGTGTTTCCACCAGAGCCAAAGTTCATTGCGGACTTGTCTGCATCTGGAAGATTGTCAGGATCGAGACCTGCATTTTTTATTGAAGGTTTAAGATAATTCCCTAAGACTCCAGTGAATAAAGAAGAATAGACTATGTCACTTGCCGCGCTCTCCTCTAACATTTTCTTATATCCAGGATCAGCATTTGCCTCCTCAGTGGCAATAAATCTTGTGCCTAAATATGCGTAGTCTGCACCAAGAGCAATTGCTGATGCTACCGAGTGACCATCACCAATTGAACCTGAAAGAATTATTGTTCCATCGAACCATTCTTTAACCTCTCTAACCAATGCGAATGGTGACAAGGCCCCAGCATGACCACCTGCGCCAGCGCAAACTAATATAAGTCCATCGACGCCCTGCTCGGCTGCCTTTTGTGCATGTCGTACATTTATAACATCATGAAAAACCAGACCCCCATAGCTATGAGCAGCATCTACAACTTCTGATGGTGGTCTTAAAGAAGTAATAATTATGGGCACCTCATGTTTGACACAAGTTTCCATATCCTGCATTAATCTATCGTTAGATCCGTGACATATTTGATTGACTGCAAAGGGAGCAACTTTTGCATCAGGATTTTGCTCTTGATATTCTGCAAGCTCAGTTTTTATTCTAACAATCCATTCATCAAGAACATGTTGGGGTCTTGCATTTAATGCTGGAAAAGATCCTACAATTCCAGCTTTACATTGTGCAATAACTAAGTCTGGTCCTGATACTAAAAATAGTGGCGCACCAATAACTGGCATTGTTAATTTATCTTTTAGTTGATTAGGTATGCCCATGTTTCCTCCTCTTATGAATTACCCATTGCTTCTAATATTTCTAACAGCAAGTTTATAATATCCAAATAGAGTATAAACGCCATATCAAGTGCCGTTGCCCAATCATTTTTGGCATAAATACTAGATTGCATTTTAATATAATTGAAATCAAATAAAAGAAATAAAGAAAAAAGAATCGCACCAAAAATTGCAGATCTTCTAACAGCCTTTCTACTAAATTCCATATAAAAACGTGCAAAATTAAAAATCAATAACCCAAATAAAGATATTATTAAGACCATTCCAAATATAGAGCTTTCTGAGAAAGATATAAAATCGCCATAACCTATAAAACCTGTAATTAAAGTTACAACAAGCACTATTTTAAGAGCGGTAAATCCATCATTCTCATCCATCTCAAGCATTACCAAAGCGAGAAGAGGACCAAAGAATAAACTCGTTAGAGTGAACAAGGTCATTCCAACCCAAAGGTTAATAGAATCAACTGAAGTTATAAATGTCGTTGCAAATAAACACCCCATCCATAGCCAGAACAGCAACCCAACACCCCACGATGATCCCATCGGGGAATGTATGTAACCCATCTTTAATAATTCAATAACTTCATCCTGATTTTTAGCAACTTCGTGAAGGACCGTGTCTTTATCTTCATATTTTTCCATTGGTTTTGGAAAATCTTTCTTTGTTTCTAAATAAGGAATCAAATCTAATTTACCTTTCATGTTGACTGAGCCCCTAAATAACAGTCCCATAAAAGTTGTGTTATTTTCATATGCTTTTTTTGCTCTATTAAGGCAATAAAAACACATCATCAAAACTATCCCTAGTTGTGCTGAGAGTATTACAAGTGTTTTAAATATTAGAGAAGTTTCTACAAACATATATAGACCATATCATACGATTTTTACAATATGTTTTTATTTAAGTATAAATTCTGATTACTTTTTAAAAAAAGCTACTGAGTGATCTTCATATTCTCTATTTCCAATTTTTTTAAAACCAAAATCCTCATGGAACTTTATGGATATTAAATTTTCTGGATTTGTGTTTACTTCACAACATAGCGGTATTTCTTTTGTAATAGCAACTTTTTCAATAAGCTCATAAAAACTTTTTCCAATACCCTGTCGTCTAAATGAATCTTTTATAGCTATTCTATCAATATAAAGAAATTTGGATTCTGTGTTACTAAAAAATTTATAGTTAGGTGAATCATAAGAGGATTTCTCTCTGAAGCATATGATGAATCCTTTTATTTCATTATCTTTTTCTACATAAAATTGATACGAACTAAGTTGTATTAATTGTCTCAGGTACTCTATTGAACTCAAACTTCCAACCTCTGGAGTATTTTCTTGATTAAGTATAAAAATTTTCTCTAAAAATTCTTGGCTTAGTTTTGAAGGAAAATTGTGAATTTCATGACGAAACTGATTCATTCATCAAGAATCAAGTTCATTTATTGCGTCATCAATCTTTTTATGTGTTTCAGCTATGTAAAGCTGTTTTGTCATCGAATAAGCTGGATGCCCCATCGTCGATAGATCTTTTGCTTTTTCAAGAGCGACTTTCATCAAGTTATCTGATTCAACAACTTCATCCATAAGACCTGCATCTATTGCGTTCTCTAGTGTATACATTTCAGCGCCCAGAACCGCTCTATATTTATGAGATTGAGCAACTCTAAATTTAATGAGCTCTAATATAGGTAAAGGTATGACCATGTTTGTTCTCATTTCATTGGCTCCAAGCATGAAGTCGCCTTTTACGCCTATTCTATAATCACAACAGCATAATAAAAAAGTTCCTAGGGCAATGCCATGGCCTGAACATGCTGCAATAACGGGTCTTGGAAATGCAAATATTCTTGATAAGAGCTTAAAGCCATTTATTGTCATATTTTGAATAAGTTTCATATCTCCGCCTTGAATAGTTTTGAGATCAAATCCAGCAGAAAACATTCCCTCTCTGCCTGTAATTATGAGGCATCCCTCTTCAGTAGGAACATCATCAAGACATTCATTTATATGCTGTGACATTTCTGGAGAGAAAACGTTTGCCTTACCATCATCTAAAGTAAGTATTGATACGTTATCTTCTTTCTTAAGCGTAGCTAGTTTTTCTGACATAATATAATTTTCTTTAAAAGGAAATTTTATCATGATTAAAAAAATTCTTAAGCACACGAGAAATCTTTTATTAGTTACTTTAGGAGTTGGGTCTCTGTATTTAATAAATCTTTTTTTTATGAAGCCCTTCTCAATTGATCATTTTTTAGCAAAAGAGCTAATTCTTGATCTTACAAGTTCACCTGAAGAGTTAACTTATGTTGGAGTATTAGATGACTATAATTGGCTGACGAATCATAACTCCAAGTTGTCAATTCCAAAAGAAACTGATATTAAAGATGGAATTGAGTATACAGAAAAAACTATTAAAACCTTATATAAGTATGATGACTCTAGACTATCCGATACTCAAAAAAGTACAAAGAAAATTGCAATTTTTGATTATGAAAATCATTTAAGAGAACTTAGAGATTTTCCTTATTTAGACTATCCGCTAAATCAAATTGGAGGAATTCATTTAAATACCATTGAGTTTATGAATGATGTACATCCTATTAGGAAAAAATCTGAAGCAAACGATTTCATAAAAAGGACAGATTTAATTAAGGAAGTATATCAAGGAGTTCTTGCCGACCTTGAAAAACAAGCTAAGAGTGGTATTTATCCGCCTGAATTTGTATATGGTCATGTAATTAAACAGCTAGATGAATTTATAGAATATTCGAATGAAGAACATCCTCTTTATACCCAATTCATGTCAAAGATAAATCAATTGGATTTAGATCAAGAAGATGTAAATTATTTTGAAAATGAAATAAAAAGGTCCATTAGTGAAAGTGTTACGCCGGGTTTTAAAGTTTTAAGAGATTTTATGATAAGAACTCAAAAATATGCTAATAAAAATCATGGCATATGGTCTCAACCAGGAGGAGACGAATACTATAAATTGAAAATAAGGACTTTCACCACAACAGATTATTCTCCAGAGAAAATTCATCAAATGGGGCTAAGTGAAGTTAAAAGGATTTCAGAAAGAATGAGATACATTCTTTCATCTCTTGGATATGACGAGAGTAAGTCTGTTGGTGAAATAATGAATGAATTAAATGAGAATCCAGATTTCCTTTATGCAGATACTCCAGACAGAAAAGAAATAGTTGTTAAAGACTATACAGAAATGGTTGAAGAAGCTTATGAAGTAATGAAAGATTATTTCCATACTATGCCAAAGTCAAAGGTCATAGTGAAAGCTGTTCCTGAGTACTCTGAAAGGACTGCAGCTGGAGGATATTATCAGTCGCCAGCGCTTGATGGGAGTAGGCCAGGTGTATTTTATGCAAATCTATACGATATAAAGCAAACACCTACTTATAGCATGAGAACTTTGGCTTATCATGAAGCAACACCTGGACACCATCACCAAATAGCACACTCTCTTGAAAATGAAGATTTAACTCTCTATAGACGATTTGGATACTTCACTTCTGCTTTCGCAGAGGGATGGGCTCTTTACTCTGAAATTTTAGCTCTTGAAGCAGGTTTGGCTGAAGATCCATATGACGAACTAGGAATTCTTCAAAGTGAACTTTTTAGAGCCGTAAGGTTGGTAGTTGATACCGGAATGCACTATAAAAGATGGACTCGCGAAGAAGCAATGAAATACATGAAAACAAAAACTGGAATGTCAGATACAGAAGTTAGAGTCGAAATTGAAAGATATATTGTTTGGCCAGGACAAGCGCTAAGCTATAAAGTTGGTATGATCAAAATACTCGAACTCAGAGAAAAAGCTATGAGTGAGCTTGGTGATAAATTTAATATTAAAGACTTCCACTCAGCTGTTTTAGATCACGGAAATCCTCCTCTCTTTATTGTTGAGGAGATGGTTAATAATATGATTAGAGAAAATTTGAACTAGTATTTGTCAGGGTGTCTAGCAGTAAAAACGCTGTAGTAGTCCTTAAGATCGCTAATATCTTTCATATTGTCACCTGAAGGTGTAAAAGCCTTACCAAGAAGTATTTCTTTTTTTGCAAAATCTAGAGATGCTGGAATTATTTTAGTATTTAGCTCTTTTGCTATTCTTAAAAATCCTGTTTTCCATTCCTTTACTTTCGAGCGTGTTCCTTCAGGAGACATTCCTATTAAGGAACTATTAATGCCTTTAATCTGATTTATTGCATCTTGAATTATCCCTCCAGGTTTATTTCTATCTACTGGAATTCCACCCATATATCTTAAAAAAGCTCCTAGTCCATACCTGAATGCAGTATGTTTACCAATAAATGTAATTCTTGCATCTAAGCCAGCAATTGCTGCGACACCTAAAATTCCATCCCAGTTAGATGTATGTGGGGCAACAATTACAACAAGTTTCTTTTCATTAAATTCATCTGATATTTTTCCATGAACTTTCCATCCAAGAACTGATAAAACTGTCCTGCCAAGCCATTGAAGCGCTTTTGGTCGATATGCCCGAAAACTTTTCGGAATTTGTGAACTCGAAACACTTTTCATTTTTATACAGTAGCTTTATTAAATTTATCTTTAATGAGATATGGCAAATATATTGAATAGCAAACAATTACAGCAAGAATATATATATCGATCATATGGTATGGCGCATCTCTCATAAAACCTGTCACATTTAAACCGGGTGGTTTTTCCATAACATACCAATAATTTGCTGGCGGTCCAAGTAAATAATTAATTGGATACATCAAAATTAAGAAAAAAGTTAACACTAATAAAACTCTGTGTACGTCTTTAAAATAAGGTCTTTGATTATCAATTATCATTGCATAACTTACGCCTAGTAAAATCATTGAGTGGCCAATCATATGACGAACATAATCAATATGCGGGAATGAATATAAGACATCAGGAGTTAATATAGCCATTCCTGCTCCAGAAATACCAGCAAAAAAAGCAAAGATAAAGAACTCTCTTCTCTGGGTTATAAAATAGAGCATAATTGATGCGCAAGAGAAATCACATAAGTGAAGAGGTAATCCTAACTTTATTTGTTGAGTATATCCCTCCCTGTAAAAATCCAAGCCTTGATTTATTAGAATAAAAATAAAAATTGCAGCTATTACAAATTTTTTCGATATATCACTCTTATCCAGAACAAATTTTGGTAAATAAATAATCGTAGCAATGCAAGCTATGGCAAAAATAATATGAGAAGTATCTAATAAGCTAAATTCTGTCATTATAAGTATTAGGCGTAAACCCTGCCGAAATCATTATTTAGAAAATCATCCCAAGATAAAGATTCTTGTTTTGTAAAACCTTTGTTTGTAATTTTACCATCAAGAAACATTTTAAGAGCGCTACATACCCCAGAGGCAGTCGTTAATTGAATAGCGCTGAATTTTTCATCTCCGTATATTTTTCTTAAATAGGTTTTTTCTTGTAAAACTCCATCGATAAGTCCTATAACTTTGACAAAAAATATTATTACGTCATTTTTTGTCCTTGGGACTTCTTTGTCAAAAAGTTTCTCTAAGACATCTTTATTCTTTTTCAAGTGAAGATCGTTGAACAAAAATTTCATGTGATTTAAGTGGCCTGGATATCTAATTGTTTTATACGAAAGATTTTGGACTTCGCCTTCAAAGGTTTCACACATGGTCGCACATCCTCCACTTGTATTAAAGGCTTCGAAGCTTTCGCCCTCAATTACAATTTTTTCAGCTCCCTCTAAAGGCATAACCTTCACTGATTTTCCTTCATAAATTGCATCAGCTTCATTGCAATATTCATTTATTAATCCATTTGTTGACCAACTTAAGTAATAGCTCATTTCATTAGTTGTAAATCTTGGAAGAGCTCCAACTCTCATAAGAACTTCATTAACAGAATCAAATTGATTCATCATACCAGCTGCACATATGTTAATGGCTCCTGGAGCAAGGCCGCATTGTGGCATTAAAATATTTTCTGATTTAAGTGATCTAATGTATTCTGTTGTTTCAACATCTTCAGTTAGATCAAAGTAAGCAATACCATTTTCTGCTGCTACGCTTGCAATGTTTTTGTTTACTGCAAATGGTCCTGCTGAAATTACTGCATCAACTCCTTTTAAAAAATCTTCTACCTGTGAAATATCATTTGCATCGAAACCATCTTCTATATCGCCCTGCTTTAAGTCATAGTCCTTTTTAAGTAGTTGTTTTAACGCCCAACCTATGTTTCCACTGCCAACAATTGCAATTTTAGCTTTCATCAAATTCTACCCCCTGAGCAAGTGGTAAATCTTCTCCATAATTTACAGTTGCGGTTACTCTTCTCATATAATTTTTCCAAGCATCCGAACCTGACTCACGACCGCCTCCCGTATCTTTTTCACCACCAAAAGCGCCACCAATTTCAGCTCCGCTTGTACCAATATTAACGTTAGCAATCCCACAATCACTTCCAGATTCGCTTAAAAATAATTCTGATTCCCTCATATCATTTGTAAAAATTGAACTGCTAAGGCCTTGACTAACATCGTTTTGCATACGAATAGCTTCTTCAATTTTTTCATAACTCTTTACATATAAAATAGGTGCGAATGTTTCAGAAAGCATCTCATCTTCTATTTCCTTTACAAGAACTAATGCTGGTTTTACATAATATTCATTAGAATCTTCAATATCTAATCTTTCGCCACCAATTACAGATACATTCTTAGCCTTTAATGACTCAAGTGTTTTTTGCATAGAATTAAAGCTATCTTCAGAAATTAAGGGACCTATTTGAGAGGAATCCTTTGAGGGACAACCTATTACTAATTCCTCAAAGCATTTTTCTAAACGCTCAACACAGTCATCATATATGTCTTTATGAACAAATAATCTTCTTAGGGACGTGCATCTTTGACCAGTTGTTCCGCAAGCAGAAAAGGCGATACCTTTTATTGTTAAATCTAAATCTGCTGAAGGACATACAATTGCAGCATTATTACCTCCAAGTTCAAGCAAAAGCTTACCAAGCCTGGCTGAAACAATTGGTGCCAACTCTTTACCCATTTGTGTGCTTCCTGTTGCAGATACCAAAGATATTCTCTTATCTTCACAAATTAAAACTGCTTCTTCGTTACCACCTTCTATAATTTGAATTAAGTCAGAAAACTCACCGCTTATCTCATCCCACGCTTTTTTTATTCCCTTTGCGCACTCATTTGAATGTGGACTAGGTTTCCATATTATGCTGTTTCCACAAACAGCAGAAAGACAGAAATTCCATGCAAATACAGCCATTGGGAAATTAAAAGCTGTTATACAGCCAACAACACCCAGAGGATGCCATAACTCTTGAAGTCTGTGATTTGGACGCTCACTAGGCATAGTCAAGCCATATAGTTGCCTACTTAGTCCAACAGCAAAATCACACATATCTATTGCTTCTTGAACTTCTCCGAGCGACTCTGTCTTTATCTTTCTTGCTTCTTTGGTTATGGTTTTTGCAAGGAGTTCTTTTTGAAGTCTTAACTGCTCACCAAATTGTCTTATGAACTCTCCTCTTTGAGGCGCTGGAATTTTTTTCCATTTTTCAGCAATATCTTGCGATCTAATAATAATCTTGTTGTACTGTTTTTTATCCATAAAGATTTACAGCAAATTATGCTCTCCCAATAAATGCTATTTTACTATAGTTGTGCTTTAAGGTATTCCAATAAAATGTTTATTTTGTTGGATCCACCAAAATATACTGATTCATCTTCATCAAATGTCTCTAGGCTTTTAATAAGGCCTCTTAGTGCATCGGGATAATCAACAATTTTGTTTAATGGTTCAAATAAAACATTTATTGTAAATAAGGAATAATCCTTATGAAATCTGCATAAAGTTTCTTTTTCTGATCTGATATACCAGGACGAAGGATCTGTGAGTAGAGAATCTTCTTCCTTTAAATGAAATCTTTTTGTATCTCCATGAATAAGCCAATTTTGCCTAGCAAAGGGTTTTTTAATGGGCGCCTGTCTTATAAAAGTTGCAATTCTCTCGCCTATCTTCTCGTCTAGAGATGTAACAGGATCATGTATAACCTTTAGTGGCTTACCAATTTTTGTTCTTACATCCCAATAACTTGGTGAACATATGCTCGCCGCGAGTAGTTTTTGTTGACCTTGTGACTCCATTAAACATAAATCATCTTGAATATTAAGGCTTAATTCAGCAATAAGGTCTGGATATTTAGTATGCTTTATTCCAAATATCTTTCCTAAGCAAATTTGTGCATCAATAGAATCTTCGGTTACTGCAATAACCTTGTTGTAATCAGAATCGAGTAAATTTTTTTTATGTTTTAAAAGATTTTCACCAATCTTTCTATTTAGCCATTCACCTAACTCTATTGGCCTCAATCCTAGTCGATATTTTTTTTCGCCAGCACCCCAAGGAGGCTCAGTCCAAAAATTATTCTCAGAAGCCTCCATACAAATATGAAATACGGGATTACAAATTAAAAAATTTTATGTTTTCCTTGAAGTATCTCTAAATACATCTTGTAATCACCTATTAAGCTGTAAAAAGGATATTTAAAGGTAGCAGGTTTATTTTTTTCAATAAAGAAATGCCCTACCCATGCAAACCCATAACCCGAAAGAAGTGCATATAAGATAAATAAAAAATTGAATGACAGAATAAATTTAATTAAAAAATATATGCTTATACTTGTTCCAATAAAATGCATCAATTTTGTGTACTTATGATCATGCTCAGAAATATAGTAAGGATAGAAATCCTCAAAACTTTTATATCTTTCCATTTTAATTTCTACTTAGGAGCCGCTTCAGGTTGAAACATGTAATAACCCTCAAAAGGAATCATTAAATGCGCATATGGTGTGCCTTTAAACATCTGATATGGCTCTCCTTTTGTAAAATCTGTTGTAAAGTTTTCTATAGTTTTTGTATCTTTTGGCATAAGCATTAAATGTGGTCCTGATTCAATAAAGTGATTCATTTTTATTGCATTCTCCTTGTTACCACCATATAAAGATGAAACTCTATTGTCTTCTCCAACATCACCATGGAGCATCCATATATAGGCATCTCTCTCCATATTAGGACTAGTGCCATTTACATATGCCTCAACCCATTTGAATCCTTCAATATCTGCGCATGACGCATTTGTATCTTGAGCATCCTTATAACCATCCTCAGGCATTGGCCTTCCTGGAGAACATGTCCAGCCATTGCTACCCTCTTTAAGAATTTTTCCATCATATGTAGCAACTGAAGCATTATCACCTATAAATGATGGCGCAGCTGTAGATAGTGTCTCAATCATCCATTCATTTGATTTTCCGTCAGCAAAAGCACTAACAGTAAATACCAAACCAATTAAACTTAAAAATTTTGAATTCATTTTATCTCCTCATATAACCTTTATTTAATTCTAAGAAAGAATCTTACTTAATACAAATATATTAATTAAATGTATTTTCAATATGTTTTGTTATTGAGCGAAACATAGCTATATGAGCTGCTTTTGAGTACTCTCTTTCTGACCTAAACCTATGGTTTGAAGATGTTTTGGCTATAACAACATTTGATTCTGGATCAACATATATGAATTGGTTAAATATGCCGTGAGCAGTGAAATCAGTTATGGGATCCCCAGGAACCCACCATTGATAACCGTAACCCCATTCATTTGAAGAAAGTTCTCCTGAATTTGGCATTAGGTGAGGAGCGTCCGGTGTATGGGATTGAGCAACCCACTCCCTAGGAACAATTTGCTCACCTTCCCAACTTCCTTCATTCAAGTAAAGTTGCCCAAACTTAGCAAAGTCACGCAAAGAAGCATTTAGGCCACCAAGCGCCATATCTGTACCAGTGTTATCAGCAATGTAATAAGCCTCACTTTCTGTACCTATTTTGCTCCATATTCTTTTATATAAATACTCTCTTAATGGCATATCGGTTACTGATTCAAGAATCATGCCTAATACTTGAGTATCAAGGCTCACATAATGATTATATGTTCCTTGTTCTCTTCCATTTTTTAGTGTCTTAGCAAACTCTCTGAATGACGATCCTCTTGCAGTTGCCCTTGCAAACCTATTTATATCTGAGCCTGGATCAGCATAGTCTTCATTGAACTCAATACCTGAAGACATTTGTAGAAGATTTTTAATTTTTACGTCTTCGTAACCAGTTCCATCAAAATCATTAAGATATTTAGAAACCTTATCATCAATACTATCAATTAGGCCTTCGTCAACGGCTATGCCAAATAAGGCTGATAAGTAAGATTTAGATACTGAAAAGGCAATGTGTTTGCTATCTTTGGTATTTCCGTTCCAATATTTTTCAAAAAGCATTTTCCCGTTATGTAGGATTATTAGGCCATCTGTATGGAAGTGATCTAATCCATCAGATAATTTTAGTTCCTCTCCCTCAAAGAAATAAGATTCTGGTAAATCATAATCCTTTTTTTCAAAAACATATGGTTGCTTTGATGCAGGAATAGGTGAAGATGTCTCAAAGATTTTATTAATGTTAATGAAATTCTTAGCTATTGATTTTTCGTTATATAAATTAGCTAGTTTGTAGAGCCTAACAATATTTGGGCTATATATAGCCAAACCTAAAAGTATTAATGCTAATGCAGCTATTAAAAATTTACTCATAATTACTGTCTCCCCACTCTATATCCATTGATCATTTGGAGCAGTTAATTCATCAATTTTGTCACCTGTGTTAACTATTCCTCTTGGCTCAACCAACATTATACTAGCTTCATCATTTGCATAGGGTCTATGTTCTGTCCCTTTTGGAACAACTATCATTTCCCCTGCTTCAAGCTTTATCGTTTCAGTTTTAAATTCAATAAACATTTCGCCTTCAATAACAATAAATACCTCATCGGTATCAATATGCTTGTGCCAGATAAAATCATTTTGAATCTTTACTAACTTAAATTGGTAATCATTAAGTTCCGCAATCACTTTAGGCGACCATTGATCTGAAAACTTTTTAAACTTGTCTTTAAAATTAACCTTTTTCATTAAAGATTCTCCTTCAGCTCGACCTTTTTTGTTCCGTCGTCGTTAAACGTTACTATAATAGGTTTCCATTCTTCATGACCACACATTCTCAGTAAACAGCCTTCAATTTTCAAATTCCCATTTTGTAAGAGGTAAATATTTGATTTAAAAGTTCTTCCCCTTCCTGGGTCATATATCCTTCCGCCAGATAGCTTTTTTGCTCCATCAATATATTTGAAACCATTTATTAAGTTAATTCCGACAAGCGTTCTATCTCTCAAAGATTTTTCTTTGTTGTTATTATCAAGTATTGATTTCTGGTCTATTCCTTCTTCAACAAAAATATGTTCAATGGTTGCGCATAATTCATTTTCGCACTTACTAACCAAAACGATGGATTGGGATGTCAACCAATATCCAATCATAGAATGATTATTATCAGCATCTAAATTTGAAGATAAAAATATTGCAAGAAAAGTTAAGTAGATATTAATTAAATTTCTTTTAGCCATTTGATGTCCTATTTAATATATTTTTAATTTTTTTCTCTAATACATTTTTAGATAAACATGTTCTGTATGGATTGTCGCTGTAGACAGGATTGCCTACCAATAATTCTTTTGGTTTATTAGATTTAAATCTCCATCTTGTTCCTGTCTCTTTTGAAAAAAAAGTGTATCTGATCTCATCATTATTAATTCTGTATAAATTGTCTTCATTTACTATTTTAAAGGTTATAACAGCTTCTAAATATGAGCCAAATATCCTATCAATATAATTTACATAAACCTCATTATTCATAAATCCACAATCAATATATTTACTTATTATTTCTCCTTCAAACTTGACTTCGTTTGATGAAAAAAGGTCTATTTCTTTATTAAGTAGATTCGATAACTCATCGCCAACACTTTCTAGAACTTCAATTGAATAGGCGTTGCTGGTTTTATCTATTTTTGAGGAGATTTCTATTGAGGGCGGTTTATAAGTATTTTTAGATTCTTCAATTTCACAAGAATAGAGAAATATTATTGCAGGTAGAAAAATGAAAATATTACGTGAATGTAATCTCAATCTTCCATTACCAAGATCCACTCTCTGACCATATCAACAGCCTCGGTGTGTGAAAGTGCTCTTCCAGATTCTGGCATCATCACTCCTGGATCGAGAGAAATCATTCTATGTAATAAAATTGATTCGTCCGGTTTGCCTGGCACTATTGAATACTTTAAGCCTCCACTGCCTCTACCAGTTGCAACAGGCTTTTTATACAAACCCAAATGAATATCTCTTGTTTCATCTAGGTGAAGATAAAGGCCGGTTGAATTTGCATTTCCTGTTGGAGAGTGGCAATGCCCACAATTTACATCTAAATAAGAACGAACTCTGTCATTAATATTTTGGCTTTCGTCTGTCCAATCAACTGGAGAAACTAACTCCATTGGATAATCATCTATTATTTGTCTATTCATCCAATAAGTTAACTGATTAAATTCTCCATCATTAAATTCAAACTTTTTATTTAAGTTTCTGGCTTTTGGCCCAATTGGTGTGATCTTATCCTCAGCTGCATGACATTCCTTACATTGATTTACGTTTGGCACTCGATATCTAACATCTCTATCGTTGCCCATAAAGTCAGTCCAAGAAACATTAATTGTTTTTCCAGCAATTTTTTTATATGCCTCGTTTTGTTCTTCATTCCATGCATAAGATACAGCTTCCCAGCCATTTTCTTTCCTTAATAAAAGTCTTGTTTCTAAAAGATTCATTCCTAGATCCGGATTTCTTTCATCAACAGGATAATAAAATGTTTTTATTAATGCAGAACCGACAGGAAAATTAAAAACCCAATTCTCTTCATATTGAGCTTTTTTATTATTAGGGACATATACCCATCTTTGCTTGTATGAGTAATCAGAAAATAGTGTTGATATCAGCTCATATGGTATTACATTCTCGTGAGGTATCTGTGCTGAATCATCAAGAAAAAAACCAAACTCTGATAGTTTTGCTGGAAAAGATTCAGAAATAATTAGATTATCATTAATCGCAGTTAGCCTGGTGCACAGAATAAGCACTAGCAATATTTGAAATTTCTTTTTCATTATCCCTATATACCGTCTATTACAATCGGCTCAAGTGGATTAATGACCCCTTTAAATTCTTTCTTTTCTGTTCGTATAGGATTTGAAAATCCTAACATGTACTTTATTGGACTGATCGTTAAAAAACTTACATCGTTATTTTCGTCCACCTTTAACTTATCGTCATCTGGTTGCCCAAATATCATTTGAGAAATTGGAACAACACCATCCCAAAAAATATCTGGCATATTCCCATCACTTATTTCAAATAATGCTTTTGCCAAATCGCCTGTTTCAACATCTGGATCAAATCCACCAGGGCCATATATATTGTTATGAACCTGAATCCTTCTTGGATGGGGATAATAATTTGGATCATCTGTTTCATCAGAATAAGAGACAATCGAGAGGTTTACTGTTCCATTTCCACTCATTTCATTATTAAAAACCTCGACATCAGAATTAGCCATAATAATAATTCCCGTGCCTCTTGGAACTTCCCCAACAATATTGCCCTCTGGAGCAAAGTTATCAGTATCATTGTCTATTGATTTGTTATCAAAAACTCTTATGTGGTGGCCGCCTTGTTGAGGCAGATCAGGTAAATCAAATATTAAAATGCCGCCAGTATTATGTGAAGCAAGATTGTTGTATACATCTGCATAGTAAGAATTTTCTATTTCAATTCCAGCTACGTTATATTGAGCAGTACTATTTCTAACAATAATGTTCTTAGATTGTCCTACGTATATTCCAGCATCTGATGCGCCTATGGCAACACATCCATCAATAAGAACATCTTCAGACTCAACTGGATAAAATCCATATGCACCATTTGTGCTCTTTGGTCCGCCTGTCCACTCTGTTCTTAAGTTAATCATATTGATGCCTTTTGATCCTATTACCTTTAGAGCATCACCTTTTGCATCCAATATTGCGAAATCTTTTAATGTCACTTTGTTTGAAGTTACTAAAAATCCTTGAGCTCCTGACTGTTGATTTTTGAAATCCAATATAGTTTTATCCAAACCCTCACCAATTATTGTGACGTTA
>Ga0208624_1000779_pt1 | contig 15885 bp, 15 predicted proteins | sample Knorr_S23_td_DCM_FD_185607 | JGI IMG/M metagenome (GOLD analysis project Ga0208624, IMG submission 185607) | Marine microbial communities from Southern Atlantic Ocean transect - Knorr_S23_td_DCM_ad_71m_LV_A (SPAdes) (version 2) | ecosystem: Environmental > Aquatic > Marine > Oceanic | place...
TGTCTTCGGACTAATAATCACCTCTGCAATTATTGGAAATATGGTCAATCTTATGCAGAAGGGGTTGGATGAAATGAAGCGTGGGGGTATTTCGGTTAAAGAAGTTGACCATTTAATTATTTTGGGTTGGAGTCGTAATGCAATTCATGTTTTGAACGTCTTCGCTGAGTTGGGCTTCAGTAAACGCGTGGTCATTATGACTCCTCTAGACCTGAATATAGTCAGAGGTCAACTTAGTAGGGCAAAAAAGAAATTGCGGGGTATAAAGCCGCTGCTACTTCAAGGACGAACGACGTCGAATGAAGATCTAGAACGTGTTGCTGCAGGGCAGGCTTCGAATGTGATTTTCCTAGCGGACGAATCTCTTGGGAATGGAATGTCTCAGGATGCGGCCACAATTAAAGGAATGATGCACCTTCACGGTTTGATCGAACCCAATAAAAAGCCTTCCTTTGCATCCGAAATTACTTCATTGAGTAACCTTCCGATTGCGCAAACAGCATCTCGTAATCAGTACCCAATTATCACGAGCACTGAATTCATCAGTAAAGCAATCGCTCAGGCAGCTCGGTATGTCGGATATGGTGCTGTTTACAGAGAATTATTCAGTTTGAAGAACAACCGTTTCGCAATATTTAATCTAGGAAAGCAAACCGAAGGGAGATTATTTGGGGACGTAGCGCAAGGGTTTAAGAATGGTATTCCTTTGGGACTAACCTGGTTAAATGATGATGGGCGGCGCGTGGCAGCACTTAATCCAGAAGCTGATTTTGATCTTGCGGACGGGGACGAAATCATCGTTTTGGTTAGAGGCTCTGAAAGCATTCGATACGAAGAGGTCGAACCCAAAAATGTAAACATTGGAGAGCGACCAACCTCTGATCGTAGCAACTTACAAAAGATCCTAATTATCGGCTGGAATGACCACGTCCCTGATACAGTCAAGGAGTTGCAGGCGCATTGCCTGCAAGGGTTATCTATTACCGTTGCCAGTACTGTCGATCCAGAGACAGTGTTAGGGGAAATTCGTGAACGAACGGGAATGGATTCCGGGTTGGATATAAATACTGGTCTATTTCTCGAAAAGGACACTCAGGCATTATCAAATCTCAACCCGCATCAATACGATGTAATAATCCAGATGGCGGATCAAACAAATCCTGACTTTGACGCGGATGCAAAAAGTGCCATCAATATGTTTTTGCTTTCAGAAGCAAAAAGTAAGAATAATTTAAAGTTTCCGCCTGTGATCGCTGAATTTCTCGAGGAGGACAATATTCAGCTATGCGATGGCACACCGCTGTCTGATTCGATCATTAGTCCTCAGTATCTTAGTGTGTTGCTCGCTCATCTTTCGAATGAGCCGATACTAGATTCTATCTTCCGTGAGCTCCTCAGCGCTGGGGGAGTAGAGATTGCTTTGCGTCCCATGGCTCAATTCACGGATCTAAAATCTATATTTTTTTCTGATCTAGGTATTATTGTGAGATCTTTTAATGAAACCGCCCTTGGGTACAGGATTGGAGGAATTGGGGGAGAGCTTATATTAAATCCCTCGACGGAGCGGGTACTCGACCTCACTTCGACAGTGGATATAGTAGTTTTGGCTCAGCAAATTTACACGTAATTTTAGCTGGAATTGATATGACTAAAATTTTGATCGTAGAAGATAACGAAATGAATCGAGATATGTTGTCCCGACGGCTCGCGAGAAAAGGATACGAGGTATCGATAGCGGTAGATGGCCAGGAGGGTTTAGATATGATGGAGGCAGATAAACCCGATCTTGTGCTTATGGATATGGGGTTACCGGTAAAGGACGGGTGGACGGCTACCGCGGAAGCGAAGAGCAATCCATTGATAAAGGATATCCCCATCATTGCTCTCACGGCGCACGCGCTAGAGCAGGATCGAATTAAGGCCCTGGAAGCAGGGGCTGATGAGTTCGATACAAAACCCGTTAATCTAGCGAGGCTTTTAGAGAAGATAAATTCGATGGGCCTATAGCAATGATTGACCCGAGGATACGCCAAATACGAGTAGTGATCGCCCTTAAAAGAACATAGTCTCTCTTCGTCTAAATGTCTTTGATTTGGATGTGCGTATTGAATGGATAGCCAAATTCACGCACTTAGATGCTGAAAGGCCTATAAAAATTTTTTGAATGACTTCACAGAGTCGTTAACAATGCTCACGAACTTCCGTCCCGCCAGTTCTTGATTTGCAGTAATAATCTTTTTCAAACAAAGCAGTTCAGCTTCCTCGAGTTTCTTGCCTATAGGGTCCTCTGAATGATCCGCTGCTAGTACTAAATAGCAAAATCCTATCCAGAAACTATATTCATCTAGATCGGTATTGGCGAGCGACTGAATACAACTGTCTGACCTAAACGAGGGATTGCCGTTGTAGTCAGCCTTATCCATCGTTTTAGAAACTTTATCTGTTTTCTCCTTAACAAACCCTAATATCTCTAAAGGATCATTAACCTGTAGCGACGGAGGTATTGCCGCTAACAGATATCTATTGTTCCTTTCGATCAAATGACTGATTAGGCCACAAAGTCTCTCTCGTTCTTGACTAGAAAGAGACATATCTGCCTCACAAACGGTGATTATAAAATCTATTTTGTCTAGAGCTTCCACGGCTGTAGTCTACTCGGTCTGTATATATAACGTGAATTGTAAACTTTATAGGCCCATTTATGGGCCGCATAGCGCAATTCCGGAGATTCTTATGCCACATTAATTACTAAAGATATGCGCCTATATCTTAATAGAAATAGCAAAGCATATATCGACAGTCGCTTGCTTTGTAATAGGTTGGTGCGCGGCGATCAAATCCTGTCCGAGCCGATCAGATATTCCTCAATTCCATATTGATGTTTGAAAGCAGCAAAGTCTAAATTCACACCTAGGCCCATTAAAGATTTATAGGTTGCCGGTGTCACTGTATCGCTCTATTTGGTTGTGTATAACGCGGTCAAGGTATTCGACTCCTTATGACGCGTAATGGAATCTTACAGAGCTGTGTTTCCAATACTTTTAAAATAGACATCGATTCTTAATGTGCTGTTACCGAGATTACATTAGTTATAAATAACAGGCTTTTTAAGTGGAGGAGGAGCGGCTCTCTGCCTTGAAGTTGCGACTTTCATGGGGATAAGTCGTCCATCTTTTTGCGAATCTTCTGCAACTCCTCATGAATAGAGCTGAATAGCGCGACAAGTCCACAAAATAAGACCGCGAGCAAGAACCCGATGAGGAATCCAGCGATCACTGTGGGACCAAAAGCAAGCTTAATAAACTCGCCTTCAGCAAGGGATCCGACCAATGCTCCTCCCAAAATAATCAGTAACGCAATAAATCCGTTAAGGATGGCCAATGATTTTGATAATAGTTGGTTGATATCATGACCCTCGACAAGGCTCAGCAATGTAATAATGCGGCCAGGCTATGGCGCTGCGCGATAGTAATTCACCGCGAATTCTGTCATAGATTAGTTTTAGATTCATACCATAGCGTAGCTGTCTTTGCTTCCAACCAGCAGTGTGAGAATAAAGGTTGCCGCCATTTTGACGATCTTTCATAGGGCTTTGTTCATATGCTTGTTGGGCTGAACTACAGTTGGGAATGTTGTATGTTAATCGAGTAGTTTGTATAACAGGCTTGCCTCGTTGATCTCTATGCTGGACGAACTCATCGTATTTACGTTTTGCGCGGTCTTAGCAGTCGTAGGACTCATCGTCTTATACAAGATACTGCCTTATCGCAACATTGGAACGAAGAAGCCATTCTTCGCGATTCTACCGAAGTATAAGAATCAGATAACGCATTCCTTGACCCAGCATCAGTTGGAAAAGAATCTCGTTGAGTTGGGATTCAAGAAGAAAGGAGAAAGCGGCGCAAAAACGAAATTCAGTCGCGGCTCTTTGCTCAAAGATTTTTCAGTGGAGCGCGTCGCAGTTGATATTTGCTTGTATAAAATCTCAGAGACCAAGCACGAGATCACCTTAAATGCTGGTTGGGTAGCCGCATTTGATACGGGCGACCTTTGGCAGCTCCTAACTGAATTGAGTAAAAAGATAGAGACAGCATAATCAGTAGATGTAGGCTTGGAGCCAGGTTGATGGGTTATAGCTCCCTAGGTCCATCCCCCGGGCTCAGGGGCCGAGATTTGACAACCGCCAGAACCCCAAAATATTTCCAGGACTTCTATAAATACGGGCGATTCTCCTGCTGGCGGGTTGGGGCCCTTCACCAGCAATCTAATAGGCGCCCCATCTGCAATCACTTGATTTTTTATTCAAGTAAGTTCAGGTTAGGGAGCTTCATACTAACTTCTAGTTACTTATGGCGAACCCAACCCCACCTGAAAGACAAGTCGCGTTTGGCGAAAGCTTAGCTCTGTTCTTCAAGAACTACTTCAACTTCTCCGGAAGAACTGGCCGGAGCGGCTACTGGTGGCTTTGCTTGTGGATGTTAATCCTCGGCGTTGCGGTTAGTATTCTGGATATAGCGTTAGGAGTGGCCGGACCTGATCAATTGATCACGCCAGGAAACGCCGTTAGCGTCGTTACGCTTATACCATCTATAGCGATCGGCGCCCGGCGCCTTCATGATATCGGAAGAAGCGGTTGGTGGTTACTGCTGTACTTCACGATCATTGGTGCCTTCGTGATACTGTACTGGGCCGTGAGGAATGGAGAACGCAGCGAAAATGATTTTGGTCCGGATATCGAAGCAGGAAAAGAGCTTGCCGAATTACCCTAACCTCGTGAACTTTACGAAGCCGAAATAAGTTCGAGCACTTTTGTAAGTACCTACCAGCTCGACCGGTTGCCTGCCCAGCTTCAAGTTTCCAATCTGCATTAGGACAGCTACAAAATTGGACTCAGAACAAGTTATAAACGCCTGCCCGGAAACGTTTTTGGATTTCGGAAGATAACGGCGTTGGTCTAGTCATAAATAAGCCGTAGATGCCGTTCTGTCTGTCAATCCAAAAATAGTATTGTGGTAGCCAGACCAGCCAAAGGCACCTTTTGGAGTAGCCGTTCGGTCTAAAATCGGGTCTTCTAAACTAAATAGTGAAGATGCGTGACCAAATCCACTGCTGTAACCATTACTCATTAATGGCGGAGTTGTTAAAGCTCTTACCTGTAACTTTTACCAATGCTCGATTCAGAAGCTGTATCGGTCATGCGTAACTTCAGTCGTGAGAATCATCACCTTCGAACCAGCTAAGAATTATCCATGAGATTAAATAGGCATACAGCAAAGGTATGATCGCGATCGATATCAGAGGCAATATTTCAGACAGATCAGCGTTCTTTAGAATTGCAGATAGGCCTACCAAGAATGCCAACCATCCGCTATAGATACCTCCTTGCTGAAAATTTAATAAAGCTACAGAAATGATTTGGTCACGCCTGAATTTTATTAGGCCATAACAAGCGCCTCCTCCAATAACATACAAGAAGGACGTAGCGTCAATAAAGGCACCAATTCCAGCGGCCATGTCCATAATCCACGCCGTAAGCGAGCCAAATAGGAAAACTCCTAAAAATTTAAGTAAGTTCATAAGAGTGAGTCCTTGGATTTTGGGTGCCATAACAGCTTACGTTAGGGATTCAGCAAGCGCCACACAGATCCCTGTCTTCTTAGGAAATTATAAATACTCATATTGACGTTAGGTTCCATCTCTTAATTCTGCAGAGCTCCACCCACTATCTAAAAGTCGATAGCGTCAACATCGACAGCGAATGATGTGCACTCAAGTCCGACATCCAATAAGCCTAAAATACAACCTAATGTCCTAGTCGGCTTCATAACCAACGAACGGGACTTTCAAGAATATGGTTAGAGAAATAGGGGTTCGTGGGTGTTACCCAAAAATAGATAGGTAGGAGACGAAACGTAAAGTTGTGCCCTGAGATATTGGGACTAGACGTTCTTTCGGTTTGTAAAGTAGATTAGGCTAAATACGATGCTGTAGTTGACTGGTGACGAGAATTTCTGCAGCCGCTAACTATCTTATAGGCCTGTTGACTGGGCTCGATATTCCCGCCATCCGCCAAATCGTGTTATGTCCTCGGCCTCCTCCGTCGCGCGGGCTTCTGCAATAAAACCATTAACCCAGTGGCCATCAACCGTTTCCACCGAGCCTATCCCCAATGGTGGCGTCACAGTTTGAAGAAACGAACCCACGGCATGTAGGGGAAGAGCCCAAATCTCTATCTCTATCATCTTACCAGTCTTACCGCGGACCAATGCTGGACGCTTATTATCTTCGAGTACATAGAGTCGGTAATTTGGTGTTGTAGTCGTTCGCGCTACTAAATAAGCACCTCGTTTCACAAGATCGCCGTTTAGAGGTTGTCCAGCAAGGTGCGCACCGCAGACAGCTAGGTGGAATTCGCCCTCTCGCGGTTGCGACGTGACCCACTCGCCTGTTTCATAATGTCCTGCTAGTTCGAGGAGTGCATCGTCGCAACCTGCGGGAGCAATGAACGTGATTCCGGATGGTGGTTTACCCACCGGCATAGCGAGTGCTGAAAGATCAAGTAAATTGACGAAGTTTGTGAAAGTACCGAGATGGGAGTTGGTCACTATAGGGTTTTCTTGCACCTGTTCTATAGTGTATGCCCTGGGAATGGTAGGCAGCACGAGTACATCGAATGTTCGATAAAGACCTTCGACTACACGTTTTAAGGTCTTCAGGCGATACTGCGCCTTAAAGCTATCTACCGCGCTTAGTTTTTCCCCGCCGCTGATAATCTCGCGTGTGACTGGGTGCAGCTCTTGGGGCTGGTCGCGTATGAAATTCTCTATGGCGGCGTAACGTTCGGCGACCCACGGTCCCTCGTACAGCAAGCGAGCCGCTTCCAAAAAAGGAGCAATATCGATTGTGGTGGCATTGAGGGATTTTGCTATGTTGAGATATTGATTAATTATGGCTTCGTCACAGGATTCAGCTACAAGCGCCTCCTTGGAGGCGACCGCATATCGAGCGTTGCTCACGTCAAAACCGCGAGGAGTGATCGGTTGTGACCATGGGTCGGAGGCGTCAAACTCAGAGAGCACATCTGCGATGATACGAGCGTCGTCCACGTCTTTGGTGAAAAGACTGACACAATCAAGCGTCTGGCATGCTGGTATTACGCCCGACAAAGACCATTTGCCGCGCGTTGGCTTGATTCCAACGAGGCCATTCATCGCAGCGGGAACGCGGCCTGAACCTGCGGTATCAGTACCGAGCGCAAAGGAGGCCTGTTCCAAGGCTACTGCGACTGCCGAACCGCTGCTACTGCCGCCTGAGATGAAATTAGGATTTAAAGCATTGCGAGTTTCACCGTATGGTGAACGCGTGCCAACCAGACCGGTCGCAAACTGATCTAGGTTCGTCTTGCCAATTGGAATAGCTCCGGCATTGATCAGTTTTTGCACGAGAAAGGCCGATTTCTGGGGCATATACTCAAAGGCGGGGCATCCCGCGGTAGTCGGCATACCTGCAAGATCAATATTGTCTTTGACAGCGAAAGGGATCCCCCACAATACGAGCTCATCTATCGATATCTGGTTCAACCGATCGAGATAAGGACCCATAACTGCATCATCGGCTACATTAATCCAGATGTTGTAGTCACGAGTTTCTTCGATTTGCGATCGTATTTCGTTGATGACATCCGCTGGAGACTCACCAGAACGGTATCGACGGTGGTATTCAGCAATCTTCATGAGGTCACATCCAGTGCTCGTCGTCTAACAAAAAGTTAGCACCCGTCGATGAGGCGTTCCAGGGTGCCAACACGAAGTCGCAACATATTTAAATTGGGTTTCCGATACCTCTTCGCAGGAACACAATGAATAAAATGCCTGGCTCAGTTGCTCTTGTTTAATATCCGGCACCGCCTCTATTCTCCTTCCGGAGCTAGAATTTCGTTTCATGGGCATTTTGGGGTGTCTTGATCGACAGTCAAGTAAACAGTCCATGGTATCTCTTTATATAAGTGCGACAGACCACGATTTTCTTGACTATCTTCATATCGCTATTACGCTCAATATCGGGTCCACCACGAGGGATTGCTCCTGAGAGATAAGGTCTTATTGCGTTTTCCATTGCTCTCAAAAATACAACCTACGACACTAGCTCAGAGTGTATTGTTCAAACATCACGAATAATAAGTAGCAGATTTCCTTGCAGTTCATGGGTTTCTTTACATTTGAATCACAGTGTGAGATACCGTCACAAGTATGAACTTAAGGGGGATAACACATGCCTAACGTCGAAATGCGTGGAAGTAGTATCGGAAATTACGCTTACACCCAAAACGAGGCTTCAAAGAGAGAGCAAACGAGACGTGATGGTAGCGTCGATGCCAAACAATCCTTATCAGCTGAAGTCGCTAAAAGAGCGCTGGAGGCCCGCCTTGCAGATGGCGTCGAACTTGCCTTGACTAAGACTCAAAATCAAAGGCGTGAAGATCTGACCTATGAACAATTGCAGCGAAAGTAACGTGCTGAATTGATAATAGGTTAATGTATTAAATCCTCACATTACGTTTCCAAAATTACATCAGCTACTCTGCATTTCCTAATTGCGTTTAGACGAAATTAGGAATTTCTGCGCACCATACTGTCACATTCATCCAGCGGAATATTTGGGGTTGTCGATTCGTTAAGTGGAAGGACCCTACGGTTTCCTTTTTCGAACCCGGATTCTGCTCAAAATACCGTCCAGCCATTCGCAGAATAGACAACGCCTGACTCTACAAATCCCTGTAATGCCAAGAGCATTCCTGTGACTAAAATCCCCAGGACAGATCCAATAAGGCCGTTGTCGGCTCGGTACCCCAACACAGACGTTGGCTTGTGAATAATTTCTGTAAAGTTGATGTTTTCGTCAATTTGCTTAAGAACGTCTTTTGTAACAGATTGGTTCTCTTGTTTGCCTCGACCTATTGCTCGTTCCGTCGCCTCTTCCACTTCCAACTCGAGAATATGATCCAAGATACTAGATCGCACAGCATAACTCTGCTGTTGCAATTGCATAGCCCTATAAATCGCATAGCTTGCGATAAATGCAATGACGAGAATTGTTGAGCATAAAATAAAGATAGTCGATACATGATGAGCCACCTGGGTCCAGGCGAGAAAGTTAAGTAAAGCTACAAAAATTATTGAGAAGCACAGCAAGATAGATGTGTAAGTTTGAACTCGAAAGTAAAACCGCTCACCAAAAGTGCGGATGAGCCTTCTAGCACTCATCCAAGCCTTTAGGTCGTCTGGCGACGATCGGTCAAAGACCACTCTATTCCCGTGATTGTCCGCATCACTGAGTAACAAACTGTCTAAAGAAACGTTAGCTAATCTCCTCCTCTGAAAATCAAAGCCACACATTAGTCCGAAACCCATGATTCCCATACCCGTAAGGATTCCAAAATAGGTGCCAAGATTGGTGACAAGAAGGGGAATGTTTGTTCCAAAAATAGAGCCCCCGGTCATCAGCTTTGAGGCGATGAGACTTATCAATATTACGGATACAGAAAATACGATTAGTGGAGCGTGCCACGTGGGAACTTTTAGATTGTAAGCTAGGTCTAGAACGTCTCGAACAACACTTCTAAGCTCGACCGTCTTACCTGTTAATCCTCTGACTTGGAGAGTCTCTAGAACACCACGTTCCTGACGGTCGGCATAAGCCAGCTCAGCCTCCATCAATCCGGGGAAGTCCTTTGGCGCGGTCCAACCAACGGCAATGAGTTTTTTTTGCGTCTTACCAAAGTTCCATTCTGGAGCTGGTTCGGACAAGGCTTCATATTCATCTCTAGTGAAGTAACCATATTTAACGGAAATAATTAAACGCCTACAAAATATAAACGCGTATGCGCACATCATCTGCAGAGGGTCGATCCCCCCGAGAGATCGAATATCGGTTACTAAAGCAGTGACGAACCCCAGCGTAATGATCCAAGATCCGGGGTAGATCACCAACCATGAAATTAAAATAAAATAGATCGGGTTATATCTTGTTGATAGTACAGCTAGATTTCTATGCTGACTTACATTCCAAGCCTTTCTGAATGATCGCTCGAAAAATATTGCCGCGATTGGTGACCCAAACACAGGGGGCATATTCTCGTAAACGAAACTAATCCAGAACTGCTTCCAAGAGAAACTAGAATTATATGTAACATGCTCTGTCATGATTTGTGTCACCTTTCCGAGTCTTCAAAAACTCGAGTTTCGCTAAAAACTAAAAATAGAGCTGACTCTAAACTGAATGGATTTGGACCACTTATGCAACTAACTCCGATAGACTTCATTTAATTGCGGTATTTAGATGATTTTACGTGGTTACTTTAGCAATCGAGAAGAGATGATTATTACAGCTAATCCCTACTGTAAGGTGTGACGTGATGAATTATTCCTTCATCCTGGTGAAACGGGGCCAGCATCGGAATCCGAGTATTATCATATAGGTGGGTGAAAGCGTTCCGAGGCCACTGCTAAAGATCCAACGGCCCTAACTCGGTTGTTTTGGCGCGGTATCATTGAGCAATATGAATCGGGCACTATCCGAAATTATCGAGCAGAAGTATTTATCCTTTACGCGGTGTCCTTTTTTGAGCATGGCGGTAACGAATCGGAGTCTCCTCCATGAACAAGAAAAACATCATGCGTCGGCGCTATAAAGGACTGGGAAGGTTTTTGTGCACCGGCTACTTAATTGTGGCAACGCAATCGGGCTTTGGTAGTTGTGACGGTGATTGTTTAAACGGAAAGGGTTCTTGGGTTTATTCAAATCAGGATGAATATGTGGGCGCGTTTGAGAATGGATTGAAGCATGGATCAGGCACTTACACTTACGCCAATGGTTCCAAATATACCGGCCAGTTCGAGGAGGGACGTAAGCATGGATTAGGGGCTTTGGTTTTTCCCGATGGCACAAGATACGAAGGGGAATTCGAGAATGGCTTAAAGCACGGGAAGGGAACCATGATATTTGCTAATGGAGATAAATATGTAGGCGATTGGAGACTGAACCTAAGAGAGGGCGAGGGTACGGCGCAATATTTTGGAGGTGTCGAATATATTGGTGAGTGGAAGAATGGAAAAAAGCACGGTAAGGGTACTATGGTTTTTATAGGTGGTAGAACAGAAAGTGGTGTTTGGGCTAGCGGTATATTTGTTGGTGCACAATAAAAATAAAGAGCGAGTGTAAATCGAGACGGAGATACACTCGCTTCACGAAAGAGGACTAGGTCACTAAATAGGTAGCGATCTTTACTCCATCTTCATTGCTTGGCGCATGGAATCGGTGTCGTCAAAAGCAACAAACGAAACGATTTTACCATCTTCGACTTTAAACATATGCAAGGCTTGGGTGTCGAGATCCTCTGCTGTCATATTAAGCAGGACATAAACGTTGTTTCCGGAAACATCGATGTTGACTATATCTAGCTGGAATTGTGGCCACAGCTCAGGGATCTGCCCAAATACGTCATTGATAACCGCCTGTGTCCCATTATGGACGCCAGACATTGGTAATTGACCGTTGATCGTGAAGGTAAGGTCATCAGCATGTAGTGCCGCCCATCCCGCGGTATCCCCTGTAGAAAACGTTTCGTAGGCCTTTACGATCAAGGCTTCGGGCGACAATTTCTTTGCAGCATGGTGTCCAGCATTTACCGAAATGGACAGAATGAGGAACACGCCTAGTGTTGCTAGTAAACCTTTTTTAGTCATATCTTCTTGCCACTTAATTGATGTGAGACTGTAAATTAATCCTTTTTGTAATCGGAGTCATCGACTATGTTGCCTCCACCCTATATTAATTTAGGCGGTAAGAAAGAAGAAACCTGGGTAGATATGGTCACGCGATTGAATTGCCCTATTCTGGTAGAAGTGGATGCAGTTGTTGGTGAAAAAGGATAAGTGGGCATCGCGACGAAAGGTTTTTCGGTGTGGTGGGGGCTGGATTCTTTAAATGAATCAGGCGGTGTTTGTTTTCAAGATGTTTCGAAAAAAGACAGGTGGACCGGTAGGTGGCGCGTTAAGCCTGATTCGTACGTAACAGCATCCAATATGCCTGCTTCCAATCCTTGTTTCAGAGCGCGCTATAGCGAGATTCAAAGAGTGGTGCTCACCAGAAGTCTGTAATCTGGACGTTAGAGTTGAACGCGTTACCTATAATTCTTTCATTAATTGGAGTTGTTTCGCCGTATCTTTAATGGACTGCTCAGCTGAAACAAACTCCCATGGAAGACATTCCAGAGCCCTTTTTTTATTAAAGCGAATCTCTTTACCAACAGAAGGTCGAATCCCTTTCAATTGACTGACGAACAGTGCGAGAAACTTAATTAAGAAGGTAGGAATCTCGTGAATGGGCGCTTTCGCGAAACCCTCCGATCGCAGAACTTTACCAATGCTGGAGAATAGTAACTCGTTTTGACTCATTATTATTCTCATGCCATCTGTCGAAGGCTCATTCATAACATGTACATGCGCTTTCGCGACATCTCTCACGTCTATAACACCCATATGAAGGCGTGGGCAGGCAGGCATCCTGCCGCTTATCATTTGAGAAATAAGTTCATTAGAGGTCCCAATATCATCTGACAACATCGGCCCTGTAACGAGTGCTGGATTCAAGACTGTCAGAGAATATTTCTGCTGTTCGGGTAATCGGCCTATGAAATCCCAAGCGGCTCGTTCTGCAAGAGTCTTGCTTTTTGGATAAGGTGGACAGTTTCTAATAACAGACCAATCACTCTCGTCAAAGTCGTTTTTAGCAACGTGTCCAATTTGAATTGCGGCTACTGATGAAGTCAGAACGAGTTTTTCTATTTTAGCTTTGGCACAGGCTGACATGACTCGTAATGTCCCATCAACGGCGGGTTTGATTAAATCGTCTTCATGTTGTGGGTTCTCGAGTAGGAATGGAGACGCGACGTGAAGGACAAACCGACAGCCGGCTACGGCTTCTTCCCAACCGTCATCTTTTAAAAGATCTGTTGTGACTAGATCAAGCTGACCTAGATCTGCGCCTGCTTCTGCAACCGCCTTCTGTACCTCCTCACTACGCTGTAATGAACGAACTGTGCCCCTAACCTGATAACCAAGCTTTAGGAGTTCCACGACGCAATGAAGGCCAATGAATCCACTTGCTCCCGTTACTAAGACTTTTGTCAGAAGACCTCCGATGTTCAGTTATGTAACTATCGTTCTGATATTAGTGAAGAAAATATCAGTTTTAGCATTCGTCGAATGCGGCTTCATGCTGGAACATCAACATCAGATGGTGGTAAGAACTGAGAAGATACGATGTAAGTTCCGTAAGATATTAAAGTATCTTAAAGAAGGCGCGAATTCGAACCAGATGCATCATTCAGCTGGATAATTTTTACCTTTCCACGTGAGCGTTTCTAGATCCATCTCACCGATGCTTCGAATTTTACTTCCGTCTGAAATATTAATAATAAGGTCAGTAGACCAGACATGAGAGTCCTTCTCGGATGCCAAAATACCGTAACCATCGCCTACAGCAACAGATCCGTCAGGAAGGAATCCTTGTCCGAGCCAGTGGGCCCGTGACGGAATTTGTGCCTGCATCGTGTCCATGGACATTGGTCCCAAGGTGAGTGTGCCGAATACTGTACCGTAGTTTTCCGCACCACCCTTCCAGTTAGTTTGCAGAATAATTTGTCCCTGATTGTCTTTCGAGTAAACGTTGCTTACGTGCTGGAGTTCCCATGAACCTAAGGGATCACCCAATACATGTTCATCGGCCCAACTAATTTGTGAAACAAATAAAAGCAAAGTAGCGGCGACTGCGCGTCTCATCTTGGGGCCTCAAGGTTGTTCTTGTCAAAAGCGATCGAACACCAGTTTTCCACGATTTTAAGTTGGTTGTAAAGCTTCCATAAGCGACACAAGAATTAATCAAGGATAGTACGACTGTGGTCGCATACTAAGATCCCCCTTACCTCGATGTGCGACTTTTTACTCTAGGAAATAATCAATAGTCGTTGAATCGAGGGTGAGGATAAAGCGCGCATTGACCACCTCAGTCACTGACGGCTGTCTGCGCTCATGACTTCCGAGAGCGAGATGGCTCGCTCCAAGATCTTATCGATTTGTTCAGTTGCCTCGAATGAATACTCGTAATTGAGAAACGCACAGTTGGAGAGTTGAAAAATCGCCTCGAGGACTGTGATCTCGGATCGGGGCGGACTCAACATTAAAACGATTTGGTTAAAAAATTCGTGTTCAGCGACTGCGCCCTCGGAGGCTAACTGAGCGCATAAACGGACCAAAGGTTCGTGTAACTCGTTGCTCACAATTTGATCGAAGGAGGAGATGCTGTCGTTCATCGAATATCCACGTTGAAGACTATATCTCTGATCACAATAGCCTGCTATGAACCAAATAGATAACCTGAATCAGTCCTGACAATGTGATGTTCCAACTGTCGATAAAAGGCATATTGAATATATTGTCGCTGAAAAAGTTGAATAACCTAAATGAATGTATTCTCGCATGGAAAGGTGCAAATGGATTTTTCACAATAGAAGTGAGGTACTAATCTCAAAGGTATTCATCTATGGCTGTTATCCGTTAAACCATATGGGCCGAGGTTGCGAAATAGAATCGACCAGAGTGTTCGCACTTAGCTTGGATTTTGTGAGTGTTTCGAGAAGCTTGCCGTAGCACCCCTTCGGAGACTGCTTTCGGGTGATCGTCACGTCAAGGTTTCCCTCGTGGTCATTCAGGGCGGTTAAAGTACACACTTTGATCGTTAGGGTCCCCGTTTGGGCCCCATAGTTTCATGACAACACGCATGCAGCCACCGCATCCGCATCCGACGCCGGTGTCGGATTGAATAGAATCTAGGTCATCTCCCTTTTCCAGTCTTTCTTCAATTTCTTCTCTTGTTATATGAAAGCATCTGCAAATTATTACATTCTGCAAAGAAACTCCGCTGATACGATGAACGAACCAATCGACGTATCAAAGTGGCACGTTTTAACGTGCCACTTTGATCCTCTTACTTTACGCAGATTTTTCGCTTGAAGAAGAAGTCGCGGCTGCCCAAATTACGACACCAAATGCAATTTTGTTAACAAAATCTGCAAGGTTGTAAATAATATTGAGCGCGTCTGCACTGCCTGCTTCACCGATACCCAAGAAATACCCAATAGGGTAAATCGCCCATCCAATCGTGACAATTAGTCGAAGAGCATTGAAAGCCATCTGGCTCGCAGCTGTTCCACTTTCTGCACTGATTTTGCTGGCCTCACCCAGGAAAATTTCGTAGATGATATAGCCCCACGCTGCTACGCCAAGAAGGCCTAAGAGCAGAGGATAGACGCCTAGTTCGCCAAAAAATCCAAAAACGAGCATTGCTACTGACGCGACCATTAACTTCCAAAATAACGCCGCTCTGACAACAGCGATTGCTGCGAGGATTAGGTAAAATTCGATAATCTGCAGTGGAACCGTCAAAAGCCAGTCAACGTATCTCAAGACGAGTGGTGTTTGACCGGTTTCAACCCAAACTCCACGCATGTAAAAGTAGTGAATGGCAGCGATACCAGTCACCATGGCTGCGACACTCAATGACGTTTTCCACTTGCCAACCGCGCGGTCTCGCTCCACTGTAAAAAAGTAAGTTGCTGCAACCATAGCTGCGGAAATTATCCAGAATGTAACGCCAACATAATCTTGCGGATCTAACATTTTCCCTCTCCTCGTTTTCTGACTCTTTTAAATTATTAGTATTATCTCGTTATCTTACCCTAAAGACCTAGCTTGATCACAAATGTGTTTTTACGCTTGTCTCCGCGGCTAGTAATGGCATCATCGCTCACGAGGTGGATTTGGTGTG
>Ga0208624_1000781_pt1 | contig 15866 bp, 16 predicted proteins | sample Knorr_S23_td_DCM_FD_185607 | JGI IMG/M metagenome (GOLD analysis project Ga0208624, IMG submission 185607) | Marine microbial communities from Southern Atlantic Ocean transect - Knorr_S23_td_DCM_ad_71m_LV_A (SPAdes) (version 2) | ecosystem: Environmental > Aquatic > Marine > Oceanic | place...
AAGGCGGCCCCAAAGGCGGCTCGGCCGTGGCACGGTTCAACCTCGCGTGGATTCTAGAAGGCGGCAAACTGACCGGCAACGGATCCGTCCCCAAGAATTTAAACTAACCCTCAACAAAATCATTCCATGAAAAAAGCATTGATCATTGGACTTCTCCTAGGCGTCGGCCTGTCGGCGGGATTGGCCGCGGATAAATCGGTGATTTCAGCAATCGAAAAAAGTGGCGGCCTCGTCCTGCCCTGGCCTGGGGAACAGGACGCGTGGGAGGTGGAATTTCACCTGCGTGGTCGAGACCTCGAAGATGACGACCTATCCGCCGTGGCGGCTCTGAAAACCGTGGTAGCCCTGAACCTGCGCAACACGAAAATCACCAGTGAAGGCCTCAAGCACCTCAAGGGCCTGTCCAAGCTCAAGCGCCTGCACCTGGAACGCACGGCCGTAGACGATGCGGGGGTCAGTCACCTGACCGGTTTGGAGAACCTTGAGTATCTCAACTTGTATGGCACTAAGATCACCGATAAGGCACTGGACCAGTTGAGCAGCCTCAAGAATCTCAAGCAACTATACGTCTGGCAAACCGAGGTGACCGACGACGGCGTAACCAAGCTCAACAAAGCCCTGCCCAACCTGAAAATCGTGAAAGGCGTCGATCTCAGCAAGATTGTGATCGTAAAAAAAGAAGAGCCCAAACCGGAGGAAAACCTCAAATGGCTGGCCGTCGGCGGCCCGGAGAAACCGCCGGCAAAAAGCAAGCCCGGCTCCTTTCTCATCATCACGTTCCAGAACAAGAGTAATCAGGATGTGAAACTCTACTGGGTCGATTATGGTGGCGGCAAAAAGCTTTACGGCGAAATTTCCAAGGGCGCCGAGCGCAAGCAAAACACCTATTCCGACGCCGTCTGGTTGGTGACTGATAATAAAGACAAACCCCTCGGTTATTTTGTCGCTGGCACCAAGATGGCCCTGGCAGTGATTCCGAAATGATCCAGTTCTCTAATCTTGAAAATCCCCCTTTGAGTCAGTAAATTGTCGGGACGATCGGAACGTCCAAGACTCGATGCTGAGCCTGAACCATAGTCGAAGAGATTTCCTGCACACAAGCGTGGGATTGGCTGGGCTGACGTTGCCCACGTATTTCAAGGCCTCCGCCAGCACGACCGCACCGCAGCGCAAAGCCAAGTCGTGCATCATCGTCTACACGTGGGGTGGCATGAGCCATTACGAATCGTTCGACCCCAAGCCTGAAGCGCCCGCGGAAATCCGCGGGGAATTCAAGCACGTCAAGACCGCCACGCCCGGCATTCATTTCTGCGAACACCTCCCGATGCTGGCCAAGCACTCGGACAAGCTCGCCATTGTGCGCTCTGTGCATCACAAGCACGGTGGCCACGGCTCGGCCATGTACGTGAACATGACCGGCCACAACCCCGTGGGGGCCAAGCCCAAGAGCAACAAGAACTGGCCGTCGCTGGCATCGATGATGTCCTATTTCCACAACCCGGCCGCCGGCACCCCTAGGGCCATCCGCATGCCGTACTCGATGTTCGACAACGGCGGCCAGCAATCTGGCGAACACGGTGGCTGGCTCGGCTCCCAGTACGATCCCATCCTCGTACGCACGCCGGCCGGCGAACCGTGGCGCGGCGTTAACCGCTACACCGACCGCGAGCTAAACCTAAAGCTGAACCTCGACAAGAGCCGCATCGCCGACCGCCGTGCCTTGCTCACCCAGCTGGACAACGCGCGCAGTGAGGAGACGGCCTACGAGCAGCTCGATCATTATTCCCGCATGGCCGCCGATATGCTGCTCGGGTCGCCGGTGCGCGATGCCTACGATCTAGAGAAGGAGGATCCCAAGATCCGCCATATGTACGGCGACCACATGGGCGGCCAATCCCTCCTGCTTGCCCGACGTCTGGTCGAGGCCGGTGTGCCCGTCGTGCAAACCCTCCTCTCCGCCAGCGACCTTGCTGGCGGTAGTGGGGACAACTGGGATACGCACCGCAATCATTTTCCAAAAATGAAAGACCGGCTCCTGCCTGTCTTTGACCGATCCGTATCCGCCCTGCTCACCGACCTGGAGATGCGCGGCATGTTGGAGGAAACCCTGGTGGTATTCCTCACCGACTTCGGCCGTACGCCCAAGGTGAACGGCAACGGCGGCCGCGATCATTATCCGAATGTCTACTCGCTGGCCTACGCCGGCGGTGGCATCCAAGGTGGTCAGGTATATGGCGCCAGCAACAAGAAGGGCACTGAGCCCGCGGCCGGTGCCTGTTCCCCCGCGGACATCCACGCCACCGCCTTTCGCGCCATGGGCATTGATCCGCGCACCGAACTGCACGATCAACTCGACCGCCCCTTCCAGCTCTGCGACGGAAATCCCCTGCCGTTGTTCTAGGGAAGCTCAGAAGAGACATCCCGTTCGCTGAATTAAAATGAAGCTTGGCCTACCCCTTGTGCCGGGCACACTGGGGATGTGCGGGTGCTTTTATTTATTCTGATATTGAGCGGGACACTTTCGGCTGCCGATTGGCCGCAGTGGTTGGGGCCCGGGCGGGATGCTGTGTGGCGGGAGGACGGGATTCTCGATGCTTTCCCCAAGGAGGGTCCGAAGCTGCGATGGCGCGCGCCGTTGGGCGGCGGATATTCCGGGCCAGCGGTAGCGCAAGGACGCGTGTTTGTCATGGACCGCATTGCTGAGCTGATTGATCCGGCCAAGGCCAAGGTGTTGCATGAGGGACAACCGCCGCGGAATGAAAATTTTCTGCGCAAATTATTACCAGGTCAGGAACGCCTGCTGTGCCTCGACGAGGCAACCGGCCGCGTGCTCTGGACGCAACAATGGGATTGCCCGTACACCACCGTGGCCACCTACGCCATCGGCCCGCGAGCCACGCCCACGGTGGATGGCGACCGTGTTTACGCGCTCGGGGCGGAAGGGCATCTGTTTTGTTTCGCGGCCAAGGATGGCGCGATCGTGTGGCAAAAAGATTTCAAGAAAGCTTACAATCTGGAAATCCCTGAGTGGGGTACGGCAGCGCATCCGTTAGTGGATGGCGACCGTTTGATCTGTGTGGTGGGCGGCGCAGGCACCACGTGTGTGGCGTTCGACAAACGCACGGGCAAGGAACTGTGGCGCGCGCTCACGGGGCGGCAACCGGGGTATTGCCCGCCGGTCATCCACACCTTCGGCGGTCTTCGGCAGTTGATCATTTGGCATAGCGACGCGGTGGAGGCGTTGAACCCACAAACCGGCAAGGTGTACTGGAGCGTGCCATTGCGACCAACCTTCGGCATGTCCATCGGCCAGCCAGTAGCGGCGGGCAACCGGTTGTTCGTCATGAGTTTCAACCGCGTCTCCGCCTGCATCGAGGTGGCGGCGGACGGCCAATCCGCCCAAATCGCCTGGCGCGGCAACACACGGCGCGGCGCGGGGGGCGTACATAACACCGCCTTTTTGGCCGATGGCCATCTCTACGCCTGTGGCAACGGCGGCAACTTCATCTGCGCGCGTCTTGCCGATGGAGAACGCATCTGGAGCACCTTCGCACCAGCCGCCGGCGAACGGCCGGCGAGTTGGGCCAATGTGTTTACTGTCCGGCAAGGTAACCGATATTTTCTCGCGAACGATTTTGGCGAGCTAATCATCGCACGACTCAGCCCCAAGGGTTACGAGGAGATCAGCCGTGCGAAGCTCATTGAACCGACCCATCGCGTGGGCCAACGCACCCTCGTCTGGTCGCACCCCGCCTTTGCCAATCGTAGTGTGTACCTACGCAACGACCGCGAAATCCGCTGCTACAGCTTGGCGAAATAGTTGCGCCCTACCAGCGAACTGACCAAACTGACCGACATAGTTTGCCTGATTCTTATTCTTTTGGCCGTGATGCAGACAGTGCCGGCTGCCCTGCGGGTGTTACCGCCGGAGTTTAACGCGGATAAGGAACAGCAGGTGCATGCCATGCATCATAAGTCGCGTGATTGAATTCAGTATTGCGCCGTAGTACACGACACGGCACGCTCTCCGCATGACTCCCGAAGAAAAAGCAAAGGAACTGGGCGTAGCGTTCACTCAATTGGAGCCCGGTTATTTGAATCTCTGCATCCGCAGCGGGAACCTACTCTTCACCAGCGGCCACACCAGCACAGCTACTGGCGTGCTCGGTAACGGCTTGTCCGTCGACGACGGCTACGCTGCAGCGAAAGATTGCGCGGAAAAAATACTGAACTCCGTCCACAACGTGCACGGCACGATCAACGGGCTGAAGGTCATCAAACTGCTCGGCTGCGTATACTCGGCGCCAGACTTCACGGATCAACACCTCGTCATCAACGGCGCGAGCGATCTACTCCACGAAATTTACGGCAAGGACGGCGACGGCTACCATGCCCGCAGCGCCCTCGGCTTCGCCGCCCTACCCACCGGCGCCGCCGTAGAGGTGGAAGCAATCTTCGAAATCATCAGCTAGAATCTCAAATCTTGTTTTTAAACATTTGGGATTTACCTGCGAAAAAGTTTTCGTGGGTGAAATCGTAAAAAAAAGCTAACTGATTACCAGTTCGGTTGGCACACACAGCGCTATGTGTAAGAATTGTTTATGATTATGGTGAATCCGGAGAAATCACAGCTATACAAAATCGGTGCAATTGCCCGTTTAACGGGGATTACTCCCGTTACAATCCGGATGTGGCAGACCCGCTATGACGCCGTAGAACCGGTTCGTACAGAGGGAAAGCAGCGCCTTTACACTGAGAACGATCTTACCAAACTCAGCTTGCTGAAAGAACTCACCGAGCAAGGAGATAGCATTGGAATGATTGCCAGTTTGAGTGTGGAGGAATTGGAAAAACGGCTTAATGAACGAGAGGCAAAGCGCGGACCAAAAGGAAATCCATCCAACCAATCGCCTATTAAAGTTGCCATATTGGGATATGGAATCCCCAAACTGAACAGCGCAGAAGTGAGTTCTCATGCTGCCCCTTTAGAATTAGTGGGGCAATTCAATCCTGAAAATGCCTTATCTGAGGATGTCAAAGCATGCAAACCTGATTTGCTTATCTTTCAAGTTGCCAGTCTTCAGCCAGACACCTCAGATTTTATTCACCAAGCGATTAAGCAATCTGAAGCAATCGGAGCCTGCGTGGTCTATGCTTTTGGCCCAAAAAAAGTCATTAGGAATTTGACAACTGATACCACCTTGCCACTGCGAGCTCCTATCAATGTTCAGGAACTTACTCTAGCAGCCAATCATCTTGTGGGATCCGCCGACCGACCACAAATCGATGAAGAAGGTGGAGAGAAGGTGCAGCAAAGGCGATACAGCGATTCACAATTGTGGGAAGTCGTGAACCAACCTAACGCAATTAAATGCGAATGCCCCCAACATCTTTCACATATTTTATTCAGCCTAAATAATTTTGAGGCCTACATGAAGGACTGCGAAAACCGCAACACTAAGGACGCTGAAGTTCATCAATACCTGCACAATGTTGCCGCCGAATCGCGAGCTTGCCTCGAAAAAGCAATGGATAAACTTGTTGAGCACGAGAATCTGACATTCAAATCGCAATAAAACCGCGAATTCCAGGGAAATATCCTGTTTATAATTTGTAGAGTTTTTTTCTTCACAAAAGGTTGACACATCTCTTTTTAGGAGTAGATTTATGGGCGCTGCAGCTATTGTAGCACTAAAACATAAACAAAACCTAATCCAGAGATAGTAAATGAAAAACCTTAAAACCCTTCTCGCCGCGGCTGTCACTCTAATGATGGCCACTCAACTTCAAGCGGGTGACATTGTGGATGTTGCTGCTTCGAATAAATCCTTCAAAACCCTAGTAGCCGCTGTGAAAGCAGCTGGTTTGGTTGAGACCCTAAAGAGCGATGGCCCTTTTACGGTTTTTGCCCCTACTGACGAAGCTTTTGCCAAACTGCCCGAGGGAACTCTCGAAAGCCTACTTAAGCCAGAGAATAAGCAGAAGTTGGTATCCATCCTCACCTATCACGTAGTCCCAGGCAAGGTGATGGCAAAGGATGTGAAATCCGGCGTGGTAAAGACTGCCTCAGGCTCTTCTTTCAAGATGAAGGTATCCAAAAAGGGAGTCCATGTAGACAAAGCCAAAGTGGTAGCCACGGATGTAATGGCCGACAACGGTGTGATTCACGTGATCGATACGGTAATCATTCCTAAATCTAAATAACTCCACCCCCAAGAAAGGAAAATAGAAATGAAAAATCTACTGACAATCATTGCACTGACTGGCTTAACAGCCGCAACTGCCCAAGCCAAAGATATAATGTCTGCCCTCGAAGATTGCGGACAATTCAAGACTCTGGTTGCAGCCGTCAAGGCTGCGGGCCTCTCCAAGACTCTTGAAAGCAAAGGGAATTACACTGTTTTCGCTCCTAACGATCACGCGTTCGCGAGATTGCCAAAGGGTACCGTGGAAAACCTGCTCAAACCCGAGAACAAGCAGCAACTGAAGTCCATTCTTACTTTCCACGTTTTGGGAGAAGCTCGTACTTCCTGCAGTCTCCGAAGCGGTGAATTAGAAACTGTGAATGGCGCCCACCTCGCAGTCAAGAAGTGGGGACATTACGTCTTGCTGAATAACAATCATACACGGGTGCGGGAAGCAGACGTGAAGTTTGACAACGGAGTAGTGCACGTGATCGACCGTGTCATGCTACCTCCGAAACCAAAGACAGAATTCACCTCCACATCCAGCAAGAGTAAATCTGCCGACATCGTTGATACTGCTGTCGCGGCAGGGAACTTCAAAACCCTCGCAGCTGCACTGAAGGCGGCAGGCTTGGTAGACACACTCAAAGGTAAGGGGCCATTTACAGTATTTGCACCGACCGACAAGGCCTTCTCGGAGTTACCGAAAGGAACGGTTGAGAGTCTTTTAAAGCCTGAAAACAAAGACAAACTGATCAAAATACTTACATACCATGTAGTTGCCGGAAAAGTTGAGAGCAAGGACATAAAGCCCGGCAAGGTTGAAACAGTTGCTAATGAGAAGGTGAAACTCAAGCTGAAGGATGGGCAAGTGTTAATCAACAAATCGAACGTAATCAAAGCCGATATCAACACTGCCAATGGCGTAATTCACGTCATAGACAAAGTACTTCTCCCTAAAGACAGGACGCAGAAGACGAGCACTAAGTAGACTTAACAAACCTTTAACGAGGGGGATGGAACTAATCCATCCCCCTCACAAAAAAAGAGCCCTTATTCATGAAAAACACAGAAAAATTTGAAGTAAGCACAACATACGAACCAAGATCGAATGAGGTAACGAATTTAACCCGGTACCTGCGTGAAATGTCCGAATGGGACCGTATTTCTCACGATCAGGAAATAGAATTGGGAAAACGTGTCCAAGCTGGGGATAAAGAAGCCGTCAACCAACTTGTGAAAGCCAACCTTCGCCTCGTTCTTAAGATTGCCAAGGAATACCAGAATTTGGGCCTCGAGTACATGGATCTGGTATCCGAAGGGAATCTTGGACTAATCAGAGCCGCCGAAAAATTTGATCCTGAATATGGCTGCCGGTTTTCAACGCTTTGCGCCATTTGGGTAAGACAATTCATACGTCGTGCCCTCGCTAATCAGGGACGAACAGTAAGACTGCCTGTATATCTGGTGGATCACATTCAAAAAATGCGGAGAGCTGAAATTGAGCTCAACCGCCGATTGAAGCGCCCACCCATGGACGAAGAACTCGCTGAGGCTACTGGTATGACACTTGAGAAAATCCAATTGATGAAAAGATCCCAGAAGGCTTCGTTCTCACTGGATGAAGATGAGAACGAGGAAGTGCGTTCTCTTCATGAAAGGTTAGCCGATGAAAACTCCCCTGCTCCTGATGTCGCCGCAACTTGCGACCATGATTTTGCCTACATTGAAAAAGCAATGGATATACTCGATGAGAGAGAATACGACATTGTGCGACAACGTTATGGAATCGGTACCGGGAAAAATCGTTCCCTTGGGGAAATCGCCAAAGATTACGGATTGACCCGAGAGAGAATACGCCAGATTCAAAAAACTGCCCTTAATAAATTGCGCAGTGCCTTAACTTTGAAAGATGCGGCACTTCCGATGGCTGCTTAGGAAACTTTGACCCATGAAGAAAACAGACATCATCTACCTGACTTGTGCGATGAGCAGTATGTTTGTAAGCATATTACTCTGGTTCACTGTAAACCGCGAATACGGTGCATATGTAGGGATATGGGTGCCAAGTATCCTTGGGCTATGGGCCGTGCATAAGCTGTGTCAAATTGAGAAAAATCAAATTAGAGAGGAGAAATAAATATGGAAGATCCAATATTACTCGGAATTTTAATGTTCGGATTTCTGGTGACTTCCGCCCTTTGCCATAATCTTGTTGAGTTGTTACAGGATCTGAACCAAGGGGACGAAGCGGATGAGGTGAGCGAACACCATATTCATGGTCATCAGGCAAAATTCTAACTAGATTGAAATGTATACGACAAAATACATCCACCAAACCCACTTGAACGCTTCGCCCGAGAAGGTATATGGATGGCACGACGAGCCTTTCGCACTACAACGTCTAACCCCCGAGGAAGATGCCATTGATGTGGTCAGAGCCGCGAAACTTGGGGATGGTAATCAAGCCCACCTGAGGATTCCCCTGCTAGGTTGCTGCCTGTATGTAAATTGGACCGCGGAATTAGAAAATGTAAAGCCGGGGCGCGAATTTAGTGACCGGCAAATTGATGGCCCCTTCAAGATATGGAAACATAGACACTTGTTCCTTAAAAGTGACTCACGCGGGTGCTTAATGCGCGATGAAATTGAATTTATGATGCCTGGAGGAAAATTGGTCCACTCCGCATTTTCGCCGTTTGTGGTGAGTAAACTTCGTCAGGTTTTCACGTATCGCCACCAGATCTTAATTAACGAATTTGGAGAAGTGCATCCGGAGCTTTTTAATGAATCATCCAAGAGTCATTAGGAAACTAGTCGTTGTACTAGGCGACCAACTGGATCATCAGGCACTCGCCTTAGACCAATTTGATGATTCGATTGACGCAATATGGATGGCTGAAGTTCACGCTGAAAATCTTCACGTCCCATCCCACAAGGCCAGAAGTGTTTTATTTTTAAGTGCGATGCGGCACTTTTGTGCCGAGCAACAAGGCATCGGCCGCCGTGTATTATACCATCCTTTAAGTGAGAGACAGCAGTCACTGGCATCGGCACTCGAAAAAACCATAACTAGCCACCGAATTGAAACAGTGGTTCTGACCAAACCAGGTGATTTTAGGGTAGAACGAAGCTTAACTAACATCCTAGATGAACATGGTCAAAATTTTGAAATATTGAAGGACAATCACTTCATATGTGATCCCGATGATTTCGAAAGTTTCGGTGCAAACGACAAAAAACAAAGGATGGAGTTTTTTTACCGGAGACTTCGAAAAGAGACTGGTTACCTCATGGAGGGCAATTTGCCAGTTGGAGGGAAGTGGAACTATGACGAGCAGAACCGAGGTTCCTTCAAAAAACATGGTCCTCAAGACCTTGTTGATCCTATTTTTTTTAAGAGCGATGTGATCACAAAGGAAGTGATGAAGGAGGTAGTGAATGCATTTCCCGAAAATCCCGGATCTATCGAAAATTTCAATTGGCCCGTCACCAGAAGCCAAGCCCTCAAAGCATTAGATGATTTTGTCCAAAAAAGGCTGCCTTACTTTGGTAAATTCCAAGATGCCATGTGGTCTGGTCAATCCTGGTTATACCATTCCCGCCTATCTGTTTGCTTAAACCTAAAGTTAATTTCTCCTAAGGAAGTGTTAACCGCTGCTGAGAAAGCCTATCATTCAGATCACGCTTCGCTATCGTCCGTTGAAGGTTTTATTCGCCAAATTCTCGGTTGGCGCGAATTCGTTCGATTAATTCATCATCACCGGATGCCTGAATATGTGAACTCTAATTCACTCAATGCCCAAGAGGATTTACCGAATTTCTTTTGGACCGGTGATACAGAGATGTCCTGTCTAAATGATTGTATCCAACAAACGCTGAGCACAGGCTATAACCACCACATTCAACGCTTAATGGTTACCGGCCTCTATACATTGATGCTCGGTGTTAATCCGAAGCAAGTTCATGAGTGGTTTCTATCTATGTATGTAGATGCTGTTGAATGGGTGGAAATGCCGAATGTGATTGGAATGTCCCAGTTCGCGGATGGGGGTGTAATGGGTTCAAAGCCTTATGTAGCTACGGGAAAATATATAAACAGGATGAGCAACTATTGTAAGAGTTGCAGGTATGATCCGTCAAAATCTACAGGCAAGGAAGGATGCCCCTTCACAACTTTATATTGGGATTTTTTGGATAAACATCATGAACAATTAAGATCTAATCCCCGGATGAGTTTACAGTTGAGAAATCTTGGACGTATTGACCCGCTTCAATTACAATTAATCAAGGAACAAGCCGCCCTAATACGGCAGCATGGAACCGTTTCTCTGGCTGCATGAACACCAACGAACAAACAATTATTGTCTGGTTCCGATCTGACCTACGGATCGAAGACAATCCTGCTTTGTTTGAAGCAGCCAAAGAAGGTAGAATCATACCCGTATTTATCTGGTCTCCAGAAGAGGAGGATATGAGTCCCGGGGCTGCAACACGCTGGTGGCTACATCAATCAATAAAAAGCCTAACAGAAAGTTTAGAAAAACTAGGCACCACGCTCGTTTTAAGAACGGGCGAATCCATCAAAAATTTAGAAAAACTGGCGAAGGATACCGGAGCAAAAGGAGTCTATTGGAATAGGCGCTATGAGCCGATGATCCGAAGGAGGGATGACGAGATTGCGTGTCAACTTCGACAAGCAGGGCTAACTGTAAAAACTTTTAAAGCGAGTCTCCTAGCGGAACCAGAGGAGATTGAAAATAAGAGTGGTTTACCATTTAAGGTATTTACGCCGTTCTGGAAACATTGTCTCAAAAAAATAAATGCCAGTACTCCTCTTCCAGCCCCCCAAAAGGTTGAAACCCCCAAGGTATCTTTAAGGACCACCGAACTCTCTGAACTGAACTTGGAACCTGAGCAAGATTGGGGACACAGCATGAATGAGGTTTGGACCCCGGGGGAACGAGGGGCTGCTTCAGCCTTAGAACTATTCATTAATGAATCATTTAATGATTACGCTAAGATTCGTAACTTTCCCAACACCAAGGGGACTTCCAGATTATCTCCACATCTAAGATTTGGTGAAATAAGCCCGCGGCAAATTAAGCATTCCCTTGAGCAATCTGGTCATGCCCACTGGAAGGAGTCTCATTATTTATCCGAAATTGGGTGGCGCGAATTTGGCTACCATCTCCTGTATCATTTCCCCCACACTGTGCGTGAGCCCTTAAGGCCACAATTTAATCGATTTCCATGGAAAGAGGATTCACCTCAATTGCGCTCATGGCAAAAGGGACAAACCGGTTACCCGCTTGTGGACGCAGGTATGAGGGAGTTATGGGCCACTGGCTGGATGCATAACAGAGTGAGAATGGTGGTAGCATCTTTCCTCGTGAAACACCTCTTGATTCATTGGCGTCACGGGGCGGACTGGTTTTGGGACACCTTGGTGGATGCCGACCTTGCCTCCAACACCCAGGGATGGCAATGGACAGCTGGTTCAGGAGCGGATGCAGCTCCTTACTTCAGAATTTTCAACCCAACGACCCAGGCAATTAAATTCGATCCTGAGGGGGATTACATACGCAAGTGGGTCCCTGAATTACGCCATATGTCTGCTCCCGATATTTTTGAACCTTCTAGAGTTGATAGAGGTCAGAATTACCCTAACCCAATTGTTAACCATTCAGATGCCAGAGATAGAGCGCTGAAAGCATATGAGAAAACTAAAGCATGAACACCGTTAGCAACACCTCACCAATTTACGATATACCCCTAACCACCATTGACGGAGCTGACTCCACTCTGGGTGATTACAGAGGAAAAATACTCCTTATTGTAAACTTAGCCTCACGCTGTGGTTTCACCCCCCAATATGAAGGGTTGGAAAATTTGCAGCAAAAGTATGGACCTATGGGGCTTACAATCTGCGGTTTTCCATCCAATGATTTCCTCTTTCAAGAACCCGGATGCGATGAGGAAATACATCAATTCGCCAAAACTCGATTCAACATTTCGTTTCCAATGTACTCTAAGATTAGTGTATGGGGACGAAACATTCACCCTCTCTATCGTTGGTTAACCAGTCATTCAGAACATGGTGGAATCGTGAAATGGAATTTCACGAAATTCTTGATCAATCGTGACGGCGATGTCGTGGACAGGTTTCACACTTTTATAGATCCTGAATCAGACCAATTAACCTCGGCTATTGAAAAACTCCTGTAGATTCAAAATGATACAAAAATTAATAATCCTCACCTGCATCAGCATGGCCTCAGCCTGTGCCGCGACTAAGTTTACTAGGGCGGGTTACGAAGAAGCTTCCCATAAAGTTTTAAAGAAAGAGGGTAGCGTTGAATTGCGCCATTATTCGGAACTTCAACTGGTCGAAACCACTATGTCCAGCGATCAAGACAACGGTTTCATGCGTCTTTTTCGATATATTGACGGAGGAAACGACAAACAACAAAAAATAGCCATGACGACTCCCGTTTTCACTACCAAAAAAAATGGGGAATCTACCATGGCTTTTGTCCTTCCAGACAAATTCGATAAAGAAAATGTGCCATTACCGAATCTCGATACTGTAAAAAATACTACTCAACCCGAGATGCTACTCGCAGCCTATCGTTATTCCGGCCGACACCGAATAACACCTGTGAAAATTGATTCTAAACTTAGGGAGTGGATTAAAGAAAATGACCTCGTTACTGCTGGTGATCCTATCGAGGCTTTCTATGATCCTCCATGGACACCGGGCTTTCTTAGGCGAAATGAATTGCTGATACCCGTAACTGAAATAAAAAAATGAATGTCATTGCGAATTGCAAAAGTGAGGATTGCCCTAAAAAATGGGACGCATTGGAAGGTTGCGGTGAATCACATCTAGCATTTTGCGCCGGGTGTTTTCGGAAAGTTCAACTAGTTGACACGGTAGAAGCCATTCAAGGCTTGGATCAACTAGAACAAATAGCGGCAGCAAGCAAAACACTGGCCGATACTTTCATCCAGAGCAAATCATGAAATCTGTGACTCCCCCCACGAGAGCACAACGTCTAAGACTGGGGATTCTTAACGTTGGTTTCTGGGTCATAATTGCCGCAACAATTCTTAGTTTCCGAGCCACACTAGAGTCATCGGCTACGCAAATTCAACCTGTTTGGATTTGGATCATTGCATTAGGCGGATATCTTGCAGTCCAAGGTGTCTTTGACTGGATTGGTGCCGGCTACTTAGGCAGTCGAGTAGAAACGAATCCGGAATTTAAAAGGCAGTGGATTAAGGGTGTTGCTCTACAGACAACTTTTTGGACACTCCTGTCTGCTTTAATTATTTTAGCCAACTATTTTGGGACAGGTTATTGTATAGCGTGCTTGATAGGAATCCTCTTGCTGAGTTTCACTCAATTAATTTGCTTAAATTGGGTGAATGGTAGTTCTCAAAAGATCGATGACCTGACTGATTTTCAGGGTAAAACGTTTATGGTTGATTGTCCTGAACCCACATTCACCGGAGGAATTATAGCAGGTTTAGGTAAAAATAAACATGTGATCCCTGAAAACTGGAAGACGAGTAAATCTTTAGGTTTAGAAATCATACGACGTAATTATATGGCTTCCAAGGGCCTCCCGTTTAGGGCGTTTTTAATCGTGGTCGCCTGGAATCTGGTAGGCGTAGCCATAGGTGACTGGCTAAATATTTTTGATTCAAGCAGTGTCGCACTCACTATCGTCTATTTTAGTTCTTGGATGACTTTATGGAGTTTTACATCACTGCTTATTCTTCCCTCACTGAGTCATTCCACAGTTTTTGCTGCAGATCAAGCGGCACATCAGGAAGACCCTGAATCTCTAGCCGCTTATATAGAAAACTTCCCGGAGGTCATCGATGAAGATGGGCATAAAAATTCTTTTGTTCAAAAAATCTTTTATCCCATACCTAGCTCTGAACTGAGATTAGAAACGTTAGACCAAAGAACTTCTTTCCAGTGGGGGCCTCTATCCCGGACTAATCTTTTTCTGAGTTGGGCAACATTGAATCTCACTGCACGATCAGTTCATTGTAATGTTGGTCGACCGCCTCTTTGGATCATGCCCCCGACAGCTTAGAGAAATGATCCATTTCTCAGATGGTGTTGCAAAAATGGCCTAGCCCGGACTGAGACCATCATCGGGCTCATTTCCTGTGATAAAAATCAAATCATGTTTTGATAGCGTCATATGGTGAAATGAAATCCATTCCATTCTTGATTATAGCGAATAAAAATCCAGATTAATGCGCATCCATGAAAGTGTTTCGCGTTCTTCTGTTACTGGCGTTCCTGTGCCCTGCTGTGGTTCAGGCTGACCAAAAAACCAAGCCTCTCAACTTCGTCTTTTTTCTCGTCGATGATCTCGGGTGGAGCGACTTGAAATCCTTCGGTAGCTCCTTTTACGACACACCCAATTGCGATCGGCTTGCGGCTTCGGGCATGAAATTCACCAGCGCCTACGCCGCCTGCCCGGTCTGCAGCCCCACGCGTGCTAGCATCATGACCGGCCGTTACCCCACGCGCACGGGCGTGACGGATTACATTGGCGCGGCCGCCGGCAAGGCGTGGCGGCGCAACACCCGCCTCCTGCCCGCAACCTACACGCGCCAGTTGGAGCTCAAGGAGTTCACCCTCGCCGAGGCGCTCAAGGAAAATGGCTACGCCACCTTCTTTGCCGGTAAATGGCACTTGGGCAACGAAGGGTTCTGGCCTGAGAATCAGGGTTTCGATATCAACCAGGGCGGCCATCATCGTGGCGGACCTTATGGCGGCAAAAAATACTTTTCACCCTACGGCAATCCGCGCTTAGAAGACGGCCCTGACGGTGAGCACTTGCCCGACCGGCTTGCCAGCGAAACGGTGAAATTCATGGCTGCCAATAAGAATAAGCCGTTCCTCGCTTATCTTTCGTTTTATTCCGTGCACACTCCGCTGATCTCGCGCACCGATCTGCGCGACAAATATCTCGCACGTAAGAAAGAGCGCGGTCTCGAAGCCAAGTGGGGCAAGGAACACAACCGCCAAGTGCGTCTCGTACAGGAACACGCCGTGTACGGTGGCATGGTAGAGGCGATGGATCTCGCCGTTGGCAAGGTGCTCGACGGCCTCAAGGAACACGGGTTGGAGGACAATACCGTTGTGTTTTTCATGAGCGACAACGGTGGCCTCTCCACCAGCGAAGGGCATCCCACTAGTAACCTCCCCTTGCGTGGCGGCAAAGGCTGGATGTACGAAGGCGGCATCCGCGAACCGATGATGGTCCGCTGGCCCGGCGTCACCAAGCCCGGCAGCGTGAACGACACTCCCGTCACCAGCACCGACTTTTTTCCGACCATCATGGAAATGGCCGGTCTCAAGCCGCAGCTGCCCCTGCCCATTGACGGCGTGAGTTTCACCACCGCCCTGCGCGGCAAACCCCAAGACCGCGGCGCGATCTACTGGCATTACCCGCACTACGGCAATCAGGGCAACGCCCCCACGGCCGCCGTGCGCGAGGGCGACTGGAAGCTCATCGAATGGTACGAAGACGGGCAGCTGGAGCTGTTCAATTTGGCTGACGATATCGGCGAGAAAACCAACCTTGCCACGAAACATCCTGACAAGGTGAAAGCCCTCGCCGCCAAACTCGCCGCCTGGCGCAAGGAAAC
>Ga0208624_1000787_pt1 | contig 15777 bp, 11 predicted proteins | sample Knorr_S23_td_DCM_FD_185607 | JGI IMG/M metagenome (GOLD analysis project Ga0208624, IMG submission 185607) | Marine microbial communities from Southern Atlantic Ocean transect - Knorr_S23_td_DCM_ad_71m_LV_A (SPAdes) (version 2) | ecosystem: Environmental > Aquatic > Marine > Oceanic | place...
GAGGGCCTCCTCTAAGGTCGGGATGGGTTCGCCCGCGAAGCGCTTCGCGACCCATGCGCCCGCGTCGAGTCCGAAGAGCTCGCGCAAGCCGCGGCTGTTGAGCGGCCCTTCCCCGTCGGTGGTGCGGTCGAGGTCCTCGTCTGCGAGGAGGACGAGCTCCTCCTCCGAGGTCGCGCGCACGTCATAGGCCACGCCGTCTGCGCCGAGCCCGACGGCGCGGCGGAGGCCCGCGAGGGTGTTCTCAGGAGCCTCGAGGGGCGCGCCGCGCTCGCCCAAGATGTACGGCGGCGCCTCGGAGCGTGCGCCAGGGAGGACGGGCTCTGCTTCCTCCCCCATCGTCTCCTCAGGCGAGCTGAACGGCTGGCCCGCAGGCCTCGATCACGCTGCCCACCCGCGCGGCGAGGACGCCGCGATCTGCGAGGGCGGCCTCGAGCTTCACAGCCTCCGCTTCGCCGACGGCGATGAGCAAGCCGCCAGAGGTCTCGGCGTCGTAGGCCATGGAGACGAGCGCCTCATCCAGGCCGTCGGCGACGCTCACCTCATCTCCCAGCGCCGCGCGGCCGCGCGTCGCGCCGCCAGAGCAGAAGCCTTCGGCGGCGAGGGCGTGCGCGCCGGGGAAGAGCGGGACGTTCACGAGGTCGATGGCGATGGTGACGCCGCTCGCCTTGGCCACGTTGCGCGCGTGGCCTGCGAGGCCGAAGCCCGTGACATCGGTGCAGGCGTGGGCGTCGACGGTGGCCATCGCCTCGGCGGCGGCGCGGTTGAGCGTCGCCATCTGTTCGATCGCGGGCTGCATCGTCTCGGCGTCGATGCCGCCGCGCTTGGAGGCGGTGGACATGGTGCCCATGCCAATGGGCTTCGTGAGGTAGAGCGCGTCGCCGACCTTGGCGCCCGCGTTCGTCACGAGGCGCTGGCGCTCGACCATGCCCGTGACCGAGAAGCCAAAGAGGCACTCCTCAGACTGGGTCGTGTGGCCGCCAGCGACGACACAGCCTGCCTCCTCCATCGCGGCGAAGCCCCCAGCGAGGATCTCGGCGATCCACTCGTCGGAGAAGTCGCGCGGGAAACCGGCGAGGTTGAGGGCTGAGTAGGCGCGGCCGCCCATGGCGTAGACGTCAGAGAGCGAGTTGGCCGCTGCGATGCGCCCATAGGCCCGCGCGTCATCGACGACGGGCGGGAAGTAGTCGACGGTCTGGACGAGGAGCGTGTCTGTGGGCGCACCGGTGTTGTGCTCCAGCTCGACCACGCCGGCGTCATCGACGCTCTGCGGTCCGACGAGGAGCTTCTCGTCACCCTCTCCAATCACGCCGCGCAGGACCTGCGCGAGCCGCCCTTGGGGCAGCTTGGCCGCTCAGCCAGCGCAGTCAGCGTAGTCCGTCAGTCGCTTCTTTTCTTCCTGAGTCATGGGATCGAGAGCATACAGAACGGAGGGCACCTCTCGTCAGCCCGAACTTCACCGCGACCGCGCCCCCGCCGTCGTGTCTCTCTCCTGCTCGCCGCACACCAAGAGAGGGACCTCCATGAGCGAAGCCAGCCCTGCCACAAACAACACCACAGCCCCTAGCTCCATCCTCGTGCCCTGCGCGCTGGGCCTCGTGCCCTGCGCGCTGGGCCTCGTGCTCTGCGCGCTGGGCCTCCTCCTCTGGCTCGCCGCGCGACCGGGCGATCCCGCGCCCCGCATCACAGAGCTCAAGCCGACCGCAGAGCAGGTCTCAGCCCCCACACAAGCAGAGACAAGCCATCCAGAGAGAGTCCCGCTCGCAGAGCCCTCCGAGGCTCAAACAGAGGCTCCCCTCACCGACCTCCTGCTCGAGGCTCACCGCGCCTTCCACGCTCGCGACTCCGCCGCGCTCTCCGAGGCCTTGGAGTCCATCCTCATCGAGCCAGCGAGCGCGCTCGAGGTCCTCGAAGGACTCACCACGAATCGTTGGTTTGAGCCCGCCCTCCCCTTGAGCGCAGCCGAAGATGGCGCGCGCCTCGCCATCGGCGCTGGCGCCGCCCTCTACGCGAGCAGCGAGAGCCCCACAGAGGCCGCCTTCTCCGAGCGCTTCCTCAGCCGCGCTCTCACTGCTCTCTTGGAGATGCGCGCAGGGCTCGCCGAGCTCATGACCCGTGAGCTCGCCCGCGCGGAGGTCGAGGGCGCGCGCGTCTGGGGCGCAGAGTGGCTGCCGCGCCTCTTGCACCTGCGCTGGAGACACCCAGACCGCGCTGCGCTCTTCGACCTCTTGCTGGAGACCGCCTGCAGAGGCGCGGATGCGGACGGCGCGCTGCTCACGCGGCTCCTCCTCTCCGGCGAGGAAGACCCCGGGCTCTTGCGCGTCGCGCTAGGACGCCTCCTGCGAGAGGACCCGCTGCACTGGATGTCCGTCGCGCGTGACTGGTATGAGAGAGCCTCAGACATCGAGACACGCTCGGCCCTCGCCTCAGCCATCGCCACAGCTGCCCCCCTCCCCGAGGCGACCCGCTTCTTCGCAGATGTCTCCGACCCCACTCTCCTCGCAGAGCTCCGCTCCTTAGCGACGCGTGAAGGCGGCGCACGCGAGCTCGCCGACCTCTACGAAGAGCGCCTCTTGTCAGAGGACGACCCCAGGGGCCGCCGAACCATCGTCTCGGGACTCGTGCATGAGCCCGACCTCTGCCTCGGCATCGCGCGCACCGACCCGGACTCCGGCGTGCGCGGGCAGGCCCTGCTCACAGCCACTGTTGACGGCGTCTCTGAGGAGTCTCTGGACATCCTCCGCGCTGCCTGGCGGGCGGGCGAGGACCCCTACTACGGCGTCGCCCCCCGCCACCTCGTGTGGGCCAGCTCGAACGCTGCGCTGCACGCCACCGAAGACCTCCGCCCTGTCGCGCTCCAGCTCCTCCGCTCCCTCGCCCTCGACCACTCCTTCCCTGCCTCAGTCAGGCTCGACGCCTGCGAACGCCTCGAGCGCTGGCTCACTCCCAGCGATCACGCCGCGCTCGAGGCTGAGCTCAGCTCCTCCCTCCCCAAAGTCACCCTCCCCCAGGAGACCCCATGACCATCCCCCTCGCTCTGCTCCTCTCGCTCTCAGCGTGCATCTCATGTGACGACGCCTGCCCTGACGAGCGCGCCACCCAAGTCGACGCGCGCGTCTCAGAGGTGAACCCCAACGACCGCCGCTGCGGCCTAGGCATCCGGCTCTTCGGCCTCAGCCTTGAAGCCTTCGGCCCCGAGTGCCCCACCGAGCGCATCTACTACCCCGCCCACCAGACCTGCCAAGGCCAGCCCGCCCCCTACTCCCGCTGCGAGTTCGAGAAGACGATGCCCATCGAGTACGAGTCCTGCGACTGCGTCACGGCCACCATCCTCGGAACCGGCCTCGCCCTCCCCGACTGCGAGTGCGAGCCCCGCGGCATCCTCGGCGAGCTAGAGGACTTCGCGTCCCGCACCTGCCCCGCCCCCTACCCGAATCAATGACCCGGGCTGAGCGGAACCGTCAGGGGCAGAAGGTGATGCTCAGGGCGTCGGTGAGGGTGAAGCCAAAGGGGCCACTCAGAACTCCTCAGTCACCCCTCGCATATCCACGAGGAGAGCAGCGTTCTTGGTGATCGACTCGTAGTCGAACTCCATGTGGTACGTAACGAGGACGCAGACGTCTTGGGTGCCTAGAGTCTCTGCGTCGAGGGGGAGCGCTTGGTCGGTCACGAAGTCCGCGGCATTCTCCCTCGGAGCGCGGCGGACGAAGGGGTCGGTGAAGGAGACGAGGGCGCCTTTCTTGGTGAGCTCGTGCGCGATGACCAGGGCGGGTGATTCGCAGGTGGAGGCGACGCCGGGTTTGTAGGCGATCCCGAGGAGGAGGACCTTCTTGCCTTTCAAGCCCCCGCCCACCGCTTCGCGGATCTCGTCGACGACCTTCAGGGGCTGGAGCTTGTGCTTCTTGGAGGCGAGCTCCACGAGGTCGGCTGTCTTGCCGGTCTTGCGCGCGGCCCAGGCGAGGTATTGCGGGTCGATCGGGATGCAGTGACCGCCGGGGCCGGGGCCCGGCTGGAAGGCCATAAAGCCGAAGGGCTTGGTGGCGGCCGCCTGGATTACTGCGCCTGCGTCGATGTTCATTCCGTCGCAGATGTCCTTCAATTCGTTCGCCAAGGCGATGTTCACCGAGCGGAAGGTGTTCTCGAAGAGCTTGGCGCACTCGGCGATCTCCGGAGTCTCCACCGGGTGAACGCTTGGGACGATCGCCGCATAAAAGAGGAGCGCCAGCTCCAAAGAGGACTCGTCCATCCCCGCCACCAGACGCGGAATGTCCTCCGTCGAGTGACCGCCGGGGTCCTCGCGCTCGGGCGAATAAGCGAGAGCATAGTCCTCGCCCAGCTTCTGCTCGAAGACCTCCAGGCGCGGCAGGACGACCTCGCGCGTCGTCCCAGGCCAGGTCGTCGACTCCAAGACGACGAGGCGGCCGGATTGCAGGGCGGCAGAGGCTGCGTCCGTCGCTGACTCCACCATCGAGAGGTCGGGCGCGCCCTCCTCGTCCAAGGGCGTCGGCACACAGATCAAGATCACCTCTGCCTCACAGAGCCGCGCCGCGTCTCCCGTCACCTCGAAGCGCTCGCTCTCCATGAAGGCGCGCGTCTCGGGTGAGGCCATGTGCGGGTGGGGACAGGTCCCCTCCCCCAAACGAGCGATGAGGCCCTCGTCGATGTCGTGGCCGAGGACCGGGTGGCCGGCGGCGTGGGCGGCGCGCGCGATGGCGAAGCCCACCGCGCCGAGGCCGATCACGCCGACCTTCGCCTCACGCGAGGCGATGCGGTCGCGCAGCGCCTCAAGCGGCGTACTGAGTGTGCGGAGCTCCTCTCCCATGAGGTCTTGTAGACGACTCTACGAGCGTGAGATTCCCGGGAATCAGCCGCCGACCGCGCGCAGCGCGGTGAGCAGTCGCTCGAGGTCCCCCTCCAACAGGGTCCTTGGATCCAGGACGAGGGCGTCATCTGCGATCCTCGCAAAGACCGAGGGCTCACCATGACGCAGAGCAGCAGACAGCGCGTCCGGCGCGAGGCTCGCGTGGGTGAGCTTGGCAGCGAAGGTGTCGATGAAGATGTCCGGCGCCGAGCCGCTCCCAGGCTGGGAGCGCTCAGGGATCACCGTCGCCGTGAAGCCCTCGATGGCTCCGGCGGCGTCCGCAATCTCCTGCGCCATGGCGCGCAGCTCCTCGGGGTCACGGGTCATCAAGGCCCTTGAGGGCACCTCGTTGCCGCGACCGGCGAGATAGAGCTTGAGCGTCTCCTCAAGCCCAGCCAAGGTCACCTTGTCGCAGCGCAGCGCGCGGTAGACGGGGTTGTCACGCAGGGCGTCGATCGCGCGGCGCTTGCCGACGAGGAAGCCCGCCTGCGGTCCGCCGAAGAGCTTGTCGCCGCTGAAGAGCACGACGTCGATGCCTGAGGCCACCGCGTCCAGGACGCGCGGCTCGTCTCCCAAGGGGAGCGGGTCGAGGCCCTCGGACTCGAGGAGCCCAGAGCCCAAGTCGAAGGCCGTCGGCACCTCGTGCTCGCCGCCCAAGGCCGCGAGGTCCGTAGGGTTCACCTCCTCGGTGAAGCCGACGACGCGGTAGTTGCTCGTGTGGACCTTTAAGAGGAGGCCCGTGTTCTCAGAGAGCTTCTCGGCGTAGTCCGAGAGGCGCGTGCGGTTCGTCGTGCCCGCCTCGACCAAGGTGGCGCCCGCGCGCTCCATCACAGCGGGCACGCGGAAGGAGCCGCCGATCTCGACCAGCTCGCCGCGGCTCACCACCGCCTCGCGGTTGCGGGCGAAGGTAGACAGGACGAGCATCACCGCGCCCGCGCAGTTGTTGACCGCGATCCCCGCCTCTGCGCCCGTGAGCTCACAGACGAGGGAGGCCAAGTGATCGTCGCGGCGGTTGCGCTGGCCGGTCTCGCGATCGACCTCCAAGACGCAGTAGCCGGATGCCGCGCGGCGCATGGCCTCAGCAGCCTCCGGGTGCACCGGGGCTCGGCCGAGGCCGGTGTGGAGGACGACGCCCGTGGCGTTCACCACCGGGACGACGCCGCGGCGGGCCTCAGCGGCCAAGCGCTCTTGGAGCGCCGCAGCTGCCCCGCCGGCGGCGAGGGAGGCGCCTAGGGCGTCAGCGTCTAAGCGGCCCTTGGCGATCTCTTGGCGCCAGCCGTCGAGGATCTCGCCTAGGGCCCGCACGAGGCGGTCGTGGGGCATGTTCGCGCCTGCCTCGGCCACGGCCTCGTCCCTCAGGAGCTCGTCCACAGAGGGCAGGAGGCGGAAGGCGGCCTGGCGCGCGTCAGAGTTCGGGGAAGACATGACATCCGAAGTCTACGACGCATCAGTACACTCGTGCTATGTCGTCTGCCACGACCTCCCAGAATTGGAAGCTGAGAGAGCTAGACAGCGCCCTCGGAGAGGAGCTGGCGCGGGGTACAGGCCAGCCGCCGCTCCTCGGCAGGCTCCTCACCGCCCGCGGAATTGAGAGCCTCGAGGCCGCCCAGGCGCACCTCAAGCCCAACTTCGCCGGGCTCCACGACCCGAGCCAGCTCCCCGGCATGGAGGCCGCCACGGCCCGCTTGCAGCAGGCCATCGACGGCGGAGAGACCATCCTCATCCACGGGGACTACGACGTGGACGGGACCACCGGCACCACCATCCTCGTGCGCCTCCTCCGGCACTTCGACGCGAAGGTGGCCTGGCACATCCCCAACCGCTTCACCGACGGCTACGCCTTCGGCGACCACTCCATCCGCAAGGCCCAAGAGACCGGCGCCACCCTCGTCATCAGCGTGGACAACGGCACCTCCAGCCTCGAGACGATCACCGAGCTCAAGGAGCTCGGCATCGACACCATCGTCACCGACCACCACGAGCCGCCGACCGGCGCACTCCCGCCTGCAGTCGCCATCGTGAACCCCAAGCTCCCGGACTCGGCGTATCCCTTCCGCGAGCTCTGCGGCGGCGCCGTCGCCTTCAAGCTCGCCTGGGGTCTCTGCCAGCGGATCAGCGGCGCCGAGCGCGTGCGCCCCGAGCTCGCCGACTTCCTACGAGACAGCATGGCCTACGTCGCCATCGCGACCTTCTGCGACGTCGTCCCCCTAGAAGACGAGAACCGCATCCTCGCTCACTTCGGCCTGCGCTCCCTCTCCGGCACGAGGATCGAGGGCCTGCGCGCGCTCCTAGAGGTCTCCGGTCTCGACGACGGGCGCAAGCTGCGCGGCGACCACATCGGCTTCCAGGTCGGCCCGCGCATCAACGCGCCCGGGCGCCTCGAGACCGCGGCCAAGACCGTCGAGGTCTTGCTCGCCGACGAGCGAGACGAGGCGCGCCGCCTCGCGAAGGCCATGGAGGAGCTCAACAAGACCCGCAAGGAGATGCAGGCCGCGCTCTCTCAAGAGGTCATCGAGCGCGCGGGTGCCCTAGGTCCTACGAGCGAGGCGCCTGTGGCCTTCCTCGCTGGCGAGGGCTGGCACCAGGGCTTGGTCGGGATCGTCGCCGCGCGCGTCGCTGAGACCCTCCACCGCCCCGCCTTCATCGCGCACATCGAGGGCGACGAGGCCGTCGGCAGCGTGCGCTCTGTCCCGGGGGTCGACGCCCTCGAGATCCTGCGTGGCGCAGAGGGGATCTACACCAAGGGCGGCGGCCACGCCGCGGCTGCGGGCTTCAGCGTCCCCACAGATCGGATCGAGGAGATGCGCGCGGCCCTCTACGCCAAGACCCTCGAGCTCTACCCCGGCGGCGTCTTCCCTGAGCGCCCGCTCTGGATCGACGCCGAGCTCGACATCACCGATGTCAGCCGAGACAACATCCTCTGCCTCGACGCCCTCGAGCCCTACGGGCAAGGGAACGAGGCGCCGATCTTCGTCTCGCGCGACCTGCGCCTCGCCGAGCCGCCGCGGATCATCGGCGCGGATAAGACCCACCTGATGCTCAAGTTCAGGAGGGGCAGCTACACCATCAAGGCCATGGCCTTTGGCATGGCCCACCGCTTCGACGAGCTCGAGATGGGTCAGCCCATCCACGCCGTGTACCACCACAGCTGGAACACCTTCCGAGGTGAGACCAACCTCGAGCTCCAGCTCATCGACTTCGCCTGCGGGACATGCCCCCTCGACTGATCCTCCTCGCTGCGCTCTTAGGCGCGGCCTGCGCCGTGACCGATCCGATGGTAGAGCGACCGGCCCAAACAGAGGGCGCCGCCTCCACAGGAGCCGCCGCGCTCGGCTCGAGGCTCGTTCACATGGAGATGCGCTATGAGGTCAGGGCGCCTGGAGAGACTGAGCGCGCGCGCTTCCTCCTGCTCGTCCCCAAAGACCTCCCCGGCCGCCAGCGGGTCCGAAGCCTCGAGTGGATCCTCCCGCCCACCAAGACCTACGAGCGGCCAGGCGGCCTCGAGGCCGAGTGGATCTTCGATCAGCCCAAGGGGAGCTTCGAGCTCGGCTGCGTCCTCAGCGTGGAGCTCTCGCCCTTCGACCTCAGCTCCTCAACCCTAGACCTCGAGGCCGACCCCGTCGTCCTCGACACCTACCTGCGTGACGAGGAGTTCTTGGAGAAGCACGCGCCGCGCGTCGCGCGCGCCGCTCGGGAGTTAGCGCCGACGGAGGCAGAAGGGCTCGAGCTCCTGCGCGCGCTCTTCAAGGGCTCCCTCCTCGAGCTCGAGAACCAGGGCTTCATCAAGGCCGAGCGCGGCGCCAATCGCGCGCTCAAGATGGGCGGCGGTGACTGCACGGACTACACCGACGTCCTCGTCGCCCTCTGCCGCGGGCGCGGGCTCCCGGCGCGGCACGTTCGCGGCATGCTCGCGCGCCCCTTCTCCGCCGGGGACACGCCGAAGCACTCTTGGGTCGAGGTGCACCTGCCGCTGCGCGGCTGGGTCCGCCTAGACCCCTTCTTCACAGAGAACGGCCACGCGAGCTTTGAGGAGCTTAGGAACGAGTACATCTCTGTGAGCTACGACCGGAACGAGGAGGTCGAGAACTTCTGGCGCTACTGGTACTGGGGTGACGCCATCAGCGTCACCGAGCGCCTCGACCTCGGCCATGGGGTCTGGACTGAGACCGTCGGCCCCCGCGGAGGCTGAGGCACGGCACACGTAGTGATGAAGAAAGCGCTGCTCTCGCTCCCCCATGGTTCCTTAGGAGGCAACCGCACCACGGCGCTGCGCTGGGCCAAGGTCCTCCGCGAGCTCGGATGGCACGTCGCCCTCGCCTCCAAGGGTCTGCAGGCAGAGGCCGAGCTCCTCATCGCCTTGCACGCTACGCACACCCGCGCCGAGGTCGAGGAGCTCCTCCGGGCGCACCCCGCGGCGAAGCTCGTCGTCGCCTGCACTGGGACCGACCTCTACGAGGCGCGCGAGGAGTCCCAAGCGCTGCTGGAGCGTGCTCATCGCGTGATCGTCCTCCAAGAGCGCATGCTCGACGAGCTCACAGAGTCACAGCGAGAGCGCGCCCGCGTCATCTATCAATCAGCGCCGACCCTCGCAGAGGCACCGCCCCTTCCGAAAGATCACCTGCGCCTCGCCCTCATCGCGAGCGTCAGGCCAGTCAAGGACCCGCTGCTCGCGGTCCGGGCCGTCCAGGCACTCCCCGAGAGCTCGAAGGTCCAGCTGCTCCACCTCGGCGAGGCCATTGACGATGAGCTCAGCGAGCAGCTGGAGCGGGAGTCAGAGAGCTGCGCTCGCTATGAGTGGCGCGGCCGCTCCTCGCGGTTGGAGGCTCTGCGGCTCATCGCGAGCTCACACGCCGTCGTCCTTCCTTCTAAGAGTGAAGGCGGCGCGAGCCTCATCACAGAGGCCCTCGCCGCTGGCACCCCCGTCCTCGCGAGCGACGCGCCTGGGAACGTCGGGGTCCTCGGCGATGCTCACCCCGGGCTCTTCCCGCGGGGAGACACAGCGGCCCTCACCGCACTCCTCGCTCGCATAGAGACGGATGGAGGCTTCCTTGAGCGCCTCCGTGAGCGCTCGGCTCAGCTCGCCTGGATCGCCTCCCCCGACCGCGAGCGCGCGGCCTGGCGAGAGCTCCTCGCAGAGCTCGCCTGAAGAGGGGGCGCCTAATTCAGCCCGCGTAGCCCACAGGCTGCGGGCGAACGCCGCTCATGCGACGGCGCATGAGGAAGAGCGCAGGCAAGAGGAGCAGGAAGTACTGCGCGAAGAAGTCTTGGGCGGTAGGAGTCCCGCCGCCGACGGGCATGACCCCGCAGCCACCGCCGCCGCTGCTCGCTTCTGGCACGGTGAAAGTCGTACAGCCGCTCTGGCCGCCGGGATTCGTGACGCAAATGGTCACCTCTCCGCTGTAGTCAGCCTTTGGAAACTTTAAGGAGAGGTAGTCCTCATTGACTGTAACCCCGTCTACGGGTGCGCCGTCTACAGTCACCTCGATCAAGGTGTCCCCTGCATACGCGACAAAGCCTGAGCCGTCAGCAGCGGTCAGCTTGATGTTTCCACCCACTGCCCTCGCAGAGAATTCGAGCGTGTCTGACAAAGGGTTGGAGAGATCCGCAATGACCAACTGAGCGGTCCCGGTAGCGGGGTCGAGGCCGTGATAGACGAAGTCTTCGATCAAGACAGGGTCAACGGTACCCCACCAGTTGCCCTTGAAGTCGATGTCTGCGCTCACAGTTGTATAAGCGCTGAGATAGATCGAGGTGGACGCAGCAGGAGAGTGAGCGTCAATCGTGTTGAAGCCGTTCGCCAAGCCACCCCCCTGAATCGTAATCGTAGAGACCGCGCTGCTAGTCGCCAACGCATTCAATTCAATCAATTGAGCGGAGGCTTCGTCGTTTCGTATGAGGTTCCCCCTCATCTCCATCGAGATGGAGTTAGCAGCTGACCCGTATGCATCAAACCCCATCCTAAGCTGCGGATAACCGGAAACCCCGTTACCACTGAGCTCATTCCTCTCTAGAGTCACCTCGAGGTCATTACTGACTTCGCCGCTCGCATAGAGGTCCAGTCGTAATCCTTCCCTCTCATTTCCACGGATCACATTTCCGTCGAACAAAAAGGAGCCGTTCAACTCCCCTTGCCCGAACCCCCCCATACCCGCTCCGATGCCACGCCATCCAGCCGAGGAGACGGTGTTGTCTGTTACGACAAAATCAATGTCGTTCGAGATGTCTGATGTCATCGATGTGAATGATGCGTACATGTAAAGACCTCGATCCCCCCCGGTGACGTCGTTGCCTGAGATCGTCACATCGAGATCCATATCTACTGCACCACTGGCGCTACAGTTGAATGCAAGCCCGTTTCTGTCTAGCAAAGAGATCGAGTTCTCCTGCATCTCGATAGCCCCATCTACCTCTGCACGACCGTAATAAGCATAGAACTCGATTCCGTCCTCCGCCCTCGTGAGCGTGTTGTCGCGAATGACCACGTCTACTGTCGCGACCGCACCGCTATATGCCGAGACTCCTAGGTCAAAGCCTCGACACCCATCCAACAAGTTACCTTCCAAGAGCATGTCCTGAGCGCCCGCGACCCCTGCACCTTCCATGCCCATAAAGACATAGGCAGCTCTCCCGTCGTCCGCGCTGACAAAGGTGTTGTCACGGATCACGACTTCATGATCAAACGTTCCAGAAGGCCCAGCTGTTGCGAAATACGAGGAGGCGGGAAAAAGGCTGAGGACGACCGCCGTGGACGGAAAGTCGACGACCACATTGTTCTCGATGAGGACCGAAGCCCCTTGAACACCCGTGAAGGCGTCCAAGAGACATAGACCGCTGACCTCGTTGTCTCGAAGAGTGATCGAGCCAGCCCCATCCTGGAGCTGTAAAGCTGAAGGTCCTCCTCCACCGACGAGACCTTTGAGCCCTCCCTGCCCCTGAATGGTCAGCCCTGAGAGGCTCACAGAGCTGATAGCCGCAGAGGCTGTCAGGAAGGGGTTGGCTAAGCCCGGCCCGCCACCTCCAACAGGCCAGATGACATCGTTCGTATCTACCGTCGCAGAGCCATCACCAGGTCCAACGACAGCGAAAGACCTCGAGGGAGGAGCACCGCCTGCAAGCACGACGACCTCGTCCATAGAGATGGGGAAGGACTCGCCTGCGGCCGCGTCATACTCCCCAGCACCGACATGAATCGTGATGTCTGTGTCACCAGCGATCAGCCCCCTGGAAGCGGCCTTGCTGATCGTCCGCCATGGATTGTCTTGGCTCCCGTCTCCATATAAGTCATCTCCCAAGCCCGAGACGTAGTAGTCACCGACCACAGCAGCAGCGGCTGTCTGCACAGGGCCAATCACTAGGACTAATGCGGGAAGGATGAGAGCGCGCTCGAAGAGGCGCAGGAGCTTTTGAGTCAGCATGATTCTGAGGTGGGGTCAGCTGGGTTTCGTCTGCCGGGGATCGGCATGTCGACCGTGCAAATATGCTTTCGATGCGAGCTGGAATCCAGACTCCTCCATACACATCTGCATTCAGCCACTCCAGGCGGCTGAGAAGCCTCATCCCCCTAAGAAAGACAGGCCTCCCCCGCTCGCGAGCGCGTGGCCTGGCGAGAGCTCCTCGCAGAGCGCGCCTGAAGTGGGGGCGCCTAGCTCAGCCCACGTAGCCCACAGGCTGCGGGCGAACGCCGCTTATGCGACGGCGCATGAGGAAGAGCGCAGGAAAGAGGAGCAGGAAGTACTGCGCGAAGAAGTCTTGGGCGGTAGGAGTCCCGCCACCGACGGGCATGACTCCGCAGCCGCCGCCGCCGCTCTCCACCTCTGAGATCGTCGCCGTCACACAGCCGGATTGACCTCCGGGGTTCGTCACGCAGATCTCTACCTCTTGCCCGCCGTAGTTATTTTTGAAGGTCAACGAAGCGTAGTCATCAGCGACAGTGACCTCCTCAGCGGCGACACCATCGACCGTCACAGAGATATCTAACTCACCCGCATAAGGAACGAAGCCTGAACCATCACCAGCGGTGAGCCGCACCTTGCTCCCCCGGCCAGGCTGCGAGACGGAGTAGGTCAACGCATCCGCGAGAGGAAGAGTGAGGTTCGTGGTGAAGCCATCGCCATCCGCCCCATGGAAAACGCGTCCCTCGATCACCCCAGCATCCTGGGTCCCCCACCAATTCCCCACCATCAGGTTCTCTGCGCTGAGACTCGTAGAGTTCGTGTCAGAGAGGAAGAAGACCGACGTAGAAGCGCTGGAGCTCACAGCATCGAATGTGTTGTAGCCGAGGAGGTCAACGGATCCAAAATCCTGAACGATGTCGAGGCTTGAGTAGTTGGAGAGGTAGACGTGATTGTCATCTGTTTGAAACACATTGCCTCTCACCATCAAGTCAACGTCGACCGGCGCCCCGGCGTCTGAAGCGGTCATCCCCCAGTAGAGCCCGGTTTCTCCAGCATTGATTGAATTACGAGTGATCGTGACGTCCACGTCATTATTCACTCCAGAGTAATAGTTATAGAAACTGAGGCCATAGTCGCTGGCGGTGATCGCGTTGCCATCAACTAGGACCGAATAAGACCCCAGCTCACCAGACGAGTTCAACGAACTGAGAGCCGAGCTACTGTTGCCTAGCTCGAAGCCGACTCGAGCATCCACCACATTGTTACTGATAGTCCACTGCCTCTGCCCGCCAGACATCTCACCGCGTGCACGCTGTTCAACAGCATGATCCCCGGTCAACTCATTGTTCGAAATCAAGACCTGTTGACTGACACACTCGGCAGCCGGTGAAGACCACTCGGTCCGAAACTCGAGGCATACCCCATCGTCGACGACGATGTCATTGTCAACGATCGTGATCCTTTGGTTGACCTGGGGACCGAACTCATCGACGACCCCCCACTCTGAGAAGCTGAAACAAATCCCTGTGTCTTCAACCGAGATCGAGTTCCCTTGAATCGTCCAAGAGGCCGTTATCGGGTCTCCAGTCCCATCGGACTCCTGCCAAAACTCTGTGAAGGCCAAGATCCCCTCTTCGCAATCGAGAATCTCATTAGATTCAACCAAGACATCAAAGCCACCCAGTCCGTTCAGGTTGTGGATGATCCGCAGAGCAGCATCTTCAGCATCGCTAAATTGATTGCCTCTGACCTCGAGACTCATCTGCGCGACCGCATCAACGTTCTGGCTTACGTCGTACTGAACAGCATTCCTAGCACCAATGACTATGTTGTCATTGAGTCGCACATCTACGGATTCCAGCTCAGCAGGAATGTCGTAGAGCTGCCCATCGAAGAGCTGCATTCCGGCGATGAGGTTGTGCTCAAGCTGTAGAGAGACGACCCCTTGGCCTACATCCAGGAACGCCTTCGAGGAAAAGTCCGTCACAGCAGCACTAGCCGTCACAACTAAGTCAGAGATGTTGACTGAGTCTATAATCCCGTTGCATACAAAGACGTCAGGGACCACTCCGATCAACGGGGCCTCTAAGCCGAAACCAATGATCGACCAATTCGGAATGTCTCCCTTCTCATAGACCCAACCAGCGCCGACGATCGTTATGCCAGCGTCGTCATGCTGGCCAAGGTCTATGGGAAACTGCTCACCCTGACTAGTGGAATATTGCCCAGGTCCCACCATGATCGTGGGGTGCCCACCACCAGCTTGGGCCACAGCGTGGCTGATCGTTCTCCAAGGGTTCGCCTCAGATCCATCTCCGTTCACATCGTCACCGACCCCTGACACATAGAAGTCACCAGCGACAGCTGCAGCAGCTGTTTGAACAGGGCCGATCACAAGGATCAGAGCCGGGATGAAGAGCAGGCGATCGAACAGGCGAAGGAGCTTTTGAGTCAGCATGATGATGAGTTGGGGGCAGCTGGGTTTTGTCTGCCATGGGATCCGTATGTCGACCGTGTGAATATGCTTTCGAGGCTGGCTGGAATCCAGACTCCTCCATACACATCTACTTTGAGCCGCTCTCGGGGGCTGACGAGCCCCACCCCCTTATGGCCATAAAGAAAGGCCTCCCGCGTCCAGTGAACGCGGGAGGCCTTGAAATGATTCCGCCGCTCTTCTGAGCTCAGGGAGTCCTGCTGCCGTATCCCACAGTCCCGGTGTTTCCCAGTCCGCCGCTGCGGTCTCCGGGGGCCGGCACGCGGCCTATCCCGCCTGAGGCGCCGCCGGGGAGCTTCTTCTTGTCCATGTCGAAGTTGATCGTGACCGAGACAGTCGCGATGTTCGAGCTCAAGCCGTGCTCGTCGTCGACCGTGTAGTTGAAGGTGTCTGTAGTCCCCGCGACACCTCCGTTCGGTTTGTAGGTGGCCGTCCCATCTCCGTTGAGCGTCACAGAGCCCTTGTGCGGACTTTGTGTCAGCATCACAGAGGCGGGGTTGAGGGTGTCGCCGTCGGGGTCAGAGTCGTTGACGAGGAGGTCGATGGTGACGGGGACTCCCATCGTCGTCACCCCAGCGTCGTAGATCGCGTCAGGCATGTGGTTGTCAGGGCCCCCATCCATGAGGACCTGGCAGCTTGCAACGTTTGAGATCGCACCGCAGGTGTCACCCACCGTGTAGTTGAAGGAGTCTCCAGTCTGGACCGTGCCTTCACCTGGGGTGTATGTGACTGTGCCGTCACCGTTGTTCACCAGCGAGCCCTTCTCAGGTGTCTGAGTGATCGTGACCGCCGTGGGGTCCATGTTCCCGTTGAAGTCGGAGTCATTCGCGGTCAGATCGATCACGATCGCCGCCCCATCGGAGGTCTCCGCAATGTCAGATACCGCCGTGGGGATCTGGTTTTGGGAGCAGTCTTCCTCCCCCGCCTCAACTGTGAAGGTCGCGCAGCCTGTCTGCCCGCCAGGGTTCGTCAAGCAGAGCTCGTAGGTCCCCGGAGGAGGAGAGAACTCGTCCTCTTCCCCCTCAGGCAAA
>Ga0208624_1000790_pt1 | contig 15756 bp, 16 predicted proteins | sample Knorr_S23_td_DCM_FD_185607 | JGI IMG/M metagenome (GOLD analysis project Ga0208624, IMG submission 185607) | Marine microbial communities from Southern Atlantic Ocean transect - Knorr_S23_td_DCM_ad_71m_LV_A (SPAdes) (version 2) | ecosystem: Environmental > Aquatic > Marine > Oceanic | place...
TTGAGAGGATCTGTCTTCAGTACGAGAGGACCGAGATGGACTGACCTCTAGTGTACCGGTTGTTACGCCAGTAGCATCGCCGGGTAGCTATGTCGGGAAAGGATAAGCACTGAAAGCATCTAAGTGCGAAACCTACCTCAAGATGAGATTTCTTTTAAGGGTCGTTGGAGACTACAACGTTGATAGGTCATAAGTGTAAAGGCAGTAATGTCAAAGCTGAGTGATACTAATTACCCGTAAGTCTATTGTAACAAACTTTCTTGATTGTTAACTTCGATATTTTCAAATGTTATATGACCTTATTAAAATTTTAAGGTGGTTATAGCGATAGGGCTCACCTCTTCCCATTCCGAACAGAGAAGTTAAGCCTATCAGCGCAGATGGTACTGCAATTTTGTGGGAGAGTATGTCGCCGCCTTTATCTTATAAAACAACCCTTACTTTTAAGGGTTTTTTTATTTCTTCTTCTTAAGTGGAATTGAATATGTTAGAGTATAGTTGAAACCACTACCCCAGGTGTTTTCATCTGTAACTTTATTGAAACCTGGGATAAATAAATTATCAAAATTATCAGGCTTTTTTGTAGACAATAACTTATTTAACCTAAGGCTAAACCCTAGATAAATATTATTAAAAGTTTCAACTTTAACACCAGCTACAATCTCAAGCCAGCTTCCAGTTAAATTGTTATGATCAATAGTTTCATAATTATTTTCCACAAAGTTTGAGAAATATGCATCACTGTTCCTAATATTATAACTTTCAATTTTATTTGAAAAATTAGAAGATCCATATCTCAAACCTAAAAAAATTGCATTATCCATTCCAATCCAATTATTAAACATATTATAGTCAAAACCAAAACGAAGGAAGTTACCATCCGATATAAAATTAATATTCTCGTCCTCTATTAATCTATCTATCAATCCATACTCTGCTGATAGATATAAATTTTCGGTTATCTGTAAATCCCCAACTATTTCATAATTCAAGTTATCTCCTTCAGATGAAGATTTAATAGGTTTAAAAATATCAAAACCTAATCTTATCTTATTGATATTCAGTAATTTATTTTTTTCGATTAAACTATCGTTTAACTGATTTTCTACCTGTGAAAATACCATGTGAATTGGTATGATTAGACTAGTAATAAATAAATATATTCGTATTTTCTTCATTAAAAATTGAGTCTTTTTCAATTGAAACCTCACGTATCCACCCAGATTCTTTTATGATTTCAGTTTCTGATTTTATAACAAAATTTGATTTAAATCCACAAGATCTATTTAAATATAAATGATTTGTTTGATGAAATATTTTTAATGTGTCTTTAATTTTATCATGTTCTAAAATATATCTAGTTTGATTTGAATTTACCTTTAATGGTAATTTAAGATAATCACCAGAGAACCCCTCGCTTAGAATTGAATCATTATTAATCCCCTTTATATAACTTAAACTTATCCCTGTTTGAATTCTACTATTATAATTAACAAATCCAATTGTAACTCTATTAGTATTTTCTGAACCTTCGATACATATATCATCTTTTTCACAGCTTAAAAAAAATAATGTTAAAAACAGAAAAGGAAGGTGTTTGATCATTAGTTTAAATATCTTCAAAATTACTATATTTATAATAAATCATAATACTCTAAAATTGATAACTAAAACCTCAAAAGATTTAGCCAAATTCCATCTAGATTTAGAGAAAAAGTATGGTGCCCACGACTATCATCCATTACCTGTTGTTCTAAAAAAAGGGGAGGGTGTATTCATGTGGGATGTAAATGGAAAAAAATATTATGATTTTCTATCAGCTTACTCTGCAGTAAATCAAGGCCATTGTCACCCTAAGCTTGTAGATTTAATTAAAAATCAAGCAGATACATTAACTCTTACATCAAGAGCATTTCATAACAATAAACTGGGTGAGTACATGGAATATGCAACTAAACTTTTTGGATTTGATCAACTATTACCAATGAATACTGGTGCCGAAGGTGTTGAAACATCTATTAAGCTATCAAGAAAATGGGGGTATCTAAAGAAAAATGTTGATGAAAATCAAGCTAAAATTATAGTATGTAATAACAACTTCCATGGAAGAACTACAACTGTGATTTCTTTTTCAACCGATCCTGGTTCAAAAGATTACTTTGGTCCTCATACCCCTGGCTTTATTCACATCCCTCATGGGGATACTGATGCTTTGGAAGATAAACTTAAAAAAGATAAAAATATTGTTGCTTTTCTTGTTGAACCAATACAAGGTGAGGCTGGAGTAAATGTTCCAGACTCTGATTATCTAAAAAATGTAAGACATTTATGTTCAAAATATAATGTTTTAATGATTGCAGATGAAATTCAAACTGGACTTGGTAGAACAGGATCGCTACTTGCATCATGTGGAAATTGTAATTGCAATTCATCATGTGAACAACAATCAACATATGTAAGACCTGATATTTTAATATTAGCTAAGGCTCTTAGTGGTGGGACTTATCCAATCTCTGCTGTCCTTTGTGACTCATACATAATGGAAGTAATTCAGCCAGGTCAACATGGAAGTACATTTGGTGGAAATCCTTTTGCTGCCAGTATTGCAAAAAAAGCACTAGAAATAATTATTGAAGAAAATCTCTCTCAAAATGCAAGGGCTTTAGGTGTAATTTTTAGAGATGAGATGAATAAATATATCAGTAATAGTAATATTGTTAGTCTTGTTAGAGGAAAAGGCTTATTAAATGCAATTGTAATTAATGATTCTCCTGATAGTAAAACTGCTTGGAATATTTGTCTGAAATTACGTGATAATGGCCTTTTAGCTAAACCAACTCATGGAAACGTAATTAGATTTGCACCTCCTTTAGTTATGACTGAGGATCAATTGTATGAATGCATTGATATTATAACTTCAACACTAAAAGAATTTGAGCCTAAATAAATGAATGTCTACTTTGATAATGCAGCCACAACAAAGGTAAGAGACGAAGTAATAGATGATATTTCAAATGTATTAAAAGATTGTTTTGGCAACCCCTCATCCACTCACTCTTTTGGAAGATCAGCTAAGTCATATATTGAGACATCAAGAAAGTCAATTGCAAAAATTATAAATTGTGATCCAGCAGAAATAATATTTAATTCAGGTGGAACAGAATCTGATAATTCAATTCTAAAATGTGTAGTAAAAGATTTGGGGATAAAGCATATTATTTCATCAAAAATAGAGCATCATGCAGTAACACATACCCTAAATGATCTTGAATTACAGGGTGTTAATGTCCATTATGTTAAACTATCCGAAAATGGTAATATAGACATTGATAATCTAGAACATCTATTAAGTTTTAATGATGAGCCTAAACTAGTAACCTTGATGTATATAAATAATGAAATAGGAAATATTCTTGATATAAAAAGTGTATCAGATTTATGTCAAAAGTATAACTCACTTTTTCACACTGATGCAGTTCAGGCTGTAGGTCATTACAAGATTGATTTAAAATCTATTAAAATTGATTTTCTATCGTCAGCAGGCCATAAATTTCATGGTCCTAAAGGGGTAGGTTTTACCTACATAAATAAATTAACAAAAATAAAATCATTTATCTGTGGTGGTCCACAAGAAAGAGGGTTAAGAGCTGGAACTGAATCTGTTCATAATATTGTAGGAATGACAAAGGCTCTTGAAATAGCAGATAGAAATATGGAACAAGAAGCTAAATATGTTTTGTCAATAAAAGAATACATGATTAAAAGCTTAAGAAAATTGTTCCCTGATATTCATTTTAATGGAGAATCTGGAGATATTCAAAAAAGTACATATACTATTTTAAATGTTTGTTTTCCTATATCTAACGACAAAGCAGCTATGCTTGATTTTAACCTTGATTTAAAAGGTATCGCTTGTTCAAAGGGTAGTGCGTGTCAATCTGGTAGTTCAAAAGGTTCTCATGTTTTAAGTGAAATTCAAAGTGAGGATAAAAAAAAGTTTCCATCAGTTAGATTCTCATTTTCTTATGATAATAAAGTGAATGAAGTTGATTACCTTATTCAAACACTTAAAGAATTAATTAATACTTAATAGTATAAAGTTGCTCTATATACCCCTTTATTTCCAACACCATCTTGAAAATTGATAAGTAAGATATTTTCACCCTTATTTATTATATTATCTGAAATCTTATGAAAAATTAAATTTAATTTAGGCTCATACTCAAATAGTGCCCATTTCCCATTTATAAAAGCATTGTAACTTTTAATGCCCGACATTTCATCTTTTAGTCTCAACCTTATTGTTGATCTATTTGAAACATTTGAATTCTGCTTAAAATTGACTGGTTTAATTTCTGGTTTAATTGAATCTCTTGATATTGTATATTTTCCTAGTGATGAAGTTTTAACATAGATGTATGAATCATCTTTTCTAGAATTTATATATGTTATCTTCTTATCTTTTATTCTTCCAATGAATGACTGTCTCAATTCTAATGTATCTAATATTGCCTGAGGTAGCTTAATAATCATGGATTTTCTAAATGGATCTTTATCCTCTCCAAGGTCAAGTGTATCATTTCTATACGATATATTTAATAAAAGGTCATTATAGAATGTATTACTTTTTATTTCAATTACCGATGAATTTTTATTTATTTCATAATTCTGATTAGTCAATATCTCTATTCCATCATAAGATGTGATTTCATCGTTTCTGATAGTGCCTTTAATTCTAAAGTTTAAATAAGAGGAGTTGTTATTCCAATCTGAGACTCTTATAGATACGTGGCTGTTAGAATTTACTAGTGGATCTAATATACCATTAAAGTCATTATTCTTAAGAAAAGATAAATCTGCATTTTGTGGAGTATACACTTTCAAGACTCTCTTTCTATTCTTAATGGCTGAAATGTAGTCGTACATTATCTTTCTATAATGATTTTGACTAAATTTTATCCTATCCATTTTAAATGAATAAACCAAAATGGAATCAATCAATAAATCTACTTTGTAGACACCATTTTGGTTAAATAAACCTTTATACTGTATATCATAAATATCAATTCCAAGTCCTATTTTCTTGTTGTATTCAATATCATCAGTTGTGTAAGTTGAGTCATTTAATTTTCTAATTTCTTTCTTTTCAGGTAGATTACTTACTAATGTGTTTTCCTCGTCAATCAGATATAATCCTCTTATGATAGGCCTTTCTTTATCAAGATATTTATAATTAAACATTAGAGGATTAAGTGCATCTTGAGTATCAGTATCTCTTATTTCAAAATGAAGGTGTGGTGCGAATGATCCACCAGTATTACCTGAGTAACCTATTAATTCACCTCTTTTGACCTTTATTTCTCCCTTTTTGAGAAATTTTTTAATTGTACTTTTCTTTGATCTATATAATTCACCTCTTACATACTTATCTAGTTCAGCGCTAAAATCTTTTAAGTGTGCATAGACTGAAGTATATCCATTAGGATGGTCAATGTATATTACTTTTCCATACCCATAATTATTAACTTCAATTCTTGAAATATATCCTTCCTCAATACTAAAAATCTTCTGACCTTGAACCCCTCTGCTTTTGAAGTCAATCCCCGTATGAAATCTTGATCTATATTCTCCAAATGTTCCTGATAGATCAAAGGGTGCATCAATTGGAGAATGGAAATCAAATTCCTGGCTAAAGTTTTTGTTAAAGTTTAAAATAAAAAATGATGTAAATAAAATTCTAAGAAATAATTTCATCTGATTTCAAATTTAACTCAAGATTTTTATAAATTGAAATTATTAAATTAAATACAATTGGATTATTTAAAAATTCTTCAAGAAAAAATCAGTCTTCTTCTAAATAAGCTAGATGAAACCAAACTATTGAACAAGTCACTAGAATCAAAAAATGAAAATTTAATTAAAATCAATAAAGATCTCGAAACCAAAATTAAAATAATTCAGGCAAAAGAGAAACAACTTAAAATTGTATCAGCTATAAATAACGATGATAGTGATAAGCAATATTTTAAAAATAAAATTGATTATTTGATTAAGGAAATAGATTACTGCATTGAAAGAATATCCATATAAATATTATGGAGGAGAATATTAAAATTAAATTAAATATTGGTGATAGAATTTATCCCCTTACAGTTCAAAGATCTCAAGAGTTTTATTTTCGTGAAGCTGCAAAGATTATTGAAAAAACAATTAAAAATTTAGAACAAAACTATTCAGTTAGAGATAAACAAGACCTTCTTGCTATGTGCTGTATCCAATTTGCAGCAAAAAATCTTCAGAATAAGTCAAAATCTATTGATTCTGAGAGTGAAGTTGAAAAAATGATCTTAAAAATCATTGATGATATTGATAAATCCATTTAAATTCTTAAATTTATGATAACCTGTATTAGTGATTCTTGGTAAACTCAACGAGTATTAATTAAGAAAGGTGAGTTTAAATGCTAAAGCAAGCTATCTTGAATAGATCCTTGAATATTTAATTAGCCTTAATCCTGTTTTTTGGAGTTTACGCAATACTCACTCTAATACAGGTTTGTTATTTTATCAGGTAAGAAGATTGCCGTCTTCATCCCAAACAGCAGTTTCATTTCTTTTAGATTGATCAACACACTTTGCGATCCACTCTTCATCATATGATACATCATGATCTTTTAGGACATCTTCAGGAACTCCGTCCCATACATTAGGTATGTTTCCCTTATATCCAAGATCTCGCATTCCAACCTCTGATGTAAACCATCCAGTTACAACCATATATCTGTAGGTAGCAAAGAAACTTGCAGCTTCCTTAAAGTCTTCCTCAATGCCATCGTTGTATGAAATAATATCGAAGATTGACTTGATCTGATCATCTGAGCAATCAGTTAATTTATTATTAAATTTATTTTCAAATAGTTTATTTAAGACTATTAGTCCTTTTCTCAACACATTTTCTCCATAGTTATTGTGTGCTGGAGTACTCCAGTCTTTTGCGATAAACTCAATCATTTCAACAACACCAGCGTCATTAATATTTCCGAATTCATTAGGAGGAATAATTATATTTGCTATTCTTTCAATTGTTCTTAACTCTGAATTGTTAAAAAATTGAGCATTAAGAAACTTCTTATCTCTATCTTTTTCATAGGGAGTTCTACCATATCTATACTCCCATATTTTTTCTGAAACATTTTCATTTAATGGAGATATACAGCCTTCTAATGTTAGTGAGGCACCTATGCTACTCAAAATAATTGTTTTAATACTGTCCCTTCTTTTCATTATAAATTCTGTTTTTTTAGTTCTGAAATTATGTGGTCTGATGTTCGCCATGCTAAAGCCATAATAGTCCATGTTGGATTTTTATCTCCTTTGAATACAAATGGACCAGCATCTACAACATATACATTATCAACATCATGGAGACGTTCATATTTATTAACTACAGATGTGTTTGGATTATTACCCATTCTTGTTGTTCCAACCTCATGAATAATTGATCCAGGCGTAGAAATTCCGTAATTCTGGTCTTTACCAGGTTTATCTCCTATCATTATACCGTTCATATTGTGAGCCAATTCTTCGTAGATATCTTGAGCATGTTTGGCTTGATTATATTCTGTATCAGCCCATTTATAATTAAATTTTAATACAGGGATTCCATACTTATCTTTTTTATTACCATCTATTTCGCAATAGTTGTTAATATCTGGAATAGCACCACCTCTTGATTCGAGAGCAATAGTTGAACCCCAATACTTCTTAACATCCTTTCTAATCTGTTCACCGTAACCACCAACTCTTAATCCAAAAAACTTATTAAAATCATTAGGTATATAACCACCTATACCAAACTGTGGCATCCCTAAATTTCTATATGAAGTTTCAATATGATATCCAATTGGAAAATCCAGTTTTTTATCATGCAGCCACCATGGAGTGTATACATGAGCACCACCAACCCCATCCTCATTGTAGGTTTTCCTATTCATTAACTCAGGTACAAATATCTGTTTTGATGTCCCAACGGTGTCCTGTAGATATTTTCCAATTAAACCGCTACTGTTTCCAAGTCCATTAGGATGCTCATTACTCTTCGAATTTAGTAAGATTCTTGCACTACTACAGGATGATGCACCTAGAACTACCACTTTAGATTTTATGGAGTATTCTTTACCGTTCTTCTTATTAATAAAAGAAACGCCAGTTGCAATACCATTTTTATCCGTGTTCACTTTTCTTACCATTGAATCAGTATAAAGATCAACAAGCCCTCCCTTTAATGAAGGAATAACTAGACTTGAACTTGAGGAGAAACATGCATATACAGAACATGATCGTTCACATTGACCACAAAACATACATATTCCTCTTTGGTTGTTTATCCTCTTTGTAAGAACGGATAATCTAGAAGGTATTACATTTATTCCGGATTTTTTTGCACCCTTTATATAATACAACTCATGTAATCTAGGCTTAGGCGGTGGTAGAAAAAATCCGTCTGGATCATTTGGAAGGTTTTCTTTAGTACCAAAAACACCAATTAATTTGTCAAGTTTATCGTAATATGGTTTAATATCTTCATAAGTTATTGGCCAATTTTCATCTAAATCATAAAAATCTTTGCATTTAAAATCTTTTGGGCCAAGTCTCGATGCAATTCTTCCCCAGTGATTTGTCCTACCACCTAACATCCTCGATCTCCACCACATAAAGTCAGTATCTTCTACAGATGAGTATGGCTCACCATCAACTTTCCAGTCTCCATATGACATATGAAAGTCTCCAAATCTTCTTGTTACAGATGATCCTCTTCTTGGAGATGCCCAGGTTGGTTTAAATTGAGTTTGTTGTTCAGGGTCTGCTGGGTCAAAATAAGGCCCTGCTTCAATAAGAGCAACCTTAAGTCCTGCATCAGTTAAAATTTTAGTAGTTATTCCTCCAGCTGCTCCAGAACCAACAATAATTACATCATACTTTTCTTTAGACTTCTTAATTTCCATAAACCACTTAAATTTATTAAAAACAATTATATTTAAATAGAGTTAGCAATAAACATTTCTTATGTTAAATATCAATATAATTATTTACTAATAAAAATTAGATACTCTTCTTTATAGTAGTCAAATTATGATAATCGAAATATGTACAACAAGCTTAAGTTCAATTGTGAATGCTCAAGATGCTGGCGCAAATAGAGTAGAGTTGTGCGAAAATTATCATCTTGGAGGCGTTACTCCAAATATTGAATTTTTTGAAAAATCTTTGGAAGTATCAAAAATTCCAATTAATGTCTTAATTAGGCCAAGAGGTGGAGATTTTATTTTCAATAATATAGAACTTGATATTATGTTTGAATCAATTCAAAAATTTAAAAATTATAATATTAGTGGCTTTGTTATAGGATTTCTAGATAATAAAAAAAAATTAAGCAACACTTTATTAAGTGAATTTAGAAGCGCAACTAATGGATATGAATTAACCTTTCATAGAGCTTTTGACTATTTATTGGAGCAAGAAACATCATTAGAAAAATTAATTGAGAATAAATTTGATAGAATACTTTGTTCTGGTAGTAAAATAAACTCAGAAAAAGGTTTAAAAAATCTTAAATACCTAAATACCTTAGCTCCAGATAAAATTACAATTATGCCTGGTGGAGGCATAAATACAAAGAATTTTAAATTATTTAAAAATGCAGGTTTTAATGAAATCCACCTTTCTGCGATTGATAAGAGAATCTCATTAGATTCTAATTATGACATTATTAAGGAAATTATAGAGATGAGTAAATAATATTATATTATTTTTGAAAAAAATTTTATGGCTTTTGATATTAATGTTATAAAGACTGTTTACGCAAAGATGTCTTCTAAGATTGATAATGCAAGAAAAATTGTTGGTAGACCTTTAACTTATTCAGAAAAAATTTTATACTCTCATCTTTGGGATGAATCATCAAAGACAGTTTTTAAAAGAGGTGAAGATTATGTTGATTTTGGTCCTGACCGTGTTACATGCCAAGATGCTACAGCTCAGATGGCACTTCTTCAATTTATGCAAGCTGGAAAGGATAAAGTAGCAGTTCCAACAACTGTACATTGTGATCATTTAATTTTAGCTCAATCAGGTGCCCAAAAAGATCTTAAGAATGCCAATAAAGTTAGTTCAGAAGTATTTAATTTTTTAGAGTCTGTATCAAGAAAATATGGTATTGGGTTTTGGAAACCAGGAGCAGGAATCATTCATCAAGTTATTCTAGAAAATTACGCTTTTCCTGGAGGCATGATGATTGGTACTGATTCACATACCGTAAATGCTGGTGGATTAGGGATGGTTGCCATAGGTGTGGGAGGAGCAGATGCAGTTGATGTTATGGCAGGAATGCCATGGGAGTTAAAATTTCCAAAATTAATTGGTATAAAACTAACTGGTAAATTAAATGGTTGGGCTTCAGCTAAAGACGTAATTTTAAAAGTTGCAGGAATTTTAACTGTTAAAGGTGGAACAGGATATATACTTGAATATTTCGGAGATGGCGCTGAATCTCTCTCATGTACCGGAAAAGGTACAATCTGTAATATGGGTGCTGAAGTTGGGGCAACCACATCAATATTTGCATATGATGAATCAATGGAAAGATATTTAAAATCTACTGAAAGAGAAGATGTCGTTAACGCTGCTTCAAATGTTAAAGATGATCTTAAAGCAGACCAAGAAGTATATGATAATCCTGAAAAATATTTCGATGAAGTTATTGAAATTGATTTGAATACCCTAATACCACATATTAATGGACCGTTTACTCCTGATCTTGCAACACCGGTAAATGAGATGAAAGACAAAGCCAAGTCAGAAGGCTGGCCAACTGATATAAAATGGGGTCTTATTGGGTCCTGTACAAACTCATCATATGAGGATCTTTCAAGAGCTGCATCTATTGCCAAACAAGCTTTAGAAAAGAATATTAAGATAAAATCTAAATTAGGAATAAATCCTGGTTCAGAGCAGGTAAGATATACAGCTGAAAGAGATGGTATAATTGAGCTTTTTGAAAAACTTGAATCAAAAATATTTACTAATGCCTGTGGACCTTGTATAGGTCAATGGAATAGGGAAGGTGAGGATAATACTGAGAAAAATTCAATTATTCATTCTTTTAATAGAAATTTTGCTAAAAGAGCAGATGGTAATCCCAATACTCATGCCTTTGTGACTTCACCAGAAATGGTAATGGCTGTTGCCTTATCTGGAAATCTTGATTTTAATCCAATTACTGATAATCTAATATCCGAGAATGGTGATAAAGTAGTTTTAGATCCTCCATTTGGTGACGAATTACCCTCAAATGGTTTTGATTGTGAAGACAATGGATATATTGAGCCACCAATTGACGGATCTGATATTCAAATAAAAATAGATCCAGATTCAAAAAGATTACAAATATTGGAAGCATTTAGTCCATGGGATGGAAAAAATATCTATAATGTAAAACTTTTGATTAAGGCTCATGGTAAATGTACAACAGATCATATTTCAATGGCTGGTCCATGGTTAAGGTTTAGAGGACATTTAGATAACATTTCTGATAATTGCTTAATAGGGGCGGTTAATAGTTTTAACATGAAGACAAATTTTGTTAAAAATCAAATTACAGGAGAATATGGTCCGGTTCCTGAAACTCAAAGATTTTATAAAAAAAATAAAATAGATACTATCGTTGTTGGAGATCATAATTATGGTGAGGGTTCTTCAAGAGAACATGCGGCTATGGAGCCGAGACACCTAGGGATTAAAGCAGTAATTGTAAAGTCTTTTGCAAGGATTCATGAAACAAATTTAAAGAAACAAGGGATGTTAGCTTTGACTTTTAATGACGAAAATGATTATGATAAAATTCATGAAGATGATACATTTAACTTTATAGATTTAGAATCTTTTTCACCAAATAAATCTATTTCATTAGAGATAATACATTCAAATAATTCCAAAGAAATTATTAAATTGCGCCACACCTTTAATGCACAGCAAATAGAATGGTATAAAAATGGTTCTGCATTAAACCTAATTAAAGCAAACAATCTATGATAAAAGACCTCAAATATTTAATGTCATATTCAATTGCTCTTTTTGCATTTATTGGTATTTCATTGGGTGGTTTTTATAATTACCTTGCAGTTGTTTTTACATTTGTTTTTATTCCTGTTCTTGAAATAATTGTCAAGAAAAGTGACGAAAAGTATACAGATGAAGAAAAGAAAAATAGAAATCTTGATCCTTTTTTTGATTTACTACTATATTTAAATATTCCTATTGTATTTGGTATATTCTTCTTCTCACTTGAAAAACTTGCACTTACCTCTTCAGTATATGATATTATTGGAATAATTCTATCAGCAAGCATTGTTATGGCTACTAATGGGATTAATGTTGGTCATGAACTGGGTCATAGAAAGTCATTAATAGCAAGAACTTGTTCTAAACTTTTGTATCTCCCTTGTCAGTACATGCATTTTTACATAGAACACAATTTTGGACACCATATAAATGTTGCTACTCCGGAGGATCCTGCGACAGCTAGATATAAACAAACAGTATATAGTTTTTGGATAACATCTGTTATCAGAACATATGTTAGCGCATGGGAAATTCAGCTGAAGCTTCTAAAAGTTTCCAAAAGGAGCTTCTTTTCAATTAAAAATGATATGGTTTTTTATACATTTTTTCAATTATTATTTTTAGTTTTTATTTATTATAATTTTGGATTATATCTGACTCTTTTATCTATTTTAATGTCTGTTGTATCATTTTTATTTTTAGAAACAATAAATTATGTAGAACATTATGGTCTTTTAAGAAAAAAAGAGCCTAGTGGAAGATACGAAAGAGTTAAACCACATCATTCTTGGAATTCAAACCATACAATTGGTAGAATTGTGTTATACGAGCTAACCAGACATAGTGATCATCACTTCAAATCTTCTAAGAAATATCAGATATTAGAATCATTGGATGAATGTCCTCATTTGCCTCATGGGTATCCAACTTCGATATTATTATCACTTATCCCTCCTTTATGGTTTAGTATTATGAACCCACTAGTTAGAACCCACATGGGTTATTCTGACTAATTATGATCTTTACTGCAATCATGCAAAATATGGGGAAGATTAGGTTCACTATTTCCAACTATATAATCTTCATACCAACTACAATCAAGATATCTTAATCCGTCAAACTTTTTATCAAAAAATCTATTTTTTGATTCTATAAAGCCATTATATGAACTGGCAAAAGGAGAGGAAGGATGCATTATATCATCAGGATTTGAACTATGTGCATATCTTAGAACATCATGTCCAAATTCATGATACATTAAACCTAATTTTTGCCAAATATTTATGTCATTCCAATATCTAAATGCAATACCAACTCTAACTCTTGAATCATCACAAGAAGTTGCTGCATATGCCCCATAATCTAGAACTTCACCAGATGCAAAAAGTGCATCTGACTCATACTCATAAAAAATATCTACATCAGTATTAAGCTCGTCATAGTCTGGGTTAGAACTCATTGAGCATTTGGCATCTGCTACAAAAATATCCCAAAAGGCATATAAATCATCTGAGTCAAAGTTTGGATCAGTCACCTTGCTGTAATCAATACAACTAAATAAAATTTCCTCAGGTATTTCTTCATAAACAAGTGAGTTTTTTGAACAACAAGTAAATATTAAAGAAATTAAAATTGAGATTATTAACTGTCGGTAGGACATGGGATGTATTTAATTCCAGGGAAAGATCTTTTAAACATTCTATCTTTAGCTTCAATAAAATCATTAATATTTATATCACCTCTTGTGCTAGCAGGGTACATGATATCTGCAGGATCAGTACTATGTTCATATTTATACACATCATGTCCAAATTCATGATACATTATCCAAATTCTTTGAAGAAGATTCTTTTCTGTCCATTCGTTGTAAAGAACTCCAACATTAACAAAACTATCATTACAATATCCTGAAAAAGTAGAATAAGCAATATGATCTGGAGTAACACCGGAAGCAATTTGAGCTACAGATCTGTACTCAAAAAATATGTTAGGTTGTGGATTTCTTTCTCCATAATCAGGACCACCTCTTGTACACTTTACATCATCAACAAATTTGTACCAATACTGCATTAAGTCATCTTGATTAGTATTCTGTGGATCCAAAAGCTCACTGTAGGTAACGCAACTATAAATCTGCTCAATCTCTTCCTCTATAATCTCAATTTCTGCTTCTGAGTTATCAGATTTAGAACAAGCTAAAGTCAGTAGAAAAAACAAAAGATATATATTAATTTTTTTCATAATATTTTTGTAGCGAGAGGGAGATTTGAACTCCCGACCTCCGGGTTATGAATCCGACGCTCTCACCAACTGAGCTACCTCGCCAAATTAAGAATTGCAAATATATAAAACAAATCTCAAGAAATAATTGCTAAAAAACTCTTTATTGACGCAAATACTAACTTTTTTTAATATATTGGAAAATATATGGGTAAAAAAAAAGAATTTGTTATTGAGTATGATTTTCAGTCATCCCCACAGCTTTTATTTCAATATCTTTCAACACCTTCAGGTTTGTCAGAATGGTTTTCTGATGATGTAAATTATAGAGGCGAAAAGTATACATTTTTTTGGGGAGAGTCTGAAGAGTATGCAAGAGTATTATCAAAGAAAATTAATGAAAAAATTAGATTTCAATGGATTACCGAAGAAGATGATGAAGAAGACTATTTTTTCGAATTTAAGATTCAGATGGACGAAATAACAAAGGATGTATCACTTATAATTACTGATTTTTCTGAAGAAGATGAACTTGAAGAAGCAAAGCTTCTGTGGGATAGTCTAGTATCCGATTTGAAGCAAGTTTTGGGCTCAACCTAATTCAGTGTTATATCATCAGGGGAATTTGACCATAAAACATATTTATCTCCTAAATTTTTTATTAAGTTATTCCAACTGTTTTTTTCTTTAAACTTAAATACATCATCTTCCTTTTTGTCATTTACAATCCAGCTATTATTTTCTATTTCGTCGTCTAATTGGTCTCTAGCCCATCCAGAGTATCCCTGAAATAATATAAAATCATTTATACCTACTTTGTTTTCCTCAATAAGATTGAAAAGAAACTCGATATTATTTCCCCAATATATATTTTCGTAAATATTTAAAATTTCGGAGTATTCCTTTTCACTTCTTAATATAAAGTAATGATCGGATGAAACAGGACCTCCGTAATTAAGTCCAATTTTAATTTTTTTTGAGGAGTCAATTTCCTTATACATAAAAAGATCTGAGGGTCTATTTAATATAAATCCAGTAATACCTTCATCTGTTTGATCAACAATTAATATGATCGATTTATAGAAAATCATATCAGTTAATAGTCCAGGTGATGAAATAAGTAATTTTCCTTTCATTCTAAAAAAAAAGAGCTTCACAGGGAAGCTCCTTTTAGACATTTAATTTAAATGAATTTAAAACTTAGTTTACTGTACTTGAAAGTTCAGCTCCAGCTTTAAATTTAACAACTTTTTTTGCAGGGATTTTAATAGTTGCTCCAGTTTGTGGATTTCTTCCATCTCGGGCAGCTCTTTGAGAAACTGACCAAGATCCAAATCCAACTAGTGAAACTCTTCCACCACCTTTTAAAGTTGAACTAACACTCCCTAGAAATGCTTCTAGAGCCATTTTCGCTGAT
>Ga0208624_1000793_pt1 | contig 15730 bp, 17 predicted proteins | sample Knorr_S23_td_DCM_FD_185607 | JGI IMG/M metagenome (GOLD analysis project Ga0208624, IMG submission 185607) | Marine microbial communities from Southern Atlantic Ocean transect - Knorr_S23_td_DCM_ad_71m_LV_A (SPAdes) (version 2) | ecosystem: Environmental > Aquatic > Marine > Oceanic | place...
TCCTGGTTAAGAGGCGTTCGGTTTATTCAAGTTCCCACTACACTGCTTTCCATGGTGGACAGTTCGGTGGGGGGTAAGACGGGGATCAATATCGATTCTGGGAAGAACCTGGTGGGAGCCTTTCATCAACCGATTTCAGTTTATGAGGATCTGGATCTGCTAGCCAGCTTGCCTCCCAGGGAATTCGCGGCAGGCATGGCTGAAGTTGTCAAATACGGCATGCTGGGCGATTCAGAATTATTCGATATGCTGGAGGCTAGCCCCTTGCAGGATTCCCGCGACGAGCGGCTGGCCGGAGTCGTCAAGCAAAACTGCCAGCTAAAAGCGGACGTCGTGAATGCCGACGAAAAGGAGCTGGCTGGTTCAGGCGGTAGAGCTTTGCTGAACTTGGGCCACACATTCGGGCATGCTATCGAGAATGTCGCTGGGTATGGGGACTATCTGCACGGAGAAGCGGTTTCGATCGGCTTTGTCGCTGCTGCAAATTTGAGCCATAGACTTGGATATGTCGATTCAAGTCAAGTGGAGAGAATATCGAACACCCTGGAGGCTCACGGACTTCCCGTAAAACTGAAACCGCCCTTGAAAAAGAAGGACTTGCTGTCGGCTATGAGGAAGGACAAAAAGGCTCGAGCAGGCAAGCTGCGATTCGTTGTCCTAAGCCGTATTGGAAACGCGGTTACTGAAGACGGAGTCGACTTGAATTTAGTATCGACAGTTTGGGACGAAGTAGGGGCAATTGATTAACGGTCTCGCAGCGGAGCCACCCAGAATTCTTCGATGGATGAATCAATAGCCAGGGAATACCTCGAACTGAATGGATTCGTCACCATGCCCTTGCGGAAAGGTCGGGCCCAGTCGAAACGTTCGCTGGGTGAAGAAGGCCTGGATCTCTATATACGGAATACCCGATTTGCGGAAAGCGACCGTCCGCCCTCGTTCCTGCTGTTTTCCAGTGAGTTGAGACGAATGGAAAGCGCGGTCGTTTGCGTTCGTGGCTGGCATAGCGAAAAAGCCGCCCTGGCTGCCATGAAGAGTGGAGCAGACATGCTGAGGTACGTGGAAAGCAATGTCCTGAAAAAGGTCGACAAATGGTTCGAGTTCGAGAACTGGAGGGAACTGGGAGAAACGTCATTCCCTAAACGCGTTCTAGTGGCCCCTGCTTTCCCGACTCAAGAAGCGTATCGAGCCCGCATCGAATCGGCATTGAGAGAAAAGGGGGTCGATGGAATCCTCTCGTTCAAATCGATGCTGCTCGACATTATCGATCGTGTCGATACACGCCATGTCTATCCTAGATCGGACTTGCTTCAGTTGGTGAGAACCCTGAAGACCTTCGATTTAATTAAGGACTCCCAAATGAACTTTCTTTAGGCGCGATGATTCACGAGACGGCGATAGTTTCCAGCAAGGCCAAGTTGGGTAGCGATGTCGAAATCGGCCCCTACGCGATCATCGAAGAGAATGTAGAGATTGGAGACGGAGGCAAGATCGCGGGCCATGCCATATTGAAATCCGGAACCCGTATCGGGAAATCGGTGACAATCGAGAGTTTCTGTATCATTGGAGGTCTCCCTCAGGATCTGGGGTTCGATGCAAACACGGAAACCTATGCGGCGATTGGCGATCGGTCGGTGATTCGCGAAGGTTCAACGATTAATCGGGCTTCCTCAGCAGGCGGATCAACGCTCGTTGGAGAAGACTGTTTTCTTATGGCCGTTACCCATCTTGGCCACGATTGCCGGGTTGGGGATAGGGTTGTTATTGGAAATAATAGCCTGCTCGCGGGTCACGTATCCGTGGGAGATGACGCCTTTCTGGGAGGGGATTCCGGGATTCATCAATTTTGCCGCATTGGCCAGGGCGTCATGTTTGGAGGGGATTCTACAGCGACTGTGGACGTGCCACCCTACACGATGCTGGTGGAACGCAATACATTGTTTGGGCTCAATCTCGTTGGATTGCGACGCCGAAAGCACGATCCTGAGGCGGTAAAGGCTCTCAAGCGTTGCTACCGAGAAGTGCTGGGCAGCGTTTCAGGATTGCAGAGAACCGCTAAGCAGCTTTTGGATACGTCCGTGGGCGATTTTCATGAGTGCCGTTCATTCCTGGAGTTTTTTCTTTCCGGGGATAGGGGTTTTGCTCGGCCGAGATCGAAATGAAGAATCCAAGAATTGCTGTTACCTGTGGAGATCCAGCCGGTGTCGGGCCGGAACTGATTGCCCAATGCTTGCAAGATGGGGTTGGGGGCGAGGCGGATCTTTCAATCATTGGTCCACCGAGTTGGCTGGATACCTTGAAGGCGAGCGATGCGGATTCGTTTGAAACCATAGAGGTGGGATTGGCCTACTCGGGTTACGAGCCGGGCAAGCCCAATCCGGAAGGCTCGAAAATTGCGTTGGAGGCCATGGAGAAAGCCGCCCGTGGCTGCGTATTCGGAGAGTTCGATGCGGTGGTCACCGGCCCCATTTCGAAAGCGCGCTGCGCCGAGGCAGGTTTCTCCCATCCCGGACAGACGGAATTTTTTGCGTCTCATTGGGGCGGCGAGCCGACTATGGCTTTTGTTGGCAGCAAGCTGAATGTAGTTTTAGCCACTTGGCATGTGCCATTCGCCACCATACGCTATCATTTGACGGAATCGGCGCTCGCGATGGCGATTGATCGAGCTTACGAGCTAGGTGTTCGGCTTGGATTCCCAAACCCGCGCATCGGCGTGTGCGGTCTCAACCCACATGCGGGTGAAGAGGGAATGATCGGGAATGAAGAAGCGGCCATATTCGATCCCCTGATCGAGGGTTTGGGGGAAACAATCCCAAATGTTAGCAAGTGTCAGCCTTCGGATACGCTCTTTTACCGAGCTATCAATGGCGCCTTTGATGTCGTCGTCGCCCTGTACCACGATCAAGGCTTGGCCCCGTTGAAGGCAGTCGAGTTTGAGACTGCCGTGAATGTCACCCTTGGATTGCCCTATGTCCGGACCAGTCCAGACCATGGAACCGGCTATGAAATCGCGGGTACTGGTCAGGCTTCGTCCAAGAGTTTTTCGAGAGCTATCGAGCTGGCGATCCAGCTATCGGGCCGGAATCGGGGATCTTGATGAAACCAGATGGACTTTCCCGCTTTCAGAAGAGCTTGATAATGCCGATTCGAACGGAATGATAGAAGAACAGGAGATGGAAGCTGCGAGCACAGAGTTGCCCGAAGGCGTTCGGGTGGGAGATAGCCGCCTGATTGCCCTAACGGATTCGGCTATATCGAAAACGGAATCCCTCATCGAAAAGGAGCCGGGTGGATCGTTTCTGAGGATTGGTATTTCGGGAGGCGGCTGCAACGGCCTATCCTATAAGATGAAATTCACTACGGCAGCCCGAAAAGGCGATATCCTGGTCAATTTCAGCAAAGTCCCCGTCATCGTCGATAGTAAGAGTGCCCTCTACTTGAAGGGCACCCAGCTGGACTATTCCAACGCTTTGATTTCGGGAGGATTCAAGTTTAACAATCCTAACGCTACCTCGAGTTGCTCCTGCGGAGAAAGTTTCAGCGTATAATCTTCGGATCAGGTTAACTTTAGGGGACTTATGGAAAAAGGTTGATTCGCCAAACTGATTGAACGATAAGGGTTCGTCATCATATCAGACTAACCAGACTTGTGTCGCTAATTAATGCCAAAGCCAAGAGGTAAACGGAGGCCGCCCAGAAAGCAGGACCCATTCGCGAAAATTCGACGTAACCACCGCATTCGCGTCCCAAAAATCCGAGTCGTAGGCCCCGAGGGAAACCAGGTGGGCGTCATGGATACGAAAGAAGCCTTGGAAATCGCCAAGGAGGCAGGACTCGATTTAGTCGAAGTAGCCAGTCAGGCTAGCCCGCCGGTATGTCGCATCATGGACTTCGGAAAGTATGTCTATGAGCAGCAGAAGAAGTCGAAGGACTCGAAAGGGAGCTCTAGCAAAACCAAGGAGGTCAAATTCCGTCCCCGCGTGGATGTACACGACTTCATGACTAAGCTTAGACGGGCGGAAGAATTTCTCGACAAAGGAAATAAAGTTAAGCTCACGCTCTCTTTCCGAGGTCGAGAGATGGCTCATACTGAAGTCGGTTTTGAAACGATTGGTCGAGCTATCCAAGATATCAGCCACATGGCGACGCCAGACAATGAACCCAAATTGGTTGGGCGTAATATTAACGTAATGCTGACGCCATTGCCGGCGAACAAGCGGAAGCCGAAATATAGTCACCATCTTTTGGATTCAGAAAAAGAGAAGCCAGCTTCGGAGGAAGAGGGCCAAGCTTCCGGCGAGTAATACGTATCCAAAGAAAGCAATCTGTGGCTTGGATGGGAGCTAAAGGAAGGTTTCAATGGATTTTCCTCGCCGCTGGAGTGTGGATGACCTCGTGCCAAACACCTCCCGAGCCAGCCCCGAAGGTTGATGCGGTTCCGGAAATCGCTCCTGCCGAGCCAGTTGTCGAGAAAGCGGACCAACCCGAGACAAAACCCGTTCTTACGGAAATTTCCAAGGTTGATCCTCAACCCGCACCTTCGCTGACAATCGAATCCCAAGCTCGGGCTATTGGGGCCAGGGCTAAGCGATTGGAGGACAAGAAATGGGAGATCTCTAAAGGCGATCGCGTACTTGTCCTGAAGGAGGAGAGCCGTGCCGCGGAATTGAATGAGACCGTCTTTTTTCTTAATGAGGCCTTTATCGAGCGGCAAGGCGCGCTTCGTTTTGGAGAGCTAGATTATGAATACACCTTGAAGCCAGCCATGGGCCCCTTGGCTCTACGATTGGGATCTCGGAAAGTGGTCATCGATCCCGGTCATGGAGGCACGGAGACGGGAACCCGTAACGAAACGCTGGGAATATTCGAGAAGGACTTGAATCTGGATGTAGCGATCCGAGTGCGAGAATTGCTTGAAGAAGTGGGCGTCAACGTGGTGATGACTCGTTATGACGATCGGGTTGTCGCTCTGGATGAACGACTGAAAATAGCGAATCGGGCCGAGCCAGCCTTGTTTGCTAGTATCCATTTCAACTCGGCTCCCAATTTGGATGCGGAAGGAATTGAAACCTACGTGCTCACCCCGCCAATCGCAGTCTCTTCGAATGATAGCCTCTCAAATCTGAAACAAGGCCGACTCTCGGGCAACGGCTTTGATTACGCGAATTTCGAGATCGGGTATTTGTTGCAGCGCAAATTAGTGGCGGACCTTCAGCGTGTTGACCGCGGATTAAAGCGGGCCCGATTCAAAGTGCTAACCGAGTTGCCTTGTCCCGGTATTCTAGTGGAGTGCGGATTTCTATCGAACGACAAGGAAGCGTTGCTGGTCAACACGCCCGTATTCCGACAGCGGCTGGCCAAATCCTTGGCTGATGCTATTATCGATTTGCTGCCGGAAGAATAGATTCTGGGAGGCGTTGACCGCATTGATATGAAAGTGGCATTGATAGTAGGTCTTGGGAGCTTTATCGGAGGAAGCCTTCGCTATCTTTCGGTCGTGTGGATCGAGCGGAAATTCGAATCCTCATTCCCCGTCGGTATCCTATTCGTAAATGTCGTTGGGTCGTTCGTGATAGGTTTGGCGACCCCGGGGTTGGAGCGGATAGCATGGAATGGCGAGCCGCTCGCGCCACTCTTTCTCACTGCGGGCGTAATGGGTGGTTTCACGACGTTTTCCGCCTTCAGCTTGCAAACGCTGAAACTCGCTCAAACTGGCCAATGGGGCATGGCCCTTTTGAACGCCCTGGCGAGCGTAGCTTGTTGCCTATTGTCCGTTTTCGCGGGCTTGAAGCTCGGTCAGCTATTGTTCCCGAGCTCCTAATAGCCTAGGAGCTCTCGATGATTTTGTCAGCTAGGCCGTACTCGATGGCCTCTTCTGCTGTCATGTAAAAATCGCGATCGGTATCTTCCCCTATTTTCTCCAGCGGCTGACCGGATGCGTCGGAGAGGATTTTGTTCAATCTTGTTCTCAGCTGCTCAAGATACTGAGCATGGATATGGATATCCACCGCTGGACCACGCAATTGGCCCGCAATCAAAGGCTGATGGATCATGACATAGGAATGCGGATACAAGTACCTATTGCCTTTTTCCGCGGCGGAAAGCAGTATGGATCCCATGGAGGCGGCCATTCCTGTAACGATTACAGTGACATCGGATGAAATCATCTTTATCGTATCATAAATAGCCATACCAGCAGTTATGGATCCGCCAGGAGTATTAATGTAGAAAGAGATTGGCTTGTCCGGGGCATCGGCCTCTAGGTAGAGCAGTTTCTCAGTAATATCCTTGGCGGACTCGTCCGATACCTCTCCCCAAAGGAAGATTTTCCGCTCTTCCAGAAATTTCTTTTGGATGATCGCCCCTACGGGTGGGTCGTTTTGCTTTTCTTCGTTTTCAGACATGGAAATTGGTCAGTATGTTTTTATTGTGGTAACTAAAAGTGCGGTTTGGCCGAGAATTCAACGGGAAACTGCTCCCGATTAGTTGAGCCCAAAGTTATACACGAATTTGAAATACTCCAGATTGCGGGAGAAATACCAGGTAGCTAGGAAATTCCTGGCTAGACGAGACCGAGAATCATTCGGCCTTCTTCGCTAATCATGCTCTGGTCCCACGCAGGTTCCCAGGTGAGATTCACTTCCGCAGAATCGACTCCCGGAACGAGCATTACTTTGCTTTTGGCATCTTCAGCTATTGCTGGTCCCATGCCGCACCCAGGAGCGGTTAGGGTCATTTGCACTGTGACTTTGTAGAGGTTCTTGTTTTCCTCAGTCGGCTCGACGGTCATAGAATATACGAGGCCGAGATCGACGATATTTACCGGGATTTCCGGATCATATACGTTCCTCAACTGCTGCCAAATCGCTTCTTCGTCCGGCTCCTCGCCCTCGCCCAGCGGCTCGCTTTGCTTTTGCTCGGAAGAGGATGATTGCTCTTCAGCAATATCAGGACCCAGAGCGTCCGCATTGGCTCCATCGATCCTCGCCAAGCCGTAGGGCGTCATCACCGTATAGCTGCCTCCAAGCTGCTGAGTGATGCGTACTTTAGTGAGAGCGGGAAGCTCGATGTATTCGCCACTAGGTATTTGTACAGCTTGGACCTCGCGAGTCAGGCTGCGTTCTTTCGTCTCTTCCGACATCAAAAATGTGAGCTTGGCAGTTACTATTGATGGAATTTACTCCGGATCATCTGCCGGGCGCTCTCGGCTAGCGTATCGTCTGCGATCCGATCCAGGACCTCTTCGAAAAAGCCGTAGACAACGAGTTCCTGGGCGACTGGTTTCGGGATCCCTCTAGCCAGCATGTAGAAAACTTCATCGTCATCGATTTCGCTAGTCGTCGCGCCGTGGCTGCATTTGACATCGTTGGCCTCGATTTCCAAGCCCGGCAGTGAATTAGCTTCGGCTGAACGATTCAACAGGAGGTTGCGGTTTGTTTGGTACGCATCCGTTTGCTGGGCGGTTTCATCAACCTTGATAAGTCCAGAAAAGATCGTTTTGGACTCTCCCATCAATGCGTTTTTGAAAAGCAAGTTGGAGGTCGCATTCGGGGCTGCGTGTGTCTGCAGCGTACGTTGATCGATCTCTTGGTTTGCCTCGGTCAGGACCATAGAGCGCATGTCGACATGGGCTCCAGCTCCCTTCACTTGGCCGTGGGTTTCGGAACGATATTGCTGGCAGCCGAGTATAATACTGTGCATGTCGATTTGGGAATCGCGACCTGCCACGTTTGAATTGATCTGGAACCCAAGAGTTTGCTCATTGAAATTTTGAACGAGCGTGTAGTCGATATTGGAGTCGACACCGGCGAAAAGGTGGGTAACGCCGCAAGATAGGGCTGGGTTCTCGCCAATCGATCCGTGAAACTCCACGAGGCTGGCCTTGGAGTTTTCTTCCGCTATGACGAGCGTGTGTGGAAAGATAGTTCCATTCGAAAGGCTGCTCCAATTAAAGACAGTGAATGGGTTTCCGATCTCCACCCCTTTCGGGATGTAGAGCAACGCTCCGCTCTTAACAAAGGCCGCATGCAGGTGAGCGAACTTTTCTGACCCAAGATCGGCCTGCTGCTTCATAAAGTAATCTTTTAGCAGATCGCCATGGAACTGTACTGCTTTGGTCAATGGCAGCCAAATTACGCCAGCTTCAATAAGATTCGCCGGCAATGGAGCCCTCTCTACCAAGCGGTCATCGACGAAAGTGAGACCAGCGGTTTCGTTTGAGGTAATATTAGACCATTCCGTATATCCCTGTGGGATTTTTGCCGAATCGGAGTTCTCGAATGAAAATCCCTCGATCGTTTCGAGCCTGCTTCGGTCGGAAAATCGCCAATGCTCGTCTCGTCGCGAGGGCATGGGTAAATTGGCATAGGCTTCAATTGATTGGCGTTTGAATTCTCTCCACCAAGCGGGAGCTGTATCCAAGCCATCGATATGATTTTGAAACGCTTGTTCGATCGGATTCTCAAGACCGGTCTCGGTTTCCATTGAAATATTTTCAGTAATAGAGCTCACAGGTTTAAATCGTTTGTTGGGTCCACGGCACGCTTGGCGATCCATGAAATCGGCAATCTTAGCCGACAGACCCTTCCATTTCCAATTCGATCAGGCGTTTCAGCTCGACGCTATACTCCATGGGAAATTGGCGGGTCAAATCATTGACAAATCCATTGACGCTCAGGCTCATTGCTTCGGCCTCGCTGAGACCCCGTTGCTGCATATAGAATATTTGTTCTGCGGATACCTTGCTAACCGATGCCTCGTGTTGGACGTAGTTCTCGCCGCCCCTCACGGTGATAGCAGGATAGGTGTCCGTTCTAGAATCCGAGTTGATAAGCAACGCGTCGCATTCCGTATTATTTTTGCAGCCCTTCAAGTGTTTGGGCATGTGCACCTGGCCGCGGTAAGTGGAGCGCCCTTTTCCAACGCTTATCGATTTCGAAATGACGTTGCTGGTGGTCTCGTCGGCAGCATGGATCATCTTGGCTCCTGTATCTTGGTGCTGTCCTTCGTTGGCCAAAGCGATACTCATCACTTCGCCTCTTGCCCTGCGTCCTTTGAGAACGACGCCTGGATACTTCATCGTTAGTCGCGAGCCGATATTGCAATCGATCCATTTAACCACAGCGTCCTCGTGAGCAATTGCCCGTTTGGTCACTAGGTTGAATACATTGCTAGACCAATTCTGCACGGTTATGTACTCGATTTTCGCTCCAGGCATGGCGACCAGCTCTACAACGGCGCTGTGCAAAGTTGCCGTATCGAACTTGGGAGCGGTGCAACCTTCCATGTAGGTGACTTCAGCTCCTTCGTCAGCTATGATCAGTGTGCGCTCGAATTGGCCGAAGTTTTCGGCGTTGATACGAAAATAGGCCTGAAGCGGATGGCTGACTTTCACGCCAGGCGGAACATAGATGAAAGATCCGCCAGAGAATACGGCGCTGTTCAAGGCGGAGAATTTGTTGTCGCCCGTCGGGATCACTTTGCCGAACCATTTCTTGAAGATTTCCGGGTGTTCCATGAGTCCCTCGGTGCTGCCCATGAAAATGACCCCGTCTTTGGCGACCGCATCCTTGATATTTGAATACGCTGCTTCGGAATCGAATTGAGCTTCGACGCCGGCAAGGAATTTACGTTCGTTCTCGGGTATCCCTAGGCGCTCGAAGGTTTCCTTAACTTCATCAGGCACATCGCCCCAGCTCTTCTTGGTCCGATTGTCGCCGGAGAGATAATAGCGAATTTTGGAGAAATCGATATTTTCGAGATCCTTAGTCGCCCAATGCGTTGGCATTGGCTTGCCTTCGAAGACTTTCAGGGCCCGCTTTCGGAAATCCCGTATCCAATCGTCCTCCCCTTTAACGTCGCAAATGTAGTCGATGGTGCCTTCGTTCAAGCCGACACCGGCGTCATACTTGTGGTGCTCCTCGTATTTGAAATCGCCTTTGTCGCGATCGATCTCCAGTTGTGTTGCGGCTGCGTTCATTTTTTCTCTCTCTGAATTCAGGGTGTCGTTATGCGGCGGTCTCGGTGATCTCTATGATCCAATCGTAGCCTTTGCTCTCCAATTCCTCTGCCAGGCTTTTGTCGCCGCTCTTCACGATGCGGCCATCGTACATGACATGAACCCGGTCGGGTATAATGTAGTTTAGCAGACGTTGGTAGTGCGTGATTACCAGTGCACCTAGATTACCCCCGCGGAGGGCGTTGACACCGTCGGATACGATTTTCAGGGCATCGATATCCAGCCCAGAGTCCGTTTCATCGAGGACGGCGTATTTAGGCTCGAGCATCGCCATTTGCAAAATCTCGCATCGCTTCTTTTCGCCTCCCGAGAAGCCTTCATTGACTGAGCGAGAAGTGAATTTGCGGTCGATTTTAAGGGCGTCCATCTTCTCGTAGAGCTCCTTGTAGTATGCGGGCGCATTGAGTTCTTCGCCATCGGGAAGGCGGGCGTTCTTCGCTGCCCGAATAAAGTTGGCGATGGTAACGCCAGGAATCTCCATTGGATATTGAAAGGCTAGAAAAAGTCCTGCCCGAGATCGCTCGTCTACCTCCAGGTCCAGAATCGATTCCCCGTCCATGAAGACCTCGCCGCTAGTGATCTCGTAATCCGGGTGACCAGCTAGAGCTTTGGCTAAGGTGCTCTTACCCGTGCCATTCGGTCCCATAATGGCATGGATTTCCTCCTTGGGAATCGTCAGATTGAAATCCTTTATGATCCGCTTGTCGCCGATATTTACGTTCAGGTCCTTTATTTCCAATGCTTGGCTCATGAAAGTTTAAGCGTTTGATTTAAGAAGTGGTGGATTCAGCAGGCACTTTCTCGTTCGCGCTCCTGCCGCGAAAAGTGATGTCTATCGAGTTCGGCTCGAAATCCTGGGGGAGAAGACTGGCGAGTTTTTCTAAGATCTCTTGGTCCAGCAGCACGTCGTAGACTTCGCCAGTATCGTCATCGTGAAAATGAGCGTGCTCGGACAGATTAGGGCAATAGCGGGTGGACTCGCGCTCGAGATGGACTTGCTTCACCAGTCGGCACTGAACAAGCGTGTCGAGACAGTTGTACACGGTGGCCAGCGATATTGAGGGCATCGCTGATTTCACCCGGGCAAAGATCTCATCAGCAGTCGGATGGTCTCGTTTCGACAGAATAGCGTCGTAGACGACTTCGCGTTGGCGAGTCGAACGGAGACCCGCTTGGGCAAGCTTCCGGTTTAGTGTCTCGGTTGTGGATTCTGCGTTCATGTTTTGGCGATTTCAGGGTCTAACTAAGAATAATTCTAAATATCAACGAGAAACTGGAATAATTCTAAATATCAAGAACCAATTGGAATAATTCCAAATATCAGTAGCCACAAACGGTCCAAATATTGTCCAACTGGGCGATCTGGAGTCGCTTGAACAGCACGTTTTTGGTTCTACTCAGTATCGGCCAAATAGCGTTCCGCTTCGATGGCAGCCTGACAGCCCATTCCGGCAGCTGTAATCGCTTGCCGATACACGTGATCAGCGCAATCCCCGGAGACGTAGACGCCTGGAATCTTGGTTTTTACCTGGCTGCCGTTTTCCGGCGCGAAATAGCCACTCTCATCGGTTGGGATGTCCTTGGCAAAGGGACCTGTGTTAGGAATATGGCCGATAGCGATGAACACGCCTTTGCAATCGATTTGCTGCGTTTCACCGGTTTTCACATTTTTCATGCGGACGCCCGACACATTTCCGGTCTCATCGGAAAGAATCTCTTCAACGACGGAATCCCAAGCCATTTCGATCTTCTCGTGACCAATCGTTCGGTCAGCCATGATTTTCGAAGCTCTCAATTCATCGCGTCGGTGGACCAGAGTGATTTTGCTGCAGAATCGGGTTAGGAATAGCGCTTCCTCGCAAGCGGTATCGCCACCACCGATGACGACCACTTCCATGTCCCGGTAAAAGGCGCCATCGCAAGTTGCGCAGGTCGTCACTCCTTTACCGCCAAACATTTCCTTTTCGCCCGGAATTCCCAGCAAGCGAGGCGAGGCGCCGGTAGAAATTATGACCGATTTGGCTTTAAACTCTTCTGAGCTCGAGCGGAGCCTGTAAGGCGAGGCGGAAAAATCGACGGATTGGATCAGCGACTGCTTGAAGCGAGTCCCGAATCGAGTGGCTTGCTTTCGGAGGTTGTCCATGAGCATGAAACCATCAACGCCTTCGGGGAATCCGGGAAAATTTTCCACTTCGCTGGTCTGGGTGAGTTGGCCGCCTGGTAGATCGCCTTCGAGTACGAGTGGATTCAGATTGGCCCGAGCCGTGTAAATGGCTGCGGTGAGGCCTGAACAGCCTGTTCCGATTATAATGACGTCTTCGATTTCGTCGGACATGTTGTTTTGAAAGCGTTAAATTCTGAAAGTCAGTGATGGGATGGCAACAAGCCCTTGCTTTGGCAATGAGAGACTGTGAAAAAGATTAGCTTTGCCTCATTATCGTCTTCGCGTAATCGCTTCTGTGTGAATCCGATCGTAGATACGCACACGCACTTGGAAAGCTTTCACAAGAAGGGTTTGTTAAGTAACGTGCTCGATGCGGCCCTGGCTGCAGGGGTTAATCGTATGATAACTGTGGGTACGGATGTAGAGGACTGGGAACTATATGCTCGTATGGCTGAATCCAGGCCGGGGATCATCGACTATACGGTGGGCATTCACCCAACTTCGGTGGACGACAATTGGGAAACTGTTGAAGGTGGCATTCGGGCCTATTTCGAGCGTCCGTATCCACCGGTGGCCCTTGGCGAAATCGGTCTGGATCGATTTCATCTGCCCAAAGACCCAAAGGATGCGGAAAGGAAACTGGAGCGCCAGAAGGCCGCGTTTCGAAAGCAGTTAGAAATCGCGAAAAGCTTGGCTGCCACAGTGGTGATTCACTCTCGCGGGGCCTTTGCGGAGTGCGTGGAGGAAATCGACCGTTCCGGCTTGGATTGGAGTCGCGTAGTTTTCCACTGCTTCTCTGAAGGGCCGGGCGAAATGCAGCAGTTGATTGATCGAGGTGGCTACGGAAGCCTTACGGGAATCATCACCTTCAAGAATGCGGAGGCTATTCGAGACGCTGCTCGTTTGCAGGGAATAGGTCGGCTCATGATCGAAACGGATGCTCCTTACCTGTCTCCAGTTCCTCATCGCGGGAAACCAAACGAGCCTGCCTATTTGCGACATACCTCCGATTTTTGCCAGGAGATGTTTGGATTGGATGCGGAAAGCTTCGCCCGACAGACGACCGAAAATGCTTATCGAGTTTACGGCTTGAAAGGATAGGATGTGCTTCCTCGGCTCCATGGCCGCTGCCTATCTGTAATACGCAGGGGGAATCTATATTCTCATAGGGTCAAATAACCCCGTTGAGCGCGGCGATCGTCATGCTGTAGCCGCGACGGCTGGTTGCGGAACACCTTAAAATCTGGAATACTCCTGAACTTGCTGCAGGAAATCTCTATTTTTCGTCGAACTTGCTAGCGAACAGTTTGGCGAGTTCTTCTAAAGCGGATTCTGCATCGCTTCCCGAGGCAATCGCTTTCAGTTCGGTACCTTTTCCTGCGGCAAGCATCATGAGCCCCATGATCGATTTGCCATTAACTTGCTCGTTGTCCCTTTCGAAAAAGAGGTCGGCCTCGAACTTGTTGGCCGCGCGCACGATCATAGCTGCTGGACGGGCGTGAATACCCATCTGGTTCTCGACCAGCAGGATCTTTTCGACGTTTTGTCCTTCAGGATGCAGATTTGCGGAGTCCATGTGGGGGTAAAAATAGACTTATTTCCAATAGAACAAGTGATTATTCACGAATTTGCGAGTTCACTTATTGATGATACCGGGTTTTAAAACGGGCTTATGATCGCAATTATCGCTCCGGCAAGACTGGCCTCTACGAGATTTCCGGAAAAGCTGCTTTACGAGATCAAAGGCAAAGCTCTGATTCTCTGGGTGGCGGAGCGTTTGGCTAATCAAGTGCCCGAGATCCCTCAGTATTTCGCCGTGGATCACCCCCGTCTTCAGGATATTTTGGAGTCCGCTGGGTTCTCCACTATCATAACGCGATCAGACCATACTTGTGGAACGGATCGTCTCGCGGAAGCCAACGAACGTATTGGAGCGGATCTAATTATCAATGTGCAAGGGGATGAGCCTCTAGTCACCCGAGGCCAGATTAAGGCATTGGAGGCTCGGTTGCAGAACGGATCTGACATGGCGAGTTTGGCGACACCGTTTGAGAAGTGGGCGGACTTCCTGGATCCCAACCAAGTCAAGGTAGTCGTCGATTCCCAAGGTAGAGCTCTTTATTTCTCCCGTTCCGCGATTCCCTATGCAAGAGATCGGGAAGGGGACGCTAGCCAATCCGCGATATCGAATTTTCCCGCCTACCGACATCTTGGGCTTTACGGATACAGTAGTGGTTTTTTAAGAGCGTTTTGCTCGCTTCCAAAAACGATTCTGGAAGAGACGGAGAAGCTAGAGCAGCTCCGTGCTTTGGAGAACGGATACTCAATCGATGTCGACATCACTGACGATCCGTCGATCGGCGTAGATACGATCGAGGACGCCGCTGCCTTCGAACGTCTCTTGTGAAACGCGCGTTAGGTAGGATCGGCCCTCCAAACTAATGGTGGGGCTGCTTGCTCCTCTCGCCGCAGCTTCGAAGGCGGATCCCCGAGCAGCCGATCAGATCGTCGCGGCTGTTTGAGGACAAACAGCCCTACCGTTCTCGAAAACATCTCGGAACTCGGTCCTTCCGAACTCATGTATCGCAGGAGCGGGTTTATCCCGCGATGAGCTCGGGCCACTCTCAAGCAGGCGCGGCTGCGTTTTCCGCTACCAAATCATAGAACTTGCTGAAGTTCGGATTGGCATCGCTCGGTCCGGGTCCAGCCTCTGGATGGTACTGCACGGAGAAGACGGGTTTGCCTTTGAGTCGTATACCGGCGATGGTCTTGTCGTTGAGGTTAACCTCAGTGATTTCCGCTCCGGCCTCCTCAAGGCCTTCTTCCGAAGTGGCGAATCCATGATTGTGCGCGGTTATGGCGACCCAGTCTGTCTCGAAGTTTTTGATCGGCTGATTGCCGCCTCGATGGCCGAACTTTAGCTTGTAGGTTTTAGCTCCTATAGCGTGGGTAATTATTTGATGGCCGAGGCAGATTCCAAAAGTCGGGTACTCGTCGATTAGCTGCCGCACAGTCTCGTGGGCATAGGTCACTGCTTCCGGGTCGCCAGGTCCATTGGAAAGAAAGATGCCTTCGGGTTTGATGGCTTTGATTTCCTCGACGCTGGCTGTGGCCGGGAAAACATGAACCTCAAAGCCGTGATAGGATAGCTCCCGGAAGATCGACTTCTTGGCTCCGAAGTCCAAGGCAGCGATCTTGAAGACCCGCTTATCCTGAGCTTGAGGCCGAATCTCGGAACCTGATGGGTTGTACGGCCAGCGATCGTCTTCCGGCAAAGTGTAGACGTATTGGCAATCTGTCGTAACCTCTTTGACGTAGTCGGCCCCGACAATGCCTTCCCATTCGCGGGCCCGGCGCACAGCCTCTTCATCTGAAATATCCTCGGTACTAAGGCAGGCTTTCATGGCTCCGTGGACTCGCAACTTCTTGGTCAAGGCGCGAGTGTCCACGCGATCGAGACCAGGAATATCATTTTTTTCCAGATAATCGCCGAGCGATTCGCTGCTTCGCCAGTTGCTGACGACTGGGCTCAGCTCGCGAACGATGAA